>ERZ1090879.242-NODE-242-length-36735-cov-22.891603_pt1 | contig 36735 bp, 31 predicted proteins | sample MGYA00478472_ERZ1090879 | MGnify/ENA primary metagenome ERZ1090879 (study PRJEB33644, sample SAMEA5815723) | chicken gut metagenome | biome: Chicken; feature: Gastrointestinal Tract; material: Caecum | place: Ireland | collected 2019-01-01 | study: A study of the... | reverse complement strand
GTTCCAGAGAACGCCGCGCGGCTTTTTGTGTTCACCTGATTGCGCGGAAAATATAAGCTCGCTGTCGCGTGCCCGCGGGGTTTTTCTAAAAATCACGACTTTTTTCGCGTCAGCTCGCGGAAAAAAGTATGAACTCTCACCTGATAAAATTCGTCCGTGCGGAGGTATCGTTCTGCGGCGGCAGAATGCCCTTCTCCTTGCCCGCCTGCATGCATTTGAGCAGATACGCCATGTTGTGCCCGAGGTTGCGCATCGTCTGCATACCCTCTGCATCCTGCCGCACCTCGTCGGGCGTTTTGCCGTATACCATATTCCAATAGCTGGAGGAGACGACGGGCATCTGGCAGATCCCGAAGTATTTGTTCACGACGTCGAACGACGCCGCAGTGCCGCCCCTTCTTGCAGAAACGACGCTCGCGCCCGGCTTGCCCGCAAAGGCGTAGCCGCCCGCATAAAAGGCGCGATCCAGAACGGAGAGCAGGATGCCCGAGGGGTGCGCATAGTAGACGGGAGACCCGAACACGAACCCGTCGGCGCCCTTCGCCTTTTCGATGAGCGCGTTCGCAGTATCGTCGTCAAACACGCACTTTTTGAGTTCGCGGCACTTCATGCAGGCGATACAATCGCGCACGGGCTTTGCGCCGACCTGAAAGATCTCCGTCTCGATGCCGTCCGCTTCGAGCGCCTTTGCAACTTCGGTGAGCGCCGTATAGGTACAGCCCTTTGCACGCGGGCTTCCGTTGACAAGCAAAACTTTCATATTATCATCTCCTTATATCTTCCGATAAAATGCAATTCCGCGCAGGGCAAAAAACGCACTGCGCGGCGGGGTCGGATCACAGACTTGCCCTGAAGATCTGCGCGATCTCTTCGGGCGTGAGCACTTTATAGCCGCCCTCCATGACGAGCGTGCTCTTAACGAGCCCGTCGATCATATCTTCCTTCACGCCGAGATCGGTGAGGTTCATCACGAGCCCGAGCGAGCGCATCCACGCCTCCATTCTTTCGAGCCCCTCGGCGGCGACGGCTTCGTCCGTCTTGCCGGCGGGATCGACGCCCCACACGTTGACCGCATAGCGGCGGAACTTTGCAAGCCCGTACGGCATGATATAGCGGTAGTACGCCATGGAAACGGCGGCGAGCGTCATGCCGTGCGTGGCGTCGGTATGCGCGCCGACCGCCTGCCCGAGCATGTGCACCTCCCAGTCGGTATCCTTGCCCATGGCGACGAGCGTATTGAGCGCCCACGTTGCCGTCCACATGATGTTGGAACGCGCCTCGTAATTTTTGGGATCCTCCACGGCAACGGACGCGCTGTGGATGAGCGAACGCAGCAGCCCTTCCATGATGTAATCGGAGGTATTGTCGTCCGTACCGGAGAAGTACTGTTCGAGGATGTGGCTCATGATATCGTAGAATCCAGCGACCATCTGATACTTGGGCAGCGTGAACGTGAATTCGGGATTGAGAACGGAGAACTTCGGGAACACTTCCGTGCCGAACACGTGACCGATTTTCAGCTTCTGGGCGTGATTGGTGATGACGGAGCCGCCGTTCATCTCGCTGCCCGTGCCGACCATCGTCAGAACGCACGCCACGGGAACGATCTCGCAGGTCGGCTCTTCAAAGCGGATATAATATTTCTCCCACGGATCCTCGTCGCAATGGACGGAGACGGAGACAGCTTTGGCGTAGTCGCACACAGAGCCGCCGCCCACCGCCAGGATGAGATCGGCTTTGGCGGCACGGGCGCGTTCGACGCCCTCGTACAGCTTTTCCACCGTGGGATTGGGCATGACGCCCGCGTCCTCGAACACGTTTTTACCGCACTTTTCAAGCGCGGCTTTGACCTGCGCGTAAATGCCGTTTTTCTTGATCGACCCGCCGCCGTACACCAAAAGGACGTTTTTGCCGTACTTGGGGAGCTCTTTTTCAAGCCCCTGCATGGCGTCTTTCCCGAAGTAGAGGCGGGTCGGGTTGCAATAAGTAAAGTTTCCGAGCATATTCTTTCTCCTTGACTTGCGCGGCATGCGCCGCACGGTTTTTACGCCATTATTATACCCCCGCCCCGCGGCAAAGTCAAATACCTTTTTCTTATGCGTAAGTATAACTTTCGGGCATAAAAAAGCCCGCCGTTTTGCAGGCGGGTATAGAGAGCGCTACTTCTTTTTTGCCTTCTCTCTTGCGCGCATTTCGGTAAAAAAGGAGGTGAGCACCGCCGCGCACTCCTCTTTCAGCACGCCGCCCGTGACTTCCACCTTATGATTCAACAGATTCGCGTTCGCCAGCTCGTTCGTGAGGCTCCTGCCCTTCTGCTCGTATGCGCCGAAATACACGCGGTCGATGCGGGCGTTCAGGATCGCGCCCATGCACATGGGGCAGGGCTCGAGCGTGACGTAGAGCTCCGCCCCCGGCAGCCGCCACGAGTGCAGCCGCCTGCAGGCGCGGTCGATGGCGCGCATCTCGGCGTGCGCCGTAGCCATTTGCAGCTTTGTGCGCAGGTTATACCCCCTGCCGATGATCCTGCCTTCGTATACGACGACGGCGCCGATGGGCACCTCGCCCCTTTTTTTCGCCTTCTCGGCGAGGCGGATCGCCTCCCGCATGAAGCGCTCTTCCATTAAAATTCCTCCGTAAAACGCACGAGCGCGTCGAGATTTTTCGTGACGATATCCGAAAGCGACGAGAGCCCCAGCGGATGCGAAAAGCTGTCCCGCCCCGCCTCCACCGTGAACGCGGGGATATGCAGGCTCTCGATGCACCAGTCCTTGTATCCGCCCGCGGAATGGGGCGCCTCCCGAAGCGGATACCCCGTCGCCGCACTGAGGATCCCGGCAAGGCGCCTGTCGCGCCGCGCCCTGAAAAAGGGTTGGTGAAAGCGCCAGTAGATCTCCTCGCCCTTGGTGTGATAGCTGATCGTGAACTGCGGGGAGACGGCGCGCGTAAAATCGCGCAGCGCCTTCGTTTCGGGTTCGGAAAAAGGCGTGATGCCGACGTAATTCGCCGCGCTCGGCACGCGGATATTCTTTGCGCCCGTGCCCCAGCGGGCGTCGAAATTGACGTTGAGATCGACGGCGCGGGCGTTCGCCTTCCACAGCGAAAAATCGCCGCTCCCGTTGAGATACAGAAGCTCCGCACGCCGCCCCCGGGAGAGGCTCCCGGCGCCCTCCTGCACGAGGAGCGCGCCGTCGGGATTGACGAGCGGAACGACCCACACGCCGCCGCGGACGAGCCCCCTGCGGACGTGCCAGAGCGCAAGATGCGCCCCGATCCACTCCCGCGCGTGCATGGCGTACTGGCTGATGCCGAGAGACCCCGAATGGGTGCCGATGAACATCGCGTATATCCTGCGCCCGCAGACGCTCTCGCCGATCACCGCCTTCTCGCCGCGGTAGCTTTGGTAGAACGCTGAAACTTCTTCGTAGACGTTCACCGTCCATTATATGAAAATTTCGCTATTTGTGATATTCCGCGCCCGTGTTGATCATGAATGCGCGGTATACCTGCTCGCACAGAATGACGCGCATGAGCTGGTGCGGAAAAGTCATCTGCGAAAAAGACAAGAGCTCGTCCGCCGCCGCCTTGACGCGCGGTGAGAGCCCGCACGAAGACCCGATGACGAAGGTGATCTCCGCGCCCCTGTCGCACAGCGACCGCAGTTTTGCGGCGAGCGCCTCCGAGGAGCACCCCTTCCCTTCGACAGCGAGGGCGATCACATACCCGCGGCAGGCACGGAGAACGGGCTCCGCCTCCTCGTCGGGCGACTTCCCCTCGGAGAGTTCCTTTACCTCGAACCTGCAAAAGCGCGCAAGGCGTTTCGCATATTCGGAGACGGCGTCCCGCCAGAACGCCTCTTTGAGTTTTCCCACACAGACGAGATTGACCTTAAGCACCCGCAAACCCCGAAACAAGCGTGACGATCCACGTTACGGCGCACACGGCGATCCCCACCGCCGCGCCGAAAAAGAAGGGCTTTCCGTCCTTCACGCCGCCCTTTCGGGCATTGTTTTTATCAAAGAAAATGAGATAGACGAGCGCCGCTGCGAGGCAGACCGCCGAGGCGACGGTGAGCCCGATGTTCCAGCCGAGCGGCATCGTCCAGCCGCCCTCCGTCTCGTACCCCGCCGCCGTGAGCGCAAGGATGGCGGCATTGTTGCAGAAGTGCGCGACCGCGGAGGGCAGGATGCTGCCCGCGCGCAGGGCGACGAGCGCAAAGCACATGCCACAGGCGAACTGATAGAGCGTCTGTTCGGGTCTGCCGTGAAAGAGCGAGAACATCGCGCCCGAGACGAGCACGGTCGCCGCCGTGCCCCAACCGGAGGCGGACATATTCTTTACCATGATCCCGCGGAAGAGCGTCTCTTCGAACACCGCGGGCAGAACGGCAATGATGAGCAGCGCCGGAAGCAGGTACCAGCCGTCCAGCGAAGGGAGCGGAACGCCCGCGCTCACATAGCCGAACCGCTCGAGAAAGGCAATAAAATAGTTGTTGAGTTCGGAGAGCGAGAACATCAGCCCGAACTGGAGCAGAACGGCAACGACGAAGTAATGCCACTTGCAGCCGCAGTACGTTATGCGCACGGAGACCTTGCTGCGGCGGAAAAAGACGACCGCCGCCGCGGCAAAGCACATCTGCGGCAGAAGATAGGATAAAAAGAGATACCAATCGGTCTCCGCATAGTTCTCCCCCGCCGCAAGCATCGCGATCACGCCCACGATGAGAGAGAGAAGCACGGGCAGAACCGCGCTCACTGAATAGGCGATCCCCGCCTCGGAGAGCGCGCGCCGCTGAAAATGTACGCCTTCCTGCTGTTCCATGTTCCCATTATAGCGATTTTTTCTGCGATTGTCCAAGAAAAACCCTTTGCTTTTTGAAAATTTTGTTCTATAATACGGGTATGAGAACTTTGGATACGAAAGAAATTGCAGATTGCGTGTACCGAGTTGCGCGCAAAGCCGGGGTCACGCTCACGCCCGCCTGCCACGCGGCGCTCGAGAGCGCGGCGGCAAGGGAGACGGGCGCGGCGCGGTTCGCGCTCGAAACGGTGCTCATGAACGAAGCGACGGCGAAGGCGGAGCGCATGCCCGTCTGCCAGGATACCGGCATGGCGGTCGTGCTGCTCGAACTCGGACAGGACGTGCACCTGACGGGCGCGCCCCTGAAAGAGGCAGTGGACGACGGCGTGCGCCGCGCCTATCGGGACGGATACTTCCGCAAGAGCATCTGCGATCCGCTCACCCGCGAAAACACAGGCGACAACACCCCCGCGCACCTGCACCTGGACATGGTTGCGGGAGAGAACGTCGCCGTTACCTTCCTGCCCAAGGGGTTCGGGAGCGAAAACATGTCGCGGCTCGTCATGCTCACCCCCTCGCAGGGAAGAGCGGGGATCGTCGATACCATCGTGGAGACGGTGAAGATCGCCGGATCCCGCCCCTGTCCGCCCGTATGCGTGGGCGTGGGGATCGGCGGCGCGTTCGACAGCTGCGCCTTTCTTGCAAAAAAGGCGCTCACGCGGGAGGTCGGCAGCCGCAGCCCCCGCGAGGACGTCGCCTCCATCGAGGAAGAGGCGCTTGAAAAGATCAATGCCCTCAACATCGGCCCGCAGGGATTCGGCGGCAACGTGACCGCCCTCTCCGTCGCCTGCGAGATCGCCCCCACGCACATTGCGGGGCTCCCCGTCGCCGTCAACATCCAGTGCCACTGCGTGCGCTGCGAAAAGGAGGTACTCTGATGAAACGCCTTACCCTTCCGCTCTCCGACGAAGAGACGCGCGCGCTCCGCGCAGGCGAGGGCGTGCTGCTCTCCGGCATCATCTATACGGCGCGCGACTGCGCGCACAAACGCCTCTTTGCCCTGCTCGACGAGGGAAAGCCTCTGCCCGTCGACCTGAAAGAGACGTACATTTACTACGCAGGTCCCTGCCCCGCGCCCGAAGGGAAGGCGTGCGGGAGCTGCGGTCCCACGACGTCCGCCCGCATGAACGCCTTCGCGCCCCGTCTGCTCGATCTGGGGCTGAGAGGCATGATCGGCAAAGGCGAGATGAGCGAGGAGACGCGCGCCGCGCTCCGGCGCAACGGCAGGGTTTATTTCGCAGCCGTGGGAGGCGCGGGAGCCGCGTACGGAAACGCGATTCGGAAAATGGAACTCGTCGCGTTCCCCGACCTTCTGAGCGAGGCGATATACCGCATGGAAGTTGTGGATTTCCCCCTCGTCGTCGCCATCGACAGCCTCGGCAACAGCGTATACGACAGATAAGCGAAAAGCGTACGCCCGCCGCGCAGATGCACTCTGCGCGGCGGGCGTTTTTACTGTGATATCCGTATTTTTCTGTTCCGGCGCACTTTACTTGCCGAACATGATCCGTTCGCTGGAAAGCATTTTCCCGATGAGGAACACCAGGATCGCCGCATAGACGATGTTCAGCGCAAAGGCGACGACGCACTGCCAGATCACCATGTTCCCCATGAGCACGCCCTGCATCGCATAGACGGCGTTGAGGACGGGCACCGCGACCACCCAGCCGCCGATGCCGCCGACAAAGGCCGTGACGATGGAGAGCACCATCACGAGGATCATGACGACGCTCGTATAGCCGGAAGCCTCTTTGACGGAGCGCGACAGCGTGGAGACGATCGCGATCGTTGCCACGATGAGCGGCACAAAGGAGATGATGAGCAGGAATACCATGAGGTAGCCTATGAACCCGATACCGGAAACGGCGATATCGATGGAGACGCCCATGAGCGCGGGCAGGCTCAGCGCCACGCCCAGAAAGCTCGACGCCGCGCCGATGAGCGAGACGCATGCGAGCGGAAGCACCTTGCCGAGGGCGATATCCCAGCGGCGGGCGCTCGTGACGAGGATGGTCGCCAGCGTGCCGCGTTCCTTTTCCCCCGCCACCGATTCGAGCGTGACGGACATGCACGAGGAGAACACGAACACCACGATGAGGAAGGGCAGCAGGCTCGCCATCGTCTGCGCGGCAATATTCTGCGTTTCGGCAAAATCGGTCATCGTGAGCGTGAACGAGCGCGCGTAGGCGTCGAGCACCGTTCCCGCGAGCGTGGCGAACGCCGAGCTCTCGCCGTCCTCCGAATTGTAGACGAGTTCCGCCTTCGCCCCTTTGCCGAGGTTCTCATCGAACCCCTCGCTGAAGACGAGGAGCGCGGTCGCATCGCCCGATTCGACCTCCGCGCGGGCGGCGTCCACATCCTCCGGAGCGGCGAATTCCACCGTCCAGCCCTCGTTGAGCGAGACAGCCTCTCCGATGGTCTCCACCGCCGCGGATTCCCCCGAAACGTATACCTTAAACGCGTAAGTCTCGGCGGAGGGCGCCATCGCGGAGCCCATCACGGAATAGATGATATAGATGAGGATCCCGGGAAGCAGCATGGAGAGGATGAGGCGCGGATCGCGGAAAAAGCGCGTGAATTCCTTTTTCATGAGCGCGAGAAGTTTCATACCGTCTCCCCCTTTACCTCGCGGTAGATCTCGAAGAATCTGTCTTCGAGCGTCATGCCGTCGCACACGCCCTCCAGCGTGCCGTCGCGGACCATGCGCCCGTCGATGATGATGCCGACGCGGTCACACAGCTTTTCGACGAGCGAAAAGATGTGCGTGGAGAGCAGGATGGATTTCCCCATGCGCTTGAGCTCGAGCAGAAAGTCGGTGACCACCTTCGCGGTGAGCACGTCGAGCCCGTTGGTGGGTTCGTCGAAGATGACGACGGCGGGATCGTGCACGATGGCGATGACGAGCGACACCTTTTGCAGCATACCCGTGGAGAGATCTTTGATCTTCACTTCGGCAAAGCGGTCGATGCCGAACCGCTCGAAAAGTTCATGCTTGCGCTTTGCGAGCACGGTCTTCTCCACCCCGTGCAGCGCCCCGAAGAAATCGAAGAGATAGGAGGGCGTGAAAAAACCCTCGAGCTTGAGTTCGCTCGTCATGAATCCGATGGAATCGCGCACCGCCTGCGCCTCGCGGCGGACGGAATGCCCGCACACGAACGCGTCGCCCCCGTCGGGCTTGATGAGCGTGGAGAGGATGCGCAAAGTCGTCGTTTTGCCCGCTCCGTTCGGACCGAGCAGTCCGTAGATCTCGCCGCGGTAAGCGGAGAACGAGAGCCCCGCAACGGCGATCTTGTGCGTTTCGCCCGTCTTGTCGAGCCGCTGCTGCTTGCGCGAGAGCGTGAACGTCTTTCTCAGATTCTCCGCCCGCACGACTTCTTCTCCGAAGTCCGCGAACGGAGCGCTGTTTTCCTGCATATATTACTCCTTTCGGGAAATTGAGCACACGGCGCACGCAGGCGCCCCGCCCCGAAGGCAAGCCGACCGCGTGCGGCGATCCTCAGGCTCCATTATACTACCCCCCCCCGGCGAATTGTCAAGCGTTTGAAGCGATATTCTCCGTTGCGGGGCAAAAGAAAGCCCGCGACTGCGGGTATCGCCCGTTACAGGCGGGTCGCAAGCGCGAGCATCTGTGCGTGATCGGCGGCGAAATATCCTTCGTAGCCCGCAGGCATGCCCGCAGGGCGGAAGAGAACGAAGTCAACGCCGAGGCGTTTTGCGCATACCATGTCCGAGGTAAGGCTGTCGCCGAAATACAGGGTGCGGGAAGGTTCAAAGTTCGGGATATGCTCCCGGACATGACGGACGTACGCCTCGGAAGGCTTCTGCGCCCCCACCTCCTCCGAAATAAAGACATCTGCGAAAAAGGGGGCGATGCCCGTCTCTTTCATGTGGCTGCGCTGCACCCTGCTCGCGCCGTTTGTGACGGCGTACAGCCTGCCGAGGCGGGAGAGCCCTTCCAGGAACTGCGCCGCACCCTCGAAGAGGTACGCATGATCGCGCATGGCGTCGAGAAAGCAGACGGCGAGCGCCGCGGCGTTCGTGTGCAGTCCGAACTCCTCCTTCAGGCGCTCGAAGCGCACCACGACGAGGCGTTCGCGCGTGACCTCGCCCCGTTCGAGCGCCTTCCAGAGCGCGTCGTTGATCGCGTGGAAACGGGCGACGATCGCCTCGTCGGCGCGTTCTCCGAAAGCGGCGAGGACGGACGCGAGCTGCTCGCGCTCCAGCCTGCAGAAATCGAGGAGCGTATCGTCGATATCCAGCAAAAACGTATCCTTCATGCGTCCTCCGAAATGACGGCGAGCTCTCGCAGCGCCCGCGTATATGCAATATATTTTTCGTTCTCCGTCATGCCCTTATCGTATACGGCGACGGCGGAAAATTCCAGCCCCTTGCTCTCGAACACGCTCATCACGTTGACCTTGCTTTTGCTCAGCCTGCCGTCCTCTTTGAGCAGGGCAAACCCGCGCTTATCGAAGAGCGGCAGATATTCCTCTTTGGCGATGATCGCTTTGAGCCCCTGCTTTCCGCGGAAGAACGCCGCCGCCTGACGGGGCGTGATGCGGGCGACCTCTTCGCCCTCGAGCCCGATGGGGCGCATATCGGCGTCGAGCACGTCCGAAACGAACGCCACGATCTCGTTGGTGTTGCGGTAATTCTGATTGAGCGTGTACACCGTGGGAGAGACCGCCGACCAGTCGCCAACGCCGCGCCACGGCGTGATGTTCTGTTTGAGATCGCCGAACACGTTGAACGCGGCGTCCGAATGGATGCGCCTGAGAAGATCGTACTCCCCGCGCGAGATATCCTGCCCCTCGTCCACGAACACCAGCCCGTAACGGGGCGAGAGCGCGCGCCCTGCCGCCGTGAGCACGAACGCCACGGCATAGCCGTCGGAGGAATATACCCCCTTCATGCCGTACCTTGCCTTGTACTTTTTTACCGTTTCGCGGTAGAGCCACCGCGCGATGTCGGAGGCGTCCCTGCATTTGCCGAGTTCCTGGCAGTATTTCGTGAGCCGTACGACGGAGAAAAACTCCTTGAAGAGCGCATCTCCCCCACCCATGTCCGCGATGAGGGCGCGGATACGCTCCGCCTCCCCTCTGAGCTCCTCGCGGCGGGCGATACGGTCCGCATAGGTATAGATCTCCTCCGAGCCCTTCTTTATGCGGTAACGGCGCAGATCGGCGATCTCCCGCTCGATGACGGAGAGAAGGGAACCGAGATCCTCATGCGCCGCGGAAAAGATCTTTTCCGCATTCGCCGCAACGTAGTGCGCGCAGCGATAAAACTCGACGAACTGGCGGAAAAAGTAGTCGGGCGTACGCTCACGCTCCCGCAGGACGAAGGTGAGGAAATCCTCCACCTGCACGTATGCGCTCATGAGCGCGCGGAAGGGCTTCGTGAAATAGAACCCGCCCTCCTTGTTCTCCTTCATCTCGCCGAGCACGGCGCGCCGCACCCGCACGGACGCGTTTTTGATGCGGACGTATTTCTCCTGCAATCCGGCGCAGCGGGCAAGGATCTCTTCGGCGACCTCGCGGCACTCCTCGCCCGCGAACAGACCGTAGATCCCGACGTACATCCTGCGCACCTGCTTTTCCGCATCGGTGCAAAAACGCGGCGAATAGACGTACCGGAGGTACTCCTCTTCCTCGCGGTCGCCCGTCAGGTGCGCTTTTAAGTCGACCCCCTCGTTCAAAAGCGCGCGGAAAAAATAGTCGCGCAGGGTCGTCGTTTTCACCTTCTGCAATTCCAGCACCTGCGAGAGCTCATCGATGAACGCGTTGAAACTGACGGACGGCGTGATGACGAGCACATCGCGCGGGCGGAGCGCCTCGTTGTTGTACATGAGATAGCTGAGGCGGTGCAGAAGGATCATCGTTTTGCCGCTGCCCGCGCAGCCCTGCAGCACGAAACTCTCCCGTTCGGGGCGCGTGATGATATCGAACTGCTTTTCCTGAATGGTGCGGATGATATCGCGGATCTGCACGTCGTCCTTGCGGCTCTGGATGATGCTGCGCAGATAGGGATCGAACAGGATCTCCTCGTCTCTGCCGCCGATCTCTTCGGGCGTGAGGACATCGCGCACGGAGAGATATTCGTTGCGGAAATCGAGCACCTTTCCGTTCTTTACGGAGAGCGCGCGGCGGAGCACCGTGCGGTATTCGTACTCGTTGATGGTGAACGTGACGCGGCTCTTCTGATAATAGCGCACCGCAAGCGGCGCACGCCAGTCGACGATCTCGAGATTGACGTCCCCTTTCTTGCCGATATAATAGCTGTTGTAGCCCTCTTTTTCGTCCACGACGTCCATGCGGGCGAAATAGGGCTCGGAAAAGAAGGGTTTGTAGCCGTTGAGTTTTTTCGTCTCCGCGGCAATGAACGCCTTCTTTTCCTGAAGCGCGCGGTAATCCTCCGCCCCGTACTTCTCGCGGGAGCGGATCTCGTCGATCTCCGCACGCGCCGCACGGATGCGGTCGCGGATGCGGGAAATATAAAAGGCTTTGAGCATACACAATACCGCGGCGAGATGCTCCTTCTCGTACGCCATCTGCTTTTCGCCGTCGAGAAGCGCGAGATACCACGCTTTATCGGCGTCGATCCCGGGACTGAGCAGATCGCGCGCGCTCTTCTTTTCTCCCATGCGCTCCTCCTTTGAAAGATTTTTACGAACAATTATCTCCTATCATACCATATTTCCGGGCGTCTGTGTAGACTTTTAAGAAAATTTTTTGCAGAAAAATAAAAAAAGCGGGATAAACCGCTTTTTTTCCGGATATATCCCGCCCGCACAGGCAGACGGTTCAGCTGAAAAGCTGCGTGAGTTCCTTTTGCAGCGCACGGAACGCAGGCAGGTTGAGAGAGTAAATGAGCGTTTGGGCGCGGCGTTCGCATTTAAGCAAGCCGCATCCCTTGAGCACCGAGAGATGGTGCGATACCGTGGCGGGCGAAAGGGAAAACTGATCGGAGATCTCCCCCGCCGTGTGCGGACGGCTCCGCAGAAGAATGACGATCTCGCGCCGCGTATCGTCGGACAGGGCGCCCCATGCATTGTTGTTCATACTCTCTTCCCGTGTATTTTGATGACTTTCTAAGAATAGGATACCATGCGGCGCACATGAAGTCAAGCGTTATTTCGGTTTTTTTCAAAATATATTTTCCGACGCGATCCGCCGAAAAAAGCGGGCTTTCGCCCGCTTTGTATCAATCGTCATCATCGTCATCGTCGTCATCGTCATCATGATCGTCGTCATCGTCGCCGTCATCGTCATCATCGTGATCGTCATCGCCGTCCGGTTCGTACAGTTCTTCCACCGCTTCCAGGAACTCATCGAACAATTCATCGAAGATGTAACCGTCGCCATGGCGGGCGATCTCCTCTTTGAGTTCGCGGAAGTTTTCCAGAAGTTCGCGCGGATCTTCGTCGCCTTCTTCGTAAATGCAGTCCTCGCCGAGATAGAGATACTTTGCGTTGAATTCCTCCGCGGAGAGCGTTTGGAGATCGGACGCATACGTTTGCTCGTCCAGGAGCGCATGCACGCGCGCGGCGAAATCCTCCCTGAGCTGACCGAGTTCGCGTTCGAGATAGTCCTCGAAGTCGCCCATCGCCTGCTCGTCGTACGCCGCGATGAGCGCGTCGAGCTCCGTCTGCCCCAGCTCATGCACCGCATACCGATCGTCCGCAAGGCGGTCGCGCACCCGCTGTTCGAGCGCCGCGCCGTCCGCCCCCTCGCCGCGCACCCCCACGCCCTGCGCCGTGATGAGATGTTTGGTTTCGGAGAGAGCGACAAATTTTTCGCCCGCGTCCTCGGGCGAAAGCCCGATAAACTCCTCGCCCGCCACAAGAAGCGCCGCGTCGCGGTTGAGCGCCTTCACGCCCGTGACGCGATCGTCCTCGACGATAAACTCCACCGCGGGATTGATGCTGATATAGACCGTTCCCGAGAGCCCCGCCGTTCCGCCGCCGCGCAGGACAATGGGCAGCAGCACGGCAAGGCACAGGAGCACCGCCGCAAGCACGCAGGAAAGCGCGATCCTGAGGCGGTTCGGGCGCGCCGCGGCGAGTACTTCGCCCTGCGCGTCCCCCGCCGCCTGCGCGGAGCGGATCCTGCCGTATACGTCGGGCGTGTGCCGTTCGGCTTCGGAACGCAGTTCGCGTTCGAGTTCGTTGCGATCCACCCTTCCACCTCCTTGCGGACTCTCCTGTTCGCGGAGCGCGCGCTGCATTTTTTCGACGGCGCGCCCGTAATGCCACGTGACCGTGGGCAGCGGGAGCGAGAGGATCTCGGCGATCTCGCGCCGTTTGTACCCTTCCGCCGCCGAAAGCATGAGCACGGCAAATTCCTTTTCCTTCAAAATGCGGCGGGCGAGATCGATGAGAAACCCGTATTCGTCCGCCGCGGCGCCGAAGAGCGCAAGTTCCTCCCGTTCGTCGACGGAGACCTCCCGACGGCGCCTGCGCCAGAGCGCGATCGCCTCGTTCTTGGCGATGCGCACGATCCATGCGCGGGCGTTGCTCCCCGCGCGGTAGCGCGCGGCGTTTGCAAGCACTTTGAGGTAAGTCGTCTGCATCACGTCCTCGGCGAGCATGCGCTCGCGCACGACGGAGAGCGCGACGTAATATACCGTTTTGCGCGTCTGGCGATATACTTCTTCCAGCGCGTCCCGCTCGCCCGCGGCGATGCGGCGCAACGCTTCGTCGATGGTCACTGCGTTCCCCCCTTTTTTCATATTACTGCATCTCGATTATATCAGACGGGAACGCTGCCGTCAAGAGGGTCAGTTATTTTTGAGTATATCTCGGTCCCGTGCGGGGATTTAATCGTCGAAGTCATCAAAATCGATGTGCGAGCCGTCGTCGAACCGATACGAGAACGTGCCGTCCGCAGACTGCGTCACGACGAATCTGCCGCGCTCGCCGCTGCCGAGACGGTAATTGACGCCGATGGAGACAACGCCGTTTTGGCGCGCCGCGCGCTCCACTTCGTAATAACTGCGGGCACCGTCGCGGAGAATAGAGAGCGTGTACTCCGTCTCCGTGCCGTTCTGCTCGTCCTCCGTCTCGAAATCGACGCTCGTGCGCTCGAAGAGCCTGCCATCGCGGTAAACGCTGTACACATATTCCCTCTCGAGCTCGTTCTCCCCGCGCTCCGATTCGCTCTCCGTTTCAAGATCCATCTGCACATAGTTTGCGGGATCGTCGGGATGGGTCGCGCGCATCCAGAACTCCTCGCTCCGCTCCGTTTCGTCGTGTTCGGTCTCCGTCTCGACGCTGCGGTATCCCGTCATGATATATTCCGTGCCGTCCATCAGCATCACGCCCGTCAGACGGTACGCCTCCTTCTTTTCATCGTCGTCATCGTCGTCCGGGCGGACGGCGACCTGCTCCTCCGAATAGTACATGGTGTGCGACAGGGTGGTGCCGTCGAGCTGTTCGCCCTCCACGGTGAGCCGGTAATCGAAAGCGTACTCCGGATCGGGATTCTCCGTGACCGTCGTACGGAATGCGTCCTCGTTGAGGAAGGTATCCAGCGCCTGGAAATACTCGTTGAACTGCTCGAGCTCCTCCTGCGGGGGAGTCGCCGCGCCGTTCTGCCCGCCGTCCGTCAGGGGAGAGCCGCCTTCGGAACGCGCCGCAAGCGATGCATTCGCCGCGCCCGCCGCGCCGCCTGCAAGCAGCTGCGCCGTCGTGACGGCGCCGATACCGTACGCGTTGCGCGCGCCCGCCTCCACCGACGTGCCTTCGCCGCCCATGCCGCCCTCCGCGAGCCCGCCTGAGCCGCCCGTACCGCCGCATGCCGTAAACGCGATGAGCGTACCGCTCGCAAGCGCCGCCGTTGCCATGATCGCCAAAAATCTCTTTTTCATTTTCATCATTCTCCTTTATATTATTTGCAGGTTTTTCTTGCCCTTGCACCTGTATAACGCGCGAACAGTCCGTTTTGTTGGAGAAAACAAAAAATTTTTTGGAAATTTTTTCTGCGCATTTGCACATCTGCGTCCATGGTAAATGAATATGCGCCTCCGCCCCGCAGGACGGAGGTGCATATTCATTTGAAATCGCCGATTCTGCTTTGAGCGACGGCAGCAAAACATATAAAATGCAACGAACCCCCGCGGGAAATCCTGCGGGGGTTCGTATTTGACGCGTTATGCGTTCTTGATCTCGTCGGCGGGAGCCATATCGCGGTAGCCGCCCGTGGACTGTACGGAGACGTTCTTGTAATCCTTCATGCCCGTACCTGCGGGGATGAGTTTACCGATGATGACGTTCTCCTTCAGACCGATGAGCGGATCGCGCTTGGTGCAGATCGCCGCCTCGGTGAGCACGCGCGAGGTCTCCTGGAAGGAGGCCGCGGAGAGGAAGCTGTCGGTCGCGAGCGCCGCCTTGGTGATGCCGAGGAGCACGCGCTTTGCAGTTGCGGGAACGCCGCCTGCCATGATCGTCTTTTCGTTCTGTTCCTCGAAATTGAACATATCGGTGAACTGACCGGGGAGCATCTCCGTCGTGCCGGCGTTCTCGATGCGAACCTTTCTCAGCATCTGGCGGACGATGATCTCGACGTGCTTATCGTTGATATCGACGCCCTGCGAACGGTAGACGGACTGGACCTGTTCGAGGATGTAGTCCTGTACGCCCTTGACGCCCTTGACGCGGATGATATCCTGCGGGTTGACGGAACCTGCGTTGAGCATATCGCCGGGGTTGACGATGTCGCCCGTCTTCACCAAAAGCTCTGCGTTGAAGGGAAGCACATACTCCTTGAGCTGGACGTCGGTGCCCTCCTCGCGGATGAAGATGTGGTTGAGGTTATCGGAATTATCCACCGAGACGATGCCGCGGAATTCGCAGATGGTGGCAACGCCCTTGGGCTTGCGCGCTTCGAAGAGCTCTTCGACACGGGGAAGACCCTGGGTGATGTCGCCCGTTGCCGCGATACCGCCCGTGTGGAACGTTCTCATCGTGAGCTGCGTACCGGGCTCGCCGATGGACTGCGCCGCGATGACGCCGACCGCTTCGCCCACCTTGATGGGAAGCGTCGTCGCCATGTTCTTGCCGTAGCACTTGGCGCAGACGCCGAAGCGCGTGTTGCAGTTGAAGATGGAGCGGATGTTGACGCCGTTCTTGTATTTTTCCATCGAGGCAAGCTTCTTCGCCTTCTCCTCGGTGATCATCTCATTGCAGGGAACGATGACTTCGCCCGTTGCGTCGTCGATGAGGTCTTCCGCCGCGAACCTGCCCGTGAGACGGTCCTCGAGCGATTCGATGAGTTCGCCGTTGGGGCCGACGATGGCGCTGACAACGGTGCCGCGCGGCTTCCTACCCGCCGAGCAGTCCTCTTCGCGCACGATGACGTCCTGCGAGACGTCGACGAGACGGCGGGTAAGATAACCCGAGTCTGCCGTCTTCAGAGCGATATCGGCAAGGCCCTTGCGGCCGCCGTGCGAGGAGATGAAGTACTCGAGAACGGAGAGGCCGTTTCTGAAGCACGACTTGACGGGGACTTCGATCTTTTTACCCTGCGGGTTGACCATGAGTCCGCGCATGCCCGAAAGCTGCTTGATCTGGTCGATGGAACCGCGGGCGCCCGAGTCAGCCATCATCCAGATGGGATTGAACTTATCCTTCGCGCCCTGATCTTTGAGGATGGTCGCCACCTTATCCGTCGCGTCGTCCCATACCTTGATGACGGCGTTGTAGCGCTCTTCCTCGCGGAGAAGACCGCGGGCGTACTTTTTGGCGATGCCTGCGACCTGGTGCTCCGCCTCTTCGACGATCGCCGCCTTTTCCTCGGGGATCTTCATATCGAAGACGGATGTCGTGAGCGCCGCGATCGTGGAGTACTTGTATCCGCGCTCCTTGATGGCGTCGAGCACGGCGGCAGCCTTGGGCGCATAGCCCGTTTTGAAGCATGCCTCGACGATGCGCGCGAGGTGCTTTTTGCCGATCGCCTTGGCGTTCCCGATGAACTCCGTGGAGAGCTCGAGCTTGAGGTAATCCTCGGGATTCTCGCGCTTGACAAAGCCGAGATCCTGGGGCATATTGTCGTTATAGATGATCCTGCCGACCGTCGTTTTGAGCATACCCGTGACGGAGAGCAGCCCCGTCACCTCGTTTTTGGTGACGAACACATGGCCGCGCAGCCCGTTGTTGGGTACGATCTCGTCGCGCGAGAAGGTGCGCTCGTAGGGAAGCTCGAGGGAATCGAACTTGCCCGCGGGAAGCTCCACCGTGCGGCGGACGTAGATCTCGTCCTGGCAGTGCACGTCCTTGAGCTGATAGCTCATGAGCGCCTCGTCGAAGGAGGCGTAGACGGGCGGGATATACTCCTCGCCGTCCTCGGAAGGACGCCCCTGCGCGTCGTACTTCCTGCCCTCCTCGCGGCGGAGAATGGTGAGGTAGTATGCGCCGATGATCATATCCTGCGTGGGGCTCATGACCGACTTGCCGTCGGCGAGCTTCAGGATGTTGTTCGCGGAGAGCATCAGGAAACGCGCCTCCGCCTGCGCCTCGATGGAGAGCGGCAGATGGACAGCCATCTGGTCGCCGTCGAAGTCGGCGTTGAAGGGACCGCAGACGAGCGGGCTGATCTTGATCGCCCTGCCCTCGATGAGGATGGGCTCGAACGCCTGGATGGAGAGGCGGTGCAGCGTGGGAGCGCGGTTGAGGAGCACGGGATGCTCTTTGATGACCTCTTCCAGAACGTCCCAGACGAAATCTTTGCCCTTTTCGACCGTGCGCTTCGCGCTCTTGATGTTGTGGCACTTGTTCGTCTCGACGAGACGCTTCATGACGAAGGGCTTGAAGAGCTCGATCGCCATTTCCTTGGGCAGACCGCACTGATAGATCTTGAGTTCGGGACCGACGACGATGACCGAACGGCCGGAATAGTCGACGCGCTTGCCGAGCAGGTTCTGTCTGAAACGACCCTGCTTTCCGCGCAGAAGTCCCGAAAGCGATTTGAGCTCGCGGTTGGAGGGACCGGAGAGCGGCTTGCCTCTTCTGCCGTTATCGATGAGCGCGTCCACAGCCTCCTGCAGCATGCGCTTTTCGTTCTTTACGATCATCTCGGGTGCGCCGAGCTCGATCATGCGCTTCAAGCGGTTGTTGCGGTTGATGACGCGGCGATAGAGATCGTTGAGGTCGGACGAGGCAAATCTGCCGCCGTCGAGCTGAACCATGGGACGAAGATCGGGCGGGATGACGGGCAGGACGGTGAGCACCATCCACTCCGGCTTGTTGCCGCTCTTGCGGAACGCCTCGATGATCTCGATGCGCTTGATCGCCTTGACGCGCTTGGGGCCCGTCGCGTTGTTCTCGATGATCTCTTTGGCTTCTTTGCTCTCTTTCTCGAGATCGACCGCCATCAGAAGTTCGCGGATCGCCTCCGCGCCCATGCCGACTTTGAGCCCCGTGACGTCGCTCTCGCCGAGCGCGTCCTCGATGTCGCGGAGTTTTCTGTCGTTGATGACCTGCTTATAGGAGATGCTCTCGCCCTCCATCTGTTCGATGAACGCGGAGATCTCCTCCTCCGTCCCGAACGCCTCGTCGTGCACGAGCTTTGCGCGGCGTTTGGAGAGAACATAGGACTTTTCGCCCTCCGCCGTGCGCTCCTTGAGCGTATAGAACTCGGCGACGGCGCCGTCCTTCATCTTTTCGAGCATCGCCTGAAGATCGGTGGCGAGCTTGACGGAGGACGCGGTATCGGAGACGTTGTTGAGGTCGCGCACGTCGGCGAGCAGTTTCTCGTCCGCGCACAGTTCCCCTTCGAGCGCCTTTGCGAAGGCGTCCTTCGCCGCCTGCTTATCGGCGAACGCCTCCACCTCTCTGACCTCGGAGAGCCCGACGACCGCGGCGTTCATGCCGCCCGCGCGGGTGCGGAGGTCGCCGTCGTGACGGAGCACGACGAGCTTATTGACAAAGCCTGCGTCGAGCACGGCATACGCCGCGAAATAAATGACCTGTTCGAGCGCCTTGGGACCCATATCGAGAAGGAGCCCGATCTTGCTGGGCACGCCGCGGAAATACCAGATGTGCGAGACGGGCGCGGCAAGTTCGATGTGCCCCATGCGCTCGCGGCGCACCTTGGCGCGCGTGACTTCGACGCCGCACTTTTCGCACACGATGCCCTTGTAACGGATGCGCTTATATTTCCCGCAGTGGCACTCCCAGTCCTTGGTGGGACCAAAGATCTTTTCGCAGAAAAGTCCGTCCCGCTCGGGTTTTTGCGTGCGGTAGTTGATGGTCTCGGGCTTGGTGACCTCGCCGTACGACCATTCCCTGATCTTTTCGGGAGATGCGATGCTGATCTGAATGGAGTTAAAATCGTTTAATTCGTACATATATCCCTCCCGTTAGTCCTCGTCCTTGTCGTCGAAGAGGTCGCTCTTGGAGCCGTCCTCCTCGTCCTCGTCTTCGTCGTCATCGTCGCCGAAGAGATTGCCGAAGGAGAAGTCCTCGTCCACGTCGGACATGTCGTCCTCCTCGCCGTCCTCCTCTTTGAACAGATCGTCGGAGACGAAATCCTCGTCGTCGCCCGCTTCGTCGAAGATGGAGCCGATCCCCTCGTCCTCCTCGTCCTCGTCGGGAAGGGAGAAATCGAGATCCTGCTCCACGTCGCGGCGGTCGTCGCGGCGGAGATCGCGGTCGTCATCGTCGTCGAATTCGCGGATGACGAGTTCTTCGTTGTTCTCGGTGAGCACCTTCACGTCGAGCGCGAGCGACTGGAGCTCTTTGAGGAGCACCTTGAACGCCTCGGGGATGCCGGGCTCGGAGATGTTGTTGCCCTTTACGATGCTCTCATACGTCTTGACGCGGCCGACGATGTCGTCCGACTTGACGGTGAGGATCTCCTGCAGGATGTGCGCCGCGCCGTATGCCTCGAGCGCCCAGACTTCCATTTCGCCGAAACGCTGACCGCCGAACTGCGCCTTGCCGCCGAGGGGCTGCTGCGTGACCATGGAGTAAGGACCGATGGAACGCGCGTGGATCTTATCGTCGACGAGGTGGATGAGCTTGATCATGTACATGATACCGATCGTGACGCGGTTCTCGAAGGGTTCGCCCGTTCTGCCGTCGAACACCTGGAACTTGCCGTCCACCTTGCCGTCAGGGTTAAAGAGGTTGTTCTCTTCGAAGAGCTTTTCGATGTCCTTCTCGGTCGCACCGTCGAAGACGGGAGTCGCGATCTTCCAGCCGAGCTGGCGGCAGACATAGCCGAGGTGCACTTCGAGGACCTGACCGATGTTCATTCGGGAAGGCACGCCGAGGGGATTGAGAAGGATCTGCAGCGGGGTGCCGTCGGGCAGGAAGGGCATATCCGAGAGCGGCAGCACGCGGGAAATGACACCTTTGTTGCCGTGGCGGCCCGCCATCTTGTCGCCGACCTGGATCTTGCGCTTCTGTGCGATGTAGACGCGCACGAGCTTGTTGACGCCGGGCGAAAGTTCGTCCTTGTTTTCGCGGGTGAAGATCTTGACGTCGACGACGATACCGCCCTCGCCGTGAGGCACGCGGAGGGAGGTGTCGCGCACTTCACGCGACTTTTCGCCGAAGATGGCGCGAAGGAGACGCTCTTCGGGGGTGAGTTCGGCTTCGCCCTTGGGGGTGACTTTACCGACGAGGATATCGCCGCTGTTGACTTCGGCGCCGATGCGGATGATGCCGTCCTCGTCGAGGTCTTTCAACGCGTCGTCGCCCACGTTGGGGATGTCGCGCGTGATCTCTTCCTCGCCGAGCTTGGTGTCGCGCGCTTCCGTCTCGTGCTCCTCGATGTGGATGGAGGTGAAGACGTCGTCCTGCACGAGCTTTTCGGAGATGAGGATGGCGTCCTCGTAGTTATAGCCTTCCCACTCCATGAAGCCGACGAGGATGTTCTTGCCGAGGGCAAGCTCGCCGTTGTTGGTGGAGGGACCGTCCGCGATGATCTCGTCCTTCTCGACGCGGTCGCCCGTGTTGATGATGGGACGCTGATTGAGGCAGGTGCCCTGGTTGGAGCGTTCGAACTTCTTTAAGGGATATTCGGTGATAAAGCCGCTGTCTTCGCGGATCCTGATGAGGTCGGAGGAGACGCCGACGGCGACGCCCGCCTCTTTGGCGCGGACGATGACGCCCGAATCGCGCGCGATGGCAGCCTCGATGCCCGTCGCCACGATGGAGCTCTCCGTTTTGAGGAGCGGCACCGCCTGGCGCTGCATGTTGGAGCCCATGAGGGCGCGGTTGGTATCGTCGTTTTCAAGGAAAGGAATGAGCGCGGTCGCAACGGAGACGAGCTGCTTGGGGCTGACGTCCATATAGTCGATGCTCTCGCGCGGCATCTCGGTGATGAGTTCCTTATAGCGGCAGCCGACGCGTTCGTTGACGAAATGCCCCTCTTCGTCGAGCGGCTCGTTCGCCTGCGCGACGACGTAGCGGTCCTCTTCGTCCGCCGTCAGATAATCGACGTGATCGGTGACGACGCCCGTCTCCTTGTCCACCTTGCGGTAAGGCGACATGATGAACCCGAACTCGTTGACCTTGGAGAAGGTAGCGAGCGAGGAGATGAGACCGATGTTCTGACCTTCGGGAGTCTCGATCGGGCACATACGACCGTAGTGCGAGTGGTGAACGTCGCGGACTTCGAAGGTCGCGCGGTCGCGGTTGAGACCGCCCGGGCCGAGCGCGGAGAGCTTGCGCTTGTGCGTAAGTTCCGCAATGGGGTTGGTCTGATCCATGAACTGCGAGAGCTGCGAAGAGCCGAAGAACTCGCGGATGACGGCAGAGATCGGACGCACGTTGATAAGGCTGGAAGGCGTGACCTCCATGGGATCCGCCGTTGCCATGCGCTCCTTGATGAGGCGCTCGAGCCTGCTCATACCGATGCGGAGCTGGTTCTGCAGCAGCTCGCCCACCGAACGCACGCGGCGGTTGCCGAGGTGGTCAATCTCGTCGATGGTGCCGATGCCGTAGCGGAGGTCGAGGTTGGTGGAGACGGCGGCGACGATATCGTCCACCGTGATGCACTTGTGGTTGAGCTTCTCCACAAGAGGCTTTACGATCTTCTTTTCGTCGGGCGTGACGCCGAGCACGCGCTTTTCCTTTTCAAGGTCGATCTGCGCGCCCTGCGCGTCGTCGTTGCGCTCCAGGATCTCGTGGAAGAGCTTGCACGCCGCAACGAATTTGAGGCGGTTTTCCTTGCGCTTTTCGCGGTTCTTCTTCTCTTCCTGCTTTTCGTCCGCCTCGGGCGCCGTTTCGTGCGTATAGTAGACGGCGTTGATCTCGTCGAGGTATTTCTCGGCGACCTCCTCCACGCTCATCTCCCTGCACGCCTCGGCGATCTTTTTGGAGAACACGAAGTTGGGATAATATACCGTTTTCAGCAATCCGAACGCCTTGGGATCTTTATCGGAGAGCGCGGCAAAATCGACCGTGTTGTTGGACACGATCTTGTGGCGGATCTCGCCGCCGTTATCGGGATCGGTAACGATGACGAACACCTCGCCGATGCCGGCGTTCTGGATGGCGCGCGCCTGATCTTCGGTGACGACGGTATCCTTTGCGGCGAGCAGTTCGCCCGTCTCGGGATGGAAGATGTCGTCCGCGACGCGGCAGCCGGGCAGACGGTACGCGAGATTGAGCTTTTTGTTGAACTTATAGCGCCCCACCTTCACCACGTCGTAACGGCGCGGGTCGAAGAAGAGGTTGTTGAGGTGCTGGCGCACCGATTCCTCGGTGGGAACTTCGCCGGGGCGCAGACGGCGGTAAAGCGCGATGAGGCCGTCCGACTCCGATTTGATGGGAGGCGTATCCTTCTCGTCGCGCTCGATGGTGGCGGCGATCATCTTGTCGCCGCCGAAGAGCTCCTCGAGGGCGCGGTTGGAGCCGTAGCCCAGCGCGCGCAGAAGCACCGTGGCAGTCAGCTTGCGCTTTCTGTCCACGCTCACCCACAGGACGCCCTGCGGATCCTGTTTGAATTCCAGCCATGCCCCGCGGTTGGGGATGACGGTCGTCTCGTAGATCTTCTTGCCCGTCTTATCCGTCTCCGCGACGTTGTTTACGCCGGGCGAACGGACAAGCTGGGAGACGATGACGCGCTCTGCACCGTTGATGATGAAGGAACCGTTGTCCGTCATGAGCGGGAAATCGCCCATAAAGACGACGGAATCGATGATCTCGTCCTTCACCTTGTTCACGAGACGCACCTTCACGCGGAGGGGCAGCGCGTACGTTGCGTCGCGGTTGCGGCACTCCTTCTCGTCATACTTGGGCGTGTCTCCGAACTCGTGGCCTAAAAAGTGCAGTTCGTAGTGATCGGAGAAGTCGGTAATGGGCGAATAGTCCTCGAAAATCTCCGAAATGCCCTCGTTGATGAAGGAATCGTAGCTCTCCTTCTGGATCTCGACGAGGTTGGGGATGTCGATGACTTCGTTGATCTTGCCGAACTTCCGTCTCTCGGTCTTCCCGTACTTTTGAATGGGTAAGTTCATCCGTCAATCATACTCCTTACTTTGAATTTTTGCTTGACGATCTACCGAGTATATCTTTTCATCGATAAAAATCGAAATTTCCCGAATAAATTGTGAATTTGCCCCTTTACAGCCGCCCTGAAATGCGCTATAATATGGGGAGAATTTGGTGTGACCGACCTGCTTTTTTTGCACTTTTTTGTGCGAAACGGCACAAAACTGCATTTTAAGCATAGTGATACAGTATGTTATTATAGATCACGCGCGAAAAGATGTCAACCCTTTTTGCGGTGAATTTTTGGCAGAATTTGAAATTTCGAGGAAAAAACATGAGGATCGACAAATTTTTGAAAGTTTCGCGCATCCTGAAACGCCGCACGGTGGCGCAGGAGGCGGCGCAGGCGGGGAAAATTTCCGTGAACGGAAAGGAAGTAAAGCCCGCCTACCGCGTGAAGGTGGGCGACGTCGTGGAGCTCGCCTACGCCTCCGGCACGGTGAAATTCCGCGTGAAAGAGCTGCGGGAAACGGTAAAAAAAGACGAGGCTGCGAGCCTTTACGAGGTGATCGTATGATAACCGCCATCATCTGCGCCGCGGGCAAAGGCACGCGCGCGGGATTTTCGGAAAACAAGGTACTGCACGAACTGGGCGGACTGCCCGTACTCTCGTGGTCGCTCTCCGCATTCTCCGCGGCAGGCGCGGACGAGATCATCGTGGCGTGCAGCGAGGCGGACGAGGCGCGCGTAAAGGCGCTGCTCGCCCCCTTCCCCGCCGCCCGCACCATGCGCGGCGGCAGCACGCGCGGGGAATCGGTGTACAATGCGCTCCGCTGCGCGCAGGGCGACATCGTGCTCGTGCACGACGCGGCGCGCCCCTTCGTCTCGCACAAGACGATCCGCGCCTGCGTCGAGAGCGTAAAACAGTATGGCAGCGGCGTGTGCGCGATCCCGGCGTCGGATACCGTAGCGCTGGCGGCGGACGGGAACATCTTCTCGGTGCCGGCGCGGGAAACGGCGTTCCTCGTGCAGACCCCGCAGGGATTTTACAGGGACAAGCTGCTCGCCGCCTACGAAAAGGCGCGTGCCGAAGGGCTCTCCTTCACCGACGAGAGCGGCGTCTACGCGCAGTACGTCGCGCCGCCCCACATCGTGGCGGGCGAGCGCGAGAACAGAAAACTCACCTATGCGGAGGACTTCCTGCCCGCCGAGCGCGTCGGATTCGGCGTGGACACGCACGCCTTCGGCGAAGGCGACCATGTGATCCTCGGCGGCGTACGCATCCCCCACGGGCGCGGGCTCCTCGCGCACAGCGACGGCGACGTAGTGTGCCACGCGCTGATGGACGCGCTCCTCTCCGCCGCGGGACTGGACGACATCGGGCACCATTTCCCCGATACAGACGAGCGCTTCCGCGGCGCCGACAGCATGGAACTTATGCGCAAAGTCGTGGTCATGCTCTCCAAGGCGGGCTATGCCGCAAAGAACGCGAGCATCTCCGTGATCGCAGAGCAGCCGCGGCTCTCCCCCTTCATCGCGCAGATGAAGGAAAATCTTGCGGGAACGCTGGGCGTACGCAAGAGCGCCGTCGGCATTGCGGCGGGCACCAACGAACGCCTCGGCTACGTGGGCGAAGGCAAGGGCATCACCGTGTACGCGACCGTACTTTTGATGCCCGTGAAGGCATAGGAGGCACCCATGCCCAAAGCAACCACGCAATTTGTATGTTCGGAATGCGGATACACTTCGCCGAAATGGCTCGGAAGATGCCCCGACTGCGGAAAATTCAATACGCTTGCGGAGGAGGCGATCGCCCCGCCGACGCCCGCGGCAAAAAAGACGGCGGCTGCCTTCGGTTCCGCAAAAGCGACACCCCTCAGAGACGTGACGTATGAAAAATACGAGCGCATATCGAGCGGCATTGCCGAGCTCGACGTGGTGCTCGGCGGCGGCATCGTGCGCGGCTCGCTCGTGCTCGTCGGCGGTGACCCGGGCGTGGGCAAATCCACCCTTCTGACGCAGGTGGCGGCGCATCTTGCAAAGGAGCACCGCGTGCTCTACCTCTCCGCCGAAGAGAGCTGTTCGCAGGTCAAGCTCCGCTGCGAGCGGCTGGGCGTGAACGCGGGCGGGCTGATGCTCATGAACGAGACCAACCTCGAGAACGCCGAAGAGGAGATCGGAAAGGCGGAATACGTCATCGTCGACTCCATCCAGGCGGTATACACGAGCGCGCTCACCTCGGCGGCGGGCAGCGTGGGACAGGTGCGCGAATGCGCCGCAAAACTCATGCGCATCGCAAAGTCGCAAGGCATCACCTTCTTTATCGTGGGGCATGTGACGAAGGAAGGCACGCTCGCGGGACCCAAAGTGCTGGAACACATCATGGACACCGTGCTCTACTTCGAGGGCGAACGGACGGAAAACTTCAAGATTTTGCGCGCCGTGAAAAACCGGTTCGGCTCCGTGCAGGAGGTGGGCGTGTTCGAGATGACGGGCGAAGGAATCTTCGGGCTCACAGACTATTCCTCCCTCTTTTTGTCCGATTCCCGCGGGGAGGCGGCGGGCGCCGTCGTGACCCCCTCCGAGACGGGCAACCGCTGCATGATGGTGGAGATCCAGACGCTGATGTGCAAGACGGCGTACGGACTGCCGCGCAGAATGAGCCTCGGCGTGGACTTCAACCGCCTCGTGGTACTCATCGCCGTGCTCGAAAAGCGATGCGGGCTCTCCCTCGGCACGCAGGATATTTACCTCAACGCGATGGGCGGCATCAGGCTCGGCGAACCGAGCGCAGATCTTGCCGTATGCGCCGCGCTCGCAAGCGCCGAACGCATGACGCCCGTCGACAAATACGCCGCCGTGTTCGGCGAAGTCGGGCTCACGGGCGAGGTGCGCGGCGTGAACTACGCGGAAAAGCGGGTGAACGAGTGCGTGAAAATGGGATTTCAGCGCGTAGTGCTGCCCGCCAAGAACATGAAAGCATGCGAAAAGTTCAAAGATAAGATCGAACTCGTGCCCGTGCAGTACGTTTCGCAGATGATCAAAGCCCTCTTCCCGCCCAAAGGAAACAGCTGAAATATGGAAAACAACAGAGCGCGCCGCGGACGAACCGTCCGCAGCGCGCGTTTTTCTGTTTTATCTGAATCATTCTTCTTTTTTCTGTTCCGCCTGTCCGTTCGGGGCGGCAGCCTGCGCGGCGCTCTTCTCCGCCTGCATCGCCGCGGCGAGCGCCCTCCTCCTGCGGCGCTTTTTGCCGACGCCAAGAACCGTCGTCAGCTTTTTGCCCGAAAAGATATTCAGCGCGATGAAGATGAGCGTGTAGATGGCGACGGCGACCGCCTGCCATTCGGGCGTGACCGTGAGCCCGAAGAAATGGATTTGGAACCCGAACGTATCGGTGATCTGTGCGATGAAGGCGGGATCGGCAACGATGTCGCTCGCCTCCACATATTCCATCAGCAGTCTGAGCGGCGTATCCATGAAGGAGAACCGGAAGAGCGCGCACCCGAACGTGCCCGGGATGAACGCGCAGATGTTCTGCACCCATGTAGGCAGCATGCCGAGCGGCATATACGCGCCGATGAGGAAGCCCATGCCCGTGGAAATGACGGCGATCAGACTGGAGAGCGACGCCTGCGTTTTGAAGAAGGAGCACAGGAACACCGTCATGAGCGTGGAATTGATGCTCATATAGAGCAGGACGACGACCATCAGCAGCAGATCGACGAAATCGTAGACGAACTCGCCCATCGCCGCAAAGTAGATGAAGCAGACGATCTCGAAGATAAAGCAGATGAGCGCCGTAACGATGAAGTTGAAGAGGAAATAGCTCCCGATGAGCATGTTGCGCGGGATGGGCGCGGATGCAAAGTCGCGGTTGACCCCCTTCTGCTTATCGTCCACGATGACGTTGTTCGTCTGCAACGCGACGGTGATCGTGGAGAGCGCCGTGATACCCGAGAGCATCCACGCGTCCACCACCGTGCCGATATACCGCTCGAGCTCCGGATAGTCGGAGAGCTTGATGGGCGTATCCAGCGAGAGGAGCGTGTTCTCCACCGTCATCATTTCCATCGAGCGAAGGAAGAAGATATAGACGACGAAAATAATGATGGGAACGAGGAGCGTATAGAGCACCGAAATTTTATTCTTGAAAAAGACGATGAAGTGACGGCGCGTGAGCTGGAAAAAGACGGAAGATCCCGCGCCCTTAGTTTTCGCTGCCATGGCTGCCCTCCGTGTGCTGGATATTTCTGCCCGTCACGTTCAGGAACACGTCGTCCATCGAGCCTTTCACGATCTCGATGTCCTTGGTGTATTCGTCGAAGTCGGTTAAAAGCCGCTTTGCCGCCGCGCTGCTGCCGATGACGATGCGGTACGCCTTTTTCTCGTGGTCGTAAACAAACGTATAGCCGAGCTTGCCGAGCGCAACCTCGAAGGCGCGGTCGGGCTTCATGTGCGAGATGAGATAGTCGCTCGAATAGCGGCTCTTCAGCTCGTGCGGCGTTCCCTCGGCGATGATGCTGCCCTTATCCATGATGACGACATACCCCGCAAGCTCCGCCTCCTCGAGATAGTGCGTGGTCAGAAACACCGTCATGCCCGTCTCGACGCGCACGCGGTCAATGAGCGACCACACCGTGAGGCGCGTTTTGGGATCGAGCCCCGTCGTCGGTTCGTCGAGAATGAGAAGGCGCGGACGATGCACCATGGCGCGGGCGATATCCACGCGCCGCTGCTGCCCGCCCGAGAGGTTCTTGATGGGGCGCTTCAAGAGCGGCTCCAGCGAGAGGAGCTGAACGATCTCGTCGACGTTGCGCCTGCGCTCCGCGCGCGAAAGCCCGTAGAAGGAGGAACGCACGTCGAGGTTTTCCTTCACGGTGAGATCGCGGTCGAGAACGCTCGTCTGAAAGACGATGCCGATATCCTTTTTGATGGCGATATAGTCCTCGTCGAGATCGTGTCCGTTTACAAAAATTTTGCCCGCGTCCTTTTTGAGGATGGAGCAGATAATGTTGATGGTCGTGCTCTTTCCCGCGCCGTTAACGCCGAGGAAGGCGAAAAGAGACCCCTTTTTGACCTGAAAAGAGATATCTTTGACCGCCTGTACGTCGCCGTACGATTTGGAAAGATGATCGACCGTGACCGAAAATTCCATAGATGTTTCCTGTTGCGGTTTTATTGTACGCCGTCGGCGCCGTTTTCATCAGAGCCTTCCTGCGGAGCATCCGAAGAGGGCGGCGGAACGTTGCGCGCGGCGGTTCCCCATCCCTTGGGCTTGGAGCAGGTGCCCGCCATCAGCGTGATGCCGTACAGCACAAGGAACGCAGGGAACCCGAGCACCGTGCCCGTGAGCGCGCGCCTGTTCTTGGCGCCGAGTTTTTTATAGTCCGTGAGCGCAAGGATGAGCCCCTGGATATAGCCGAAGAGAATAAACAGCCCTACCGCGATGCCCGCCGCGGCAAACAGCGTGTTCCACAGCGAAAGGCGGTAGAATTCAACCGGAAAGAGCGCAAGTTCCATGCCGCCGTAGCCGGCGAACCCGAGAAAGACAAAGTGATAGATATAGTAGATCGGAAGCCACACGCCGAGCAGGACGTTGAGGAGGCTGAGCGAGAAGAGAAAGTACACTTCGAGGAAGGAAAAATCGCCCGTTCTGAAAAAATGCTTCCAGAGATTGCCCGCATTCGCCTTGAAGAGATTGGTCGCGCCGCTGCCCATGCGCTTGTTGCGATTGAGCGTATCGCGCCAGGAGGAAGGCATATCCTCGTAGACGACCGCGTCCTCCACGAAGTGCCCCTTGTGGCCGTCGAACATGCGCTTCATGTTGAATTCGGCGTCGTCGCACATCGTCTCGCAGTCGTAGCCGCCCGTCTCTTTGAGCATACGCACGCTCATCATTGCGCCGCTGCCGTTGACGTGCGCCGCAAGATGCAGCCGTTCGCGCACGCGGCTCCCGAAACGGGAATCGAACGCGTACAGCATGGCGCTCGCCTTGGTATAAAAGTTCTGCATGCCGTTGAGCGCACCCTCGTACGGGCGGGCAAAGTCCACCCCCGCCTGATAGGCGTCGTTCATGAGCGAGGAAAACTCCGCGTTGATGCGGTTATCGGCGTCGAGGTGTACGATCATATCGTACGCCTCTTCGCCTTCGAGCGCGATGATCTCCTGCACGCCGTATTTGAGCGGATAGAGCGCCATACGGTGCGCGGGGTCGGGATCGTTCAGAACGAGCACCTTCGCCCCCGCTTTGCGGGCAAGCTCCGCGGTATCGTCCGTACAGTTGTGGGCGACGACGTACACGTCGTACAGCTCTTTGGGATAGTTCTGGTTTTCAAGCGCCGCCTTTACCGTACCGTAAATGACGCCCGCCTCGTTGTGCGCCGGAATGAGATAGGCGATGCGCCCCTTCTTTTCGCTCTTGGGAAAACGCTTTTTGGGCAGGAACCCGAGAAGGATATACAGCACCTGTATCACGATGGGAATGGCGATAACGATGAGCACGACATAGTTGATGATGCTCAGCACGCGGTAGAGATATTCATACCACATATTCAATTCCTCTCTTGCCGTCAGAGCGCGGCGAACCCGTATTTTTCCGCCAGACGGTTGTATTTTTCGTACACGTCGTCAAATTCGTGGATCTTCATAAGCTTGTGCACGCGCTCCACCTCCGTCGGCTTTACGACGCGCTGCACGAACACGGGACCGTACCACTGAAAGAACCCGACGAAGTGCTTGATGACGGTATTCTTTCTGATCCGCCGCTGTTCATTGAACCGGCGCGGGAGCTCCTTTTTCGTCTTGCATAAAAACGCGATCGCCGTCTGATCGGGAAAATTCATCTTTTTGGTGCGGACGCGATCTCGGAGGCGCTCAAAGAGCCCTGTTTCGCGGATCATTTTCAGATTGAGAAGCAGCACGCCGGAATTACAGTAAAATTGTTTCCAGAAATAGAAGGGTCGGAGCATCTTGTACCAGACTTCATACACCGCACCCACTTCGTGCCCCTCGATATCCTGTTTCCACAGCTCGTTTGCCGAGCCGCAGAACATCGTATCGGTATCGACGTAGATGAGTTTATCGGAAATATCATACAGATCGAGCAGCAGACGGATCATGGAATAAGGTGAAAAAGACGTGCTCTCATTGACCCCGCCGCGCAATCTCCTGTTGTACTCCTCCGTTACGTCGAGCACCTCGGCGCGGCTTTCTGGATTTTTCTCTTTGAGCACGTTTTCGATAATGACGCGCTGCTCCTCCGTAAACGCCGTCCAGCGGGGATCCTTTTCGGTGAGCGTCATGGTGGCGATATGCACCGCGACGGGTTCCTCCGTATGTTTGACGAGCGACAGCACCGAAAGAAGTACCTGCGGAAAATATCTGTCGTTACAGCAATAGCAAATATGTATCATTTCTCCGTCCATTGCTTACAAAAATGCCGTACAGTACTGCACAGCTTCCCTTATTATACTCCGTCCGAATGCTTATGTCAACAATTTGTCACCGCGAAGTATGACAGGACGCCATGAAAATGCGCTCCAGTTCCGCCTCCGTAGGCTCATAGGCGGATTTTTTGATGTTTTTGTTTTGTGCGGAGCGGCGCGCATATTCCCGCAGTTCCGCCGCGGGAAGATCCTCGCGCACGCCGAGGAGATCGTCGAGCGTGGCGCAGACGCCTTCCAGCGTATCGCCGCAGGCGGAAAGGATCTCTTCGAGCGCGGGAACGCCCTTTTCGCGGCACAGCCGCAGCGTTTCGCCGAGCAGAAGACCGTTCGCCCTGCCGTGATCGACGTTATGAAAATAGGTGAGGCAGTATCCCATGCCGTGCACCGCCGTCGTACCGGACTGCGCGATGGTCATGCCCGCAAGCATGGACGCATAGAGGAGCGCGTCGCGTTCGTCGTCCGTCGTCTCCCCTTTCGTTCCGGGCAGGAGCGGATACAGGATGCGCAGGCTCTCCTTTGCAAGCATATCGCTCATGGGCGTTGCGTTGCGGGAAAGCATGCCCTCCATGGCGTGCGAAAAAGCGTCCATGGCGGTATTGACCGCGGACATGGTGGGCAGATCTTTCATGTACCTGCCGTCGAGAAAGGCAATGCGCGGGAACATCGCGGGGCTCGTGATGCTCGTTTTTGTCTCCTTGAAATCGTTGGTGAGAATGGCGTACGGCGTGACCTCGCTGCCCGTCCCCGCAGTGGTGGGAACGTGCGCCATGGGGAGCGCTTTTGCCTCGTACCCGCCTGCGAAGATCTCCTCGTCGCTGCGTTCCTGCACGCAGAGCGTGGCGATCGCCTTCGCCGCGTCCATGGGCGATCCGCCGCCCACCGCGACGATGAAATCCGCCCCCGCGCTCACGAGCAGCGCGACCCCCTCCCGCACGCAGGCGACCGTGGGGTTGGGCGTCACGCGGTCGAACACCGTCGCACGCTGACCGTTGTTTCCGAGCGCGGTCAGAACGTCGTCGAGCGCGCCGTTCTTCGCGGAGGACTTCCCCGTGACGATGAGCGCGTGCGTGCCGAGCGCCTGCATCTGCGTGCCCTCGCGCACCACGCAGCCGCGCCCGCACACGATCTTCGTGGGCATATAGTAATTAAAGTTCAGCATTTTCCCCCTCCCGTTCCCCGCGGTATACGGCGACCGCGCGGCATATCTTCATCCCCTTTTCGGAGAAGTTTTTCTCGTATTCCGTGACGATGTTTTCCGCCGCCCACTCGCTCGCATGCAGATCGTACGTCACGTCCCTGACCTCGAACCCGTTCTCGCGGAACTTGCGCAGAGAATAGTCGAAAAAGGGCGCGCTGTCCGTCTTCTGCACGACCTCGCCGCCTTCGGCGAGAAGCGTTTTATAGATGGCGAGAAACCTGTCGCTCGTGAGGCGCTGCTTTTCGCGGCCTGCCTCGGGCAGGGGCGTGGAAAAATTCAGATAGATGCGCCCGACGCTGTGCGGCGGGATATAGCACTGTAAGATTTCGGCGGGGATATTCAGAAAGCGCACGTTGGAGATCTCCTCCCGAACGATGCGCTCCATCGCCGTGAGCACGACGTTGGTGCAAAGCTCCACCGCGATATAGTTCTTTTCGGGCGCGCGGCGGGCAAGTTCTGCGATAAAGCCGCCGTTTCCGCATCCGACCTCCAGTTCCACGGGCGCGTCGTTGCCGAACACCGCGCCGTAATCGACGGGCGCGCGGAAGGTCTCCGCCGCCTCTTTCAGATTCCGGCATGGCTTCCCGCGGGCGAGCAATATCTGCCCGCATGCGTCCATACGGGGTTCAAGGTTGCGTTTTCTGCGCATTCGCATAGGCTTATTTGCTCCCCGTAGAACCGAATCCGCCCGCGCCGCGCACCGTCTCGGAGAGCTCCTCCGCCTCGGCAAACTGCGCCGTGTAATAGGGCGCGATGACGAGCTGCGCAATGCGGTCTCCGCGCTCCACGCTGCGCGTTTCACGCCCGTGATTGTGCAGAGCAACCAGCACTTCCCCCCGGTAATCGCAGTCGATGACCCCCACTTTATTGGCAGGCGCAAGATCCTGCTTGCAGGCAAGTCCGCTGCGCGCATAGACGAGCCCCACCGTCCCCGCGGGGAGCTCGACGGCGATGCCCGTATGCACGAACGCCGTTTCGCCGGGCGCGATGCAGACGGGCTCTGCGGCGTACAGATCGGCGCCCGCCGCGTATTCCGAACCGTAGGCGGGCAGTTTTGCATTTTCACTGAGTTTTTTTACGTTGACCTTCATATATATCCTTTCCGTAAATGGTTTGTTTTCATGCGGCGCGGCCTCGTCGCGTCAAACTTCACTTTCCGCGCCGCGCGCTTTCGCTTGCGGCTGTAACGTTCCGTTGCCGCTCCTCTTCCCAAAAAAATGCTGCGCCTTTTTTCGGGAGTCCCTCGCGTCCGCAGGTTATGAAAATATCCCTCTCCGCTCGCGGATCTCTTTCACCGCAAAACCTGCGTCCGCGATGCAGGCGGAGAGCGCCTCGTCGGAGAGCGTCGTCTCCACGAAGATGATCCCCTTTTTAAAATTTGCCTTGGCGGCAGATACGCCGTCTAAAAGGCACAGTTTCCGCTCGGCGCGCTCGGCGCACCGTTTGCAGCACATTCCCTCTACTTCGATCACGCGTTTCATGTTCCGATTATACCATGCCGCGGAGGAAAAATCAATCCTTATTCCGAAACAATCCTTTTCGTGCCGCAAAAACAAATGATCATACGCACAAAAAGATGACATATCGGTTACATTTTGTTGACAAACCGAACAGGTATGCGTATAATATCGTTCAATCAACCAACTGTGAGGCATGTGTATGCGCGTACTTGCAATCAACGATATTTCATGCGTCGGGAAATGCTCCCTCACCGTTGCGCTGCCCGTTATCTCGGCATGCGGCGTGACCTGCGACATTCTCCCCACCGCCCTCCTTTCCACCCATACGGGCGGATTTACGGGATATACCTTCCTGGGGCTTGACGACGAAATGAAGAAGATCGCCGATCACTGGGAAAGCCTGCATCTCAAATACGATCTCATTTACAGCGGGTATCTCGGCAGCCGTGCGCAGATCGCCTTTGTAAAAGACATCAAGCGCCGCTTTCTCAAAAAAGACGGCGTGTTCGTCGTTGACCCCGTTCTCGGCGACAATTTCACGTTCTACAAGGGATTCGATCAGGCGTTCGCCGACGAGATGCTCTCGCTTTGCCGCGAGGCGGATTATATCCTTCCCAACGAGACGGAGAGCTATCTGCTCACCGGAACGAAGGACTTCTCCGCAGCGCTCGAGATGCTCGCCAAAGTATGCCCCCACCCCGTGATCACGGGCGCGGAGACAAAGGACGGCTATTACATCTATTATAAAGACGACGAAGGAGAGCGCCGCATGCCTATCCCGCACGTGGAAGGTTCCTTCCACGGCTCGGGCGACGTGTTCGCCTCCGCCTTCTGCGGCTGTCTGATGCGCGGGCTCCCGCTCGAACGCGCCCTCTCCGTCTCCGCAAACTTCTGCTATCATGCGATCTTGCGCACCGAAAAAGAGGTACCCGACCGCAAGTACGGACTCAACTATGAGCGCGAGATCTTTGGTTTTCTGCGCGAACTCGAAGCAAACGCATAAAAAAAGCCCGCACGGAGATCTGTGCGGGGTTTTTCTTGTTCCGGGGGTGCTTTCCCTCCCTCGCGCTGCCGTCTGCGGGAGCCGGAAAAAAAGGACGGTATAAATTCCCTCTCCGCTGCCGCGGTGCAACACTTGCATTTTTCAATAAAACGTGTTATACTATGATCGACACCTGCGGTGTACGGAACGCAAACATTGCGGAATCCACAAAGATGTTACGGGAGCGTAAGTCGGCTCGGCTAGGCAAGGTCTGTTTTACGGAAAGTCTGATGCCACGCCGCGGCGCACCCACCTGCGAGAAGCGGGTTCACCCTTCTTTGCGTTGCGGCACAGGCGGATGTCCTTATTTTTTTGATTTTCCCCGCGCATAAAATTTTTTTGATTTTGCAAATTTTTTTGGTTTTTGGCGCAAAAAAAGGTTGCAAAGCAAAACGTTCTATGCTATAATCACAAAGCATTGCAAGACGGCCTTGTGGTCAAGCGGTTAAGACGGCGCCCTCTCACGGCGCAATCCCGGGTTCGATTCCCGGCAAGGTCACCAAATGCGAACAAATCCGAACACTCCTGTTCGGGTTTGTTTTTTATGTAATCGCCGAGTTCAGAATCCTCTATATCTTCAAAGGTGATTTTCTCCTCGCCATCCTTATAGTTGCAGGTAATGATGGCGTAATCGTCAAAGAGATAGATTGTGTTCACAAACCCGTCAATGAGCGCCCGCCTGCCTTTCTGCGTGGACAAATCTAATTTGCGGAACCTTGTCAGCCCAAATTCTATCTGTTCCCTCGTGAGCAACGGGTGTTTTATCTGTTCCTGTGCAATTTCAATCTCCAATTCTTTTTTGCGGTTTTCCAAGTCGGAAAGCCGCTTTTTTGTACTTTCAAGCACGATACCCTGTTGAATGGCGTTCAGCATATTGTCTATGCCGCTCTCCACATCGGAGAGTTGTGCTTGCAGAGCAGGAAGTATGGAACTGCCCTGCATCTGCAAATCGTACAGCTTGTACGAAAGTTGTTCCATCAGCTTATCGTCCATAATCTTATCCATTACGGCTTTGATGACGGCGTTTTCAATCTTCTCTTTACCGATGGCTTTTTTGTCGCAGGTGTGTCTTTTCTTTGTGTTCACGCACTTGTAGTAATGATAAACGGTGCCTTTTTTGCCCTTGCCGCTGTCGCCTATCATCATCGCCTTACACTTGCCGCAGAAAAGGTGTGTGGTCAGCAAGTACTCGTCTTCCGCTTTATGTATAGCGGGAGCGCGTGTGTTTACGGCAATGCGTTTCTGCACTTTCTCAAACAGGTCTTTGTCAATGATAGCGGGAATTGCGTCCTCAATCACAATGTCTTTAAAACGGTATTCGCCGATATACTTGCGGTTGGAGAGCATTCTGCGCACGTTGTTATAGCCGAGCGGCTTGTCGTATGCCTTTTTACCCGCTTTCTTTTTCATTCGCACGGTAATGCCCACGCCGCGATCGTTCATATCATCGATTATCGTCTTTATCATCTCGCCGTCGGCATACCGTTGAAAAATTTCTCTCACGAACGGCGCTTTTCTTTCGTCTATCTGCAAGTGCTGTTCGTCATCGAGATAGTAGCCGAGTGGAGTAATGCCGCCGTTCGACATTGCTTTTAAGGCATTGTCCGTCATACCGCGGTTGACTTTCTCCGCAAGCTCAACGGAATAGTATTCTGCATAGCCTTCCAGCACAGACTCCAAGATAATGCCCTCTGCGCCTTCCGATATGCTCTCTTTGGCAGAAATCACCCGCACTCCGTTCTTCTTCAAGATATTTTTGTAATAAGCGCTGTCAAATCGGTTGCGGGCAAAGCGGTCTAACTTCCATACAATGATAATGTCAAACAGTCGCTTGGCGCTGTCCTTAATCATTTGCTGAAAGTTTGGGCGGTTGTCAGTCTTTGCGGACATAGCCCTGTCTATGTAGCTGCCCACAACTTGTATGTCGTTGTACTCAGCGTATTGCATACAATCGCGGAGCTGTCCCTCAATGCTCTCTTCTCTTTGGTTGTCGCTCGAATAGCGGGCGTAGATGACTGCTTTCATAACTTTTACCTCTTTAACAGCATTATAGCATAGTATATATGATAAGTATAGTCATGTATTAAAAATTATTTGCTGTTTTCGTGCAATAATTTCAAAACCGCCTCTTTGAGCTTTGCGTTGGCGGGAGATTTGGGGTCAAAACACATCTCTACAAACTGCTGCATCTTCTCGTCGTCGAAGGCTTTGGGGTTGTAGTCATATAGTTTGCCCTGCGGCTTGTCCGTGCGTCCGAAAATGTAGTCGAGCGACACGTCAAAATAGTCGGC
>ERZ1090879.241-NODE-241-length-36874-cov-15.795051_pt1 | contig 36874 bp, 24 predicted proteins | sample MGYA00478472_ERZ1090879 | MGnify/ENA primary metagenome ERZ1090879 (study PRJEB33644, sample SAMEA5815723) | chicken gut metagenome | biome: Chicken; feature: Gastrointestinal Tract; material: Caecum | place: Ireland | collected 2019-01-01 | study: A study of the... | reverse complement strand
TTGTATGAACTCCTTTTTTTTCTTTACCTGTTGCACTTAATAGTATAATTCACCAAAAACACAAACGGAGATACAAATATTTGTATCTCCGTTTGCGTTTTATATTTCTTGATTCCTGCACCGTTTTTTCGTTTATGTACTTAACACGGATTCTCCGTTTTACATCTCACACCCGCGGGCTAATTGTAGTCAATCCCCTCTGCTGCTAAGCCGTTGACTTCCTCGAGAAAGCCTCTTTTTACTGATTTTCAGAACTCTATTTCCAGTCCGTCGTACGAAACAATGATGCCGTGCTTTGCCATTTCAGGTACCAACTCGTCATACGTCTGACCACCGTTGTGCGAAAAATGATTGGACACAAAAATTGTCTTTTCGTCCGCAATCCCCTCTTTTTTCAGCCGTCCGATCACTTCCAGATTGGTTTTCAGGCTCATATGCCCGTTGCGCCAGTCCCAGGTCAGCCCCAGGCATCCCGTGCAATCCAGCGAAACGAGGTCGAATTTTCCGAATTCTTTCAGCTGTCCGTACACCTCTTCAAAGAATACGCCCGTATCGTGCGCATACAAAAGCCTTTTTCCGTCCCGTTCGACGGCGTAAAATACGGGGCTCGTATCCGCGGTATGATTGGCACGCAGCGCCAGCACTTTATACTTGTTTCCGGAAGTGTAAAACTCTTCGCCGGGTCGGACAAGCGCGGCTTCCACGCGATTGCCCATGTCGTGCTGCGCGATCTGCCCGGAGATCTTATCGTATCCGTCCTGCGCGGCATAAAACCGTACCGATCTGTGTTCGTGGCTGATCGGATCGGATAATATTTCCAGATCCGCAGGATACAGATGATCGCTGTGACTGTGCGTGATGAGGCAGTCGCCGATCTTCTCCCATTCGATCGCATACAGGAGCGAATGGAAGACGGTGTCCGCATTGAAATCGATCAGCAGTTCTCCGTCTACCAGCGCCTGCGAGCGGGAGCGGAGCGCCCTGCCGCCCGTGCGGCGGGATTCCGCGCACACTCTGCAACGGCAGTAAGGCGCAGGCACTGCCTCATACGCGGCCGTTCCCAGATATTTGATCCTCATGCCCGTTTCCCCTTTTCCAATCCGAGTTCTTTCAGCAGAGGCGCGAAGATGCCGCCCTGCACCGTACGGTTGAAGAAGTGTTCGATGAGGCCCGTCTTTGTGTCGTACCAATCACCGAACGGTTTGCGCGAGGAGCTTTCCGCAAGATAGGTAAGTACGGGCGCGTACAGCGCTTCCGTCTTTTCCCTTTCGTCCGTCAGCGCCGCGCACCAGAGGATCCAGTCGGACTTCGTATAATCCCTGCGCGTATCCAGCGGCACGCCGCAGCGCTCGTTCTTCTGGATATAATAGGACGTTTCCCGCTCGCAGACGTCCTGCCCGATCAGAGAGAACCCGAACAGTTTGTCAAAGAGAATGTTGTATTTGAGCGAATAGCTGCCCTCCATACCGTAGGCGAGAGGCATGATCCCTTCCCCGACGATGGCTTTGAAATCCTCGGCAAATTTTTCCGCCTTCTTGCGGTATTCCTGCGCGAGCGCGTCCTTGCCGAGCCGTTTGCAGACGACGGAGAACGCTTCCAGCCCTGCCAGCGCCTTGATGGCGAGATTGGCGTTGTTGGCTAGATGCCCCGCAAAATCGTCTGTACACAGCTGATTGGAAGGCTTTAAACCGTATTTTTCCAGATATTTCACCCACTTTTTGAGGAGAGGGAAATTTTTCTTTGCCTGCTTTTCCGAAGCGCCCGCCAGCATCGCCGCCGCCGTCATGATGAGCATATTGCCGCACTCTTCCACAGGCATCTGGTACTTTTCTTCGTACACTTCGCTCGCCGCGGGGCGCAGGTACAGCATGGTGTGCGTGCGCGGATACTCCCAGAAACAGGTCATGTTGCAGCTGTATTTGTCGTCCCTGTTCTTTACGCCGTAGACCTGCCCTATGCACCAGGGATACGTCCCTATATCGTGCGGCGCAAAGTCGTACGTCCATACAGGCATCTTTGCAAAATCGAAAATGCCCGTCATCATCGCGTTGACAAGTTCCGGGTTGTAAATGAGGAAAAGCGGAATGGAGGGATAGCTCACGTCCGCCGTGCCGATACAGCCGTTGGAATCGCATTCCTTGGACAGGAACAGCAGATCCCCCTTTGCGTTTTCGACCAGCTTGTGCGCCCCCACGCTCTGGCGCAGCGCGGCGCAGGCGAGGGTGTAATAATCTTTCCCCACCTTTTCGCAGTCCTCTTTCAGCTTTTTGTCGAACGCCGCGCACTGCGCAAGGATGTCGTCGTGATTCTTTCTCGATTCGTTCAGCGCGTCGATGATCGTCTTTCCCTTGCGGAAATAATAGCCTTTCAGCCATTCCCCGAAATAGAAGATGGACACCTTGTCGTCGAACGCCGTCATGAAATACCCTTTCGGAGATTTGGAAACGGCAAACAGATAATTGCGCTCGCGGTCTTTGCGCACGTACTTTGCCTCTCCCGCAAAAATGTACTCGTTGAGAGCCGCGTCCGTGACGAAAAAGGCCTCCTCGCCCGTGAGGTAAACGTCTCCCCAGTCGGGCGCGGCGATGTCGTCCGCATTGGACATGACCAGATTGCGCAATCTCGTCATGAACGCCGCCTCGTATCCGTTCAGAGGAAGCACGCCGCCCACAGTCTTTGCGTTTTCGTTGTTATAACAATACTCCTCGTCGAGCGCGATCGCCACCGAGAAATCCGCAGGGACTTCCCCTTCAAACGACGCCTCGTATTCGGTATAGCACACGGGGCAGGACAGACGTTTGAGATCGTTTGGCAAAAGGGGCGAAACAAAGTCCACTTTCAGCGTAAAGCCGTCGCCCTCAAACGTATAGTGCGTTCCGAATGCGGACACGGATACGTCCGTCTGTTTCAACTGGCGCGCGCCGTCCCGTCTGCCCAACAAGCAGTACGTCGTCCCGTTGGCGCGCACAAAACCGTACGTGCGGCGGGACAGCCCCGTCCAGAACAGGGTGTCGCCGCCGTTGAGCTCGTCACAGGGCGACCACACAGAAAAATTGGGATCGATGATCCACAAAGGATAAGAAGGCAAAATTCGTTTCATATTATTTTTCTCCGTTTTTTATGAAGCTTTTTCGCGTCAGAGTACGTGTACCTTACCGCCTTCGACACGAATTTTAGCGCTCAGACGGATGTCTGAAACAGACGCGCCGACCATGATCTCATAAACGCCGTCCGTCACCTCCCACGCGTCGTTCGCGGCCGACCAATGCGCAAAAGCACGTTTCCCGAAAGTATGCGTTTCCTGCGCAGAGCACCCCGCCGCGACGTACGTCTTTGCATATGCTTTCAGTTCCTTTTTCGGGCGATAGACGAGCGGTGCGCATTCGCGGACATAAACCTGCGAAACCTCTTTTCCGTCCTGCGCGGACGTATTTTCGATTTTATAGGAGACCTCCAGTCCGTCCTCCGTTGCTTTGAGCTGCAGATTTTTATACAGGAAAGAAGCATAGCTGAGTCCGTGTCCGAACACGCTGAAACCGCGTTTTTCAAGCTGCGCGGGCAGATCGAAAGAACGATTCAGCCACTCGACGCACGAAGAGCCGCCGCCCTGTAGCATATCTATCGTGTCGGGTTTTGCATAACATCCGATCACGGCGATGGAAGCACCCTTTGCGAGAGGAAGTATTCCGCCGTTTTGCAGCAGAACCATACCCTCCGCCGCAACACGCTGCGCGGACTTTGCGCGTTCGCTTTCCGTCCTGCGGACGCGGGCGTTCTTCTGCGCGTTTTTGCAACGGAAGACGAGATTGATGACCCTCTGCGCACAGGCGTCCAGCTCCTCATCCGTCAGTTTCCCCGCGCGGTAATCCTCGCACAATGCTTCGTAATTCTTCTGATTGAACGGCATTTCGATATCCAGTCCTGCCTTTGCAGCCGCCGTCCTGTCGCGCACCGCCTCCCAGTCGGAGAAGATAGCGCCGTCAAAGCCGAACTCACCACGCAGGATGTCGAATCCCTTTTTATATTCGGACGCGTATGTGCCATTGACGCGGTTATAACTGCACATTGCCGAAACGGGTTTTACCTCGCAGGCAATCTCAAACGGGACATAGTACAGTTCACGCAAAGTACGCTCGTCCACGTCACTCGTCTGATGGAGACGGTCGTATTCGAGATTATTGCAGCAGAAATGTTTGAGACAGGCTCCGACGCCACACTCCTGTACGCCTGCAATATATTCTTTTGCAAGTGTTCCCGCAAGATAAAGATCTTCCGAAAAATACTCAAAATTGCGCCCATTAAGGGGATGCCTTTTGATATTTACACCGGGTGCAAGAAGGATATCCACCCCACGTTCGATGCAATCGTCCGCAAGGCACTCTCCGGTTTCTCTTGCAGTCTGCCTGCTCCATGTATTTGCGAGTATCTGCACGGAGGGATATCCCACGGCAGGGATGGTTTCTTCTTTACTGTCCTCCACAACGCGTACCGTCCTGAGTCCGACAGGTCCGTCCGAGACGAACAGCTCTGTAAGCTTTCCGCCCAGTCCTTCCGTATGCCAACAGTCTTTCCCGCAGATCAGCCGCAGTTTTTCTTCAGCGGTCAATTGTTTTGCTGTAATCATAATGTTATCTCCTTACACGATACAAACTATAACTCGTTTTTTTATTTTTATTACTTGCTCATAAAAAACTTTATTTTGTTTTCTTCTGATACATTCGTTCTGAATCTCACGATGATGACTTCAGAATCGCGTGCGCCGCCTTCCGCCGCAAACGGGAATACTGCTCTATCCCTTGCAAATGTCTTATACTCGATCTCTTCCCCGTTCAAAGTAACGGAAAAAACTTTTTCTTTGCAGATACGATGAAAACGCAAGGTTATTTCACGCTCCGTCACAAAGCGATCTCCCGAAAAGTCGCCTTCCGAATGCTCAAAGCAGATAATGTAGCATTTCTCTTGCTCATCATAACACGCTTTATACGGACTGATACGGTATGCGCCATTCTGATATGCCGTTGTTTCGCCGTCGTCCTCATACAGACTGTCCGCATCAAACGCTTCTTTATCGGGATAATAATCAAATGCCAAGCGATCCCACTTTTGTTCTTTCGTATTTTTCGCATCATACGCAAGCGGAATAAGCGCGCCTAAACGGACAAAAAGAGGCATTTTATCGTAATCGCATTTTTCTGCAAATTGGATACCGCCTTTGCGGATCTTTCCGCTGAATACATCCAGCCATTTCCCCGCAGGCAAATATGTCGGATTGACTCCTTCCGCTTCCGCATAATACAGTCCGCAGGAAGCCTCTCCTCCTGCCTGAAAATATCTGACGACAACCTTATGTTCCTCGCCGCCTTTCAGCAAGCACAGCGAGAAGATCCTGACAGAATGCATTGTATCGTCTTTGAAGACCATTTCACCGTCTACATAGACCGTCGCACCGTCGTCGCAGCGCAGAAAAAGATCGACATCTCTTTCAAATTTCACCGTTGTCTCAAACTGTGCGGAAAAGTTATAGGCGGGCACCCCCGAACAAGGCGAATCGCCGTTGAGATCCATATCAAGTTTTAAAAATTCCTTTTCAGCAATCGGATCGCCTTCCCAACGCGTTCCGTCGTAAAACACGCCTTTTACCTTAGTGCAATACCTGCTTTGTTCAAGGCTGCGCATCCTGTTCCCTGTAACGGGAGCAATCAGGATATTCCTTCCGAGCATATACTCGCCCACGGCATTGAGCGCGCGCTTCTCATGGGGATACTCCCAACCAAGGCCGCGGAAGATAGGTTCTCCCGTTACATATGCCTTATATGCTTCACGGTAGATAACAGGGAGAAGGCGATAGCGCATTTTTATGTATTCTCGCGAAATATTTAGCGTATCTTCGTCATAAAGCCATGGCTCGCGGAAACGACTCACATAATTCGTGCAGTGAGGGCGAAATACGGGCGAAAGTACGCCAAACTGGATCCAGCGCAGATAAAGTTCCTTATCCGGATTTCCGACATGCCCGCCGCAATCAGCGTTGACATAAGGGATACAGTTGTCTGACGCACGAACGAGCGTCTCTGCTTCCCGCGCAAGAGAATGTTCATCGCTGGCTATGTCTCCCGTCCACTGGATCCCGAAACGATGCGACGCGCTGTCGTTAATACTCTGATAAATTCCGTGTATAATATTGACAATATTTCCCATAAGAACGGGACGGCGCGGCGCATTGCCCGACGCTTTTTTTTTCATAAAAATGCTTCGTGATCTCCTCAAAGAGATACAGACCGAACGTCTCGGGTAACACCCTCTTCGACGGACTATTCAGCTTGGTATGCCAGTTGCGGTCATACCACCAGGTGTCCAATCCCAGCTCCATCAGCCCCTGCAATTTCTCCTCGCGGTATCTGACTTCCTTGGGACCGAACACATCTTGCGCACCGTCCACGGGTTCAGGATGATCGTTGAACATGATCTCCACCCCGTGCGCGTGCGCAAAGTCGAAAAAGCGCTTCATATCGGGGAACAACTGCGTGTCGATGTCGTAGCCGATCCCGCGATCTGATGCCGCGCGCCAGTCGGTATCGATAACCATATTGTCCAGCGGCACGTCATACTTCTCATAATCGAGGATAACCTGTTTTGCACTCTCCTCGTTGTATTTGTAGTACTTTGAATTCCATGCGCCGAGCGTGGACAGCCGTACGAGCGGCGTCCTGCCTGTCAGTTCCACATATTGGCGGCGCAGTTTCTTTGCGTCCTTCCCGCACAGCAGAAGGTATAAATCCTGCGCGCATTCTTCTACGACATACCCGCTGCACGCCTTTCTGCCGCGATAGGTATATCCTCCTTCAGGAATGCGGATGCGGGGAATGTCCGCGAGCGCGAATACTTCGGGCGTTTTTCCCAAAGGCGGCAGTTCGCCCGTGTTGTTCAACTTGCCGCAACGGTACAGAAGTTTACCCGTCCCGTCTCTGAGCGTGACGCCGCGCAGACTGTTTTTCTCTGCAGGGAGAAACAACTCCTTGTCCGAAAACTCGATATACGTTCCCTCTTTTTCCGTACGGACGGCGTATTCCGAAAACCCAGAAAACCGCCCTCTGTCCGGAACAAAAAAGGTATCCCCGTCAAAAAAACCGTCCTTCTTCGCGCATTCGATGCGGACAATCTCCGCACTTAAAAACTCGACACGCAGGTTTCCTGCAACCACTTGGTGATGCATAACAATGTCTCCTTTATTTTATCCTTCAGGCGATGTCGCGCCACCCCGCAGACTCCCGCCTTTGCCAGTGCGGAATTATCCTGAATAAAGACATGATTGCTGTAAGAATTGACTCCGATAGCGATCTTATTCGACGTATATCCGCACCAGATTTCGGATAACATCAATCATTATCGCAACGTTCGATCGCACGAATATATGATTCACTTGTCATAATTTCACTTAATCGTAACGATGAGAACTCTTGATCGGTGTTTAAGGTAGCGTGATATATGATCTGATCTCCGTTTCGCTCTATCACAAGGCGATTAAATCTCTCAGCATGAAAAATCTTTTTCACCTTATCTCCGTCGCCCGTTTCATTGGTGAATATTATTTTAATTTGATAATATTTTTTCGTACGGAAGATCTTCCATTTAGCATGAAATAAGCATTGGACGGAAACGATGATTACTGTTGCTCCAGCAGCGACAATATACAGTTCCGCCCCCGATGCCATGCCTACCCCTGCAGTTGCCCAAACGCCTGCAGCAGTCGTTAAACCGTGAATTTCTTGCTTTCTGTATACAATAATTCCTGCGCCGAGAAAGCCCACACCGGAAACAATCTGCGCTGCGACACGCGCCGCATCAGCCTCCGCGGAATCACCGAAACCGTATTTTGATATAACCATGATCAATGCGGATCCTACGCAAACAATGGTATGCGTACGGATACCTGCTTCTTTATATCGCAATTTTCGTTCATATCCGATTACAAAGCCCAATACGACCGCCACCAGAACGCTTGCGAGATACTTAAATTCTTCCAGCCTCTCCACCGTCAATAACCCCTCTTTTATGATCAACAACCCTCTTACGATTCTCTCCGCAACACTGACGATTTTGCTTGAAAAACCTGTCACTCTAATCGGAAACGCCTTCTGCAGAAACCAAACGGGTATCTCCGTCAAACAGGTCAGCCCTTGCTCATTCGATGAGGACTATCTCCGTGCTTAAAAGCGCAACGCACGAATCTCCCACGACCTCTTGGTTCTTCTTCGGTCATAGTCTCCCGTTTTCTTCCCTTTGTCTCAAATATTCTTTGAGCATCAGCAGCCAGTCTGTCTGCAGGAAATCCACTTTTTTGTCAATCAGCCAGCCCCATCCGTGATCCGGCCCGTACTGCAGTGAACAGTCGTCCGTATGCCCGGCCGTAATGACTGCTTTTTCGTCATATACAATGGGATTTACCCAAACAAGCAGACCGTGATCGTGCAACTTCTGAATATATTCGTCTCCGGCTACCTCATCCTCTTCCGTTTCAAAGAGGATTTCGTTGCCGATATAGTTGACGTTGCTGTTAAGAAGCATCTCCGTAGTGCCTTTGTCCTGTCTTCCAACGATTGCCATAAACATGAGATCCGACACATGGTTTTCCACTTCAGAAACAGTTTTTTCATCTACCCATGTTTTTACGATAACCTGTTTTTCCACCCCGGCACGGCGTATTTCCTCCGTAATGCCGGGAATGTCCGTCCAAAATTTATCAACATTGATGTAAACTTTATCCTTCAACAGAGAAAACGCTTCCGCCAGCGTTGGAATACGATACCCCGTCGGTGTATCGTCGCTGTTGAGGACGGTCAGTTCTCCCACTTCCTGAGCCGTCATCTCGGAAATGTACTTGCCGCACTTGAGCAATACAGGCTCCATTCCCGGATGAAAAACGAAAAATTTGCCGTCCTTGCTCCTGGAAACGTCAAGCTCAATTACATCCGCTCCCTGCATGAGCGCTATTTTATAAGAAAGCAGAGTATTGCAGGGTATGTTAGCCCCATTTACGATAATATTCGCGCGCCGTACAGGTAAACACATCGTCCGACGTTTCCGCAGGAATGAGTTCCGGTTTATGCCCCGCAGGAAGAATAATGTCTTCCGGCGCAAGTTCCGTTTCGGCATTTTCGTCGGCAAACAACTTGCCGCACGTTTCACATTCCCAATATTCTATGTTTCCGTCCTTCAGGCAAAACGCCTGCTGCGCAGACACCTTGTCCAGTTCGTGCGTATGTCCGCAGGCAGAGAGGGACGCAACTGTGCAAAAGGACAACAACAACGCCGCCGCTACGGCAGATTTTTTTATTTTTTTCACCTCGATCCTCGCACACATAAATTCAATTATCGGGGCAGGGCAACCAAGGTACCCTGCCCCTTTCGTTCCGCCCTTTCGGGCAGCTTTTTCAGTTAAGACATATTTCCAATTTCCCGTCTGCGTCATTCCCAGGCCTTCCAGAGATGAAGCATATGCAAACTCCGCAAAGTTTACGGTCACGTCCGAAGAATTATTGCCCGCGAGAGTTCCCTGAATAGTCCTGACGCCGACCTGAGAAACGGTCGCCTTTTTTTTCAAGAGCCATAGCGTTCCAGCTTCTGACATATTTCATGTTGTCGAGAGCGGCGCCGATCAGATTTTCCAGATATCCTGTGGACGCGTTGTATTTGACAACGAGCCACAGTCCGTCTCCGATAAGCATATTGCCGTACTCTGTCAGTGTGTACGTGCCGTCCGCAAAGTTTGCAATGACACCCCCCTCGTCCCAGTTGAAATCGGTGCGCAATCCAGCTTTGCTTTCTCTGCCGGAAAGCCAGAATCCTGTTTCGCGCGTTGCGCCGTTGACAGTAAGCGCTATGGAGAACTGAATTTCTCCGCCCTGGCCCAACACTTTATCGAGGTCTTCCTGCGTCATGCTGATCTTGGCAGCAAAATACGCATCTCCCTGAGAAATACCGCCGACGTTCATCATCATATTCGGTTTATCCGCACCGAGATATTCAAACGCACCGTTGGCAAGGTCGATCTGACCCGTATATTCGGAAGAGAGATTAGGGAATACTTTTGCGATCGCTGCGTCGAGAGAGATCTCCGTCTGATCGGGATCAATAAGAAGATTTCCAAGGTTGAGAGTCATTCCCATTGTCTGTAACGTGACGCTCCATTCTCCCGCTTCCATTTCCAGGAAAGTGAAAGCACCGCTTGTGACCGTACCCTTTAATGTCGTTTCGTCTTTGACGAAGGTGAATTCCAGACCTTCCGCCGCGTACTTCGTCAGACTGAACGTCCTGTCTTTCAGCGTATTCTGTACGAATGTTGCCTTTACGGTGACCGTATTGCTGCGATTGCCGGAAAGGGTGTACATGCCATTTCTAACGCTGGCCGCCACGTCCTGGCCGTTTACGAGGAGGGATTCAAGCAGATACCCTTCGGCGGACAGAAACCATACAAATCCGAACCCCTTTTACCGTTTTTCGAAAAGGTGGTTCTGCCTTGTCGTTGATTTCAGTAACCCCGTCTCCTACTCATACTAATCAATGATATTCCAAAGTATTATATTTTGAACCAAATTCTCGGTTCTTCTTAAAAATCGTAAAAGGATCGGATGTGCTTCCATTGAAAAAAACATCGTTGCTTCATCACAAAAACAGACATAAATAATAAGTGTATATATTGTCTTTTCATGCCCGTACACAATACAGTCTGCTTTCGTGCGGCCCTAAAATGCAGCTGTACTTTTCTACGACAGCTGTCTGCCTGCCCGAACACCAATCGGTGAAAACGCATTCCGCAGGAATTCCCGCTTCCTGCGCCGTAAAACAAATTTCCGTCGGCTCGTCTTCGGTATTGAATACCCCTATGCGGATCACCCGATCCCCTTGTGTACTTTCAGCCGACTGCATTACTTCACAGCGTATGATCTTCGGCATCACGATCCCCTGTCTGCGATAATCAAACTGAACATAACGGACATCCGCTCCGTTGTATGCCATTTCCGCCGCCCTGCGCAGCAAAGCAATGCGGTTTTTGTTGCTTTCTTCCCCGAAAATGCCCGAAAGTTCGACCATGCTTCCCGTAGCGAGCACATAATTCAGCAAAAACAGAAAGTCCGTATCGTTCAATCCGTTCATCATTCCCACAGCATCGCTGTTGGGAACGATCAGGTCTCCCACGCGGGTCGATATGCAAGCCGTACCCCAGAACATCGTGATTTTTACTTTGTTCCAGTCTCCCGACCCGACGTCCAGCCCGTAACGGTAATTATCAAACCATTCCCCGAGAAAGGGATTGCCCGCGCCTATGTCGCAACCGCTCTCCATATATCCGCCTTTCGGCAATCTTTTTCTGATCTCTTCCAGCCACCACTTCCGATATTCGTACCCCGATCTGTCCTTATTTTTTAAAAGATCGTGCGAATCTTCGAAGGCATATGTCCAAAAATCGAGTTTGACCCCTTCAAATCCGTCTTCCGCAAAAAATTTGTCCAGCGCATACGATATATATTGCCTGACCTGCGGAATGCTGACGTCCAGCGGAGAGGAATCGGGAATACGGGAAGAATAATCAATGAACCATTGGGGGTGTTCTTTGCAGATCCTGGTGTCTTTGGGGCATAGCCCACCAATCCAGACGGCGGGACGAAGTCCGCGAGCCTTGACGTTTTCCGTAAATCCATCCAGTCCGTGCGGGAATTTTTTCTTGTCCGTTCCCTCCTCCCCTTCGTATGCCGCACCAAGTCCGTGCGCACCGCGATCGGGGTTTTCGTCACAGAAGGACGTGTATCCGTCGTCCAGCTGCAACCATTTTACCTGCGGAAAATACTTTTTCAGAGATTCCGCCTGTTCAAGCAGCAGCTCTTCCGAAACGTTGCGATACACCCCGTCATTCCAGGATCCCCACACAAACGTCCGACGGGAAGGGGAATTTTTAATGGGCTTGAGCCTTTTTCTCAGTTCTGCCGTATAGCCGCCGAAGATCTCATTGATGTCGCCTGCACGATCTGTGATACCCAGATACCAGCGGTCCTCCAACGATTCCCCCGGCCTGACGATCCGATAGGAAATTGCTTTAAAAGAGGAAAATACCTTTAAAAAAGCGCCCTCACTGTCGTGTCCCGCTTCATAATTGTGAAAAAAAATATCCTGCGACAGACTTCCGTGGACAAGCCCGTATTTGCTCTTATAATTGCTGATCAGCACGGCGGGAAACGGCTGATACGGCGATGCGCCGATCCTGTTTCCCGTCACTCCCGGATCCGCCCACTCTGTATTCGTTTTTACGCGTTCCGTTTCCTTACAGGTTACCCTGTCGTAATCCAGCGGGAGCGTAAACGTCCCGTATATCCTGGCATTTTCGTTGCTGTAAAAATAATCCTCCCCCGCATCTTTTCCGAAATCTATCCCGCTCACTTTCACTTCCAGCTCTTTGAGAAGTATATTTTTCTCTGACAGATTGGTAAACGTCCTTCGGGCGACATACCCGTTTTCTGCCTTTTTCAACACCAATTCGTCGCGGAACATCGATTCCTTGCCGCAAACCACAATTCTGGTTTGCCCGTTTACAGACTCCTGCCTGACGGGCAAAGGCTGTCCGTTCTCTCCATAACTACTCAAACGGATATGTATCCTGCCTAACTGTTCCTTCTCCCAACCAAAAAGTTGCACAAAAGGCCTCCTCCTATAACTTGTCCGATCCGTCCTGCGAACCTCAGCGCGCTCTCTCGGGTGACTCTTTTTCCCAAACCGTTGACGATTTTCAACACAACATTAGTTATTCAGCCGATCCTCGTAAATGTAAACATGCGCGTCATGACCTGATTGGAATATTCGTGCATTTCCGCTTCTGTAAAGAGATTTCCGAGCCTGATATTTCCCTGACACAAGGCATCTCCGTACGCACTGAAAAGCACGGGCGAAGCGCCCTTTTGCGGACGGGAACAGACCTGATACAGGGCGTTCGGATCCAACCCGCAAAACCGCGCCCGAAAAGGGATTGCCGAGCATCCTTTTGCAAGCAATGCGACGGATGCGACAGCGCGGGACCTGTCCTCGGATACAAAGATCCAGCCAGACGCTTCCCCGTCAAAGACGCTGTCTGTCCTGTAATAGGTGCCGAACTGCATCACATCCCGCCATTGTTTATAAAAATCCACCTGGCTGCGGATGAGTTCGAGCATTTCCTGACTCAGCGCGGTAATATCGCATTCGTAACCGAAGGCTCCCGCCGACGCTACGGTAAAGCGCGTATCCGGCGAAGAACTGTTGAACGTATGCGGATTGGGAGAAGCCCCCACGTGCGCCCCCATCGTCGATTGCGGATACCCGTAAAGGGTGCCTTCCTGGATGGCCAGGCGGCTGCGCGCATCCGTGTTGTCGCTCGCCCAGATCTGCGGCGTAAAACAGAGCATTCCCAGATCATACCTGTTGCCGCCGCTGGCACAGCTTTCGATGAGCAGATTCGGGAATTTTGTTGTGATCGTACCCAGCACCTCGTACAGGCCGAGCGTGTACCTGTAAAACAATTCTTCTGCGCCCGGCAGATCGAAAATACCGCGGTTGCAGTCCCATTTCAGATAGGACGCTCCGCTCTCCTCTATTACCGAAGAGATCGCCCCGATCATGTATCGGCGAACTTCCGGATTTGTCAGATCGAGCACGCGCTGGTGCCGTATTTCCATTGTCTCTTTTCCGGGGACAGAGAGAACATACTCCGGATGCGCGCGGAACAGATCGCTGTCTTTGCTGATCATTTCAGGTTCCATCCAGATTCCGAACATCAGACCGTTCTTGCGGACTTTGTCCGCAAACTCGCGCAACGTACCTCCCATTTTCTGACGATTGACCTTCCAGTCCCCGAGAGAAGTGGTATCGTCGTCTCTCTTCCCGAACCATCCGTCGTCCAGCACAAAGAGCTCGATCCCGACCTGAGCCGCACGGCGGCAGAATTCCATCAGCTTTTTCTGATCGAAAGAAAAGAGAAAACCTTCCCAACTGTTGATCAGAATCGGGCGCGCCTTTTTCTTCCATTCGCCGCGGACAATGTGTTCCGCCGCAAACGCGCGCATCTGTTCACATACCTCGGTTTCTTCTTCTCCGCGCACAAAAACCGCTTCCGGAGCTTCAAACGTTTTTCCCGGATCAAGTTTGTAATTAAACAGATAATCGTTGATGCCCGAAAGAAGCCGCAATCCGCTCAACGGAGAAAGGTCAATGATCTGCCTGTGATTTCCCGACCAGACAAGATTACAGGCAATACAACCGCCCCGATTATTTCGATTGCGGGCGATCACATAGGGATTGTGCGCGTTGGAAGAAAGCCCTGCAAAACTTGCGGCGGACAAACTCCCCCCTTGCAGAAGAGTACGATGCGGGCAGCGCTCACGCTGGGACGCGCCGTCCAGCGTAACAGCTTCCCAATCCCCCTTTCCGAGATCCAGCTGCAAACTCATGCAACGGCGGATATGCACAGATTTTTCTCCCGTATTGCGCAGACGGACAGATGTCGCAATGACATCGCTGTCTTTAAATACTGTAAAATACTGCAAGATTTCCAGCCCTATGCTGTCCTTATAGCACAATATAAGACTCTCGCTTTCACCGTAGGAAGACGGAAGAGAACTTTGAAAAATAGGCTTTCCTTTTTGTATCTTTGCATCAAGAAGAACGGGGCGCAACGTTCCAGACCCGTCGGCGGCTACAATATGCAGCATCGTTTCGCGGTTGCTGCCGTCACCGCTTGAAGAAAGAACGCACGCGTTGCTGCATACGTCGTCTGCGGAAGATAAGGGCACCCCGTCTGTTCCTGAGCCGAAATACGAATAATCTTCCGCGTCCCGTATCCGCTCGCCGTAATAGATAATTTCAGGCAGGTCTTTTAACTGCAGAAGGAGCGTGGTGTGCGGAGTATCAAGTTTTGCGTAAGTGTATGCGAATCACTGTTCTTTCCTCTCTTCATCCTTTTCAACGCGGCACCCGAACAGACGCCGCGTCCTTTGTTTCACAAATTCTCTTTTAAAAAATTTTTTTGCGGGTGAGATCGGCCGCACCTTGTCAAATAAAATTTGCCGCCCTTTTCGCCGAACGCCGCAAACCGCAATCTGCGGCCGATGTGTCCGCGTCATTTTTTCAACTTCGTTCGCCGTTTCTCCGCTTCTTCCGTCTCACACGCAAGCCCGTACAGATTCAAAAGTTTTTCTTTCAGAGAACGTGTCGTATAAAAATAGTGGTTGGAGGCTTCATACCCGATTTTTCCGTCCAGCTTTTGCAGCATTAACAACTCTTTTGTTTTCTCTGCCGCGCGAGCCAAAACTTCCTTTATTTCCGCCGCATTTCTCTCCCTGTCCCGCTTCAGATACGAAAAGAGCGTCTGATCGTAATCCGCTGAAAAATGCAGATATTCCGCAAAGGCATACCGCCATATTTCAAAAATTTTATCGTCTTTCTCCTTGATCTTTTCCAAAACCGAGATACCCTTCTCCAAACCGTTGAGCAGTTTTTTCATCTGGGAAAGATACACCTCATAAGGATACGGCTCTGTCCAATGCTCGTAATCGTCGAAAGCGTAGCTGACCATTGCCGATTCTTTTTCGTCCCTTTCCAGATCCCACAGATTGGCATATCCGTGCGTTTTCGGAGAGTAATACAAAGACTGTATGCTGAAAGGATAGTTTTCGAAACCTTCGCACAGAAACTTCACCGCTTCATGAACCGCATCGGCATTTTCTCGGAACGTCTTTTCATACCATCCGCCGAGGGTTTCCCCTTCCCCGAACGATCTGACCATGTCCAGCGCAAGGGACGGCCAGCCGCCCAGCGTCCACGACAGCATATAGTTTTTTACACCGACGGGGCGGAGATTTTCAAGATGCTCCCACACAAGATCGAATACGGGAAAATACGGAACGGCAGAACACTCCCAGCTGTTGTTGACCTGGATTTTCGCGTACGTTTTGTGTCCCCTTTCCTTTGCATGTTCCAACAGCCTGCGGCTGATTGCGCTCGGCCCCGGATTGGACAGGGAATAGTCGATGATCTTCGACTTTATCCCGCCCTTTTCGATCGGCAGGCCGTACTCACTCACACAAAGGACGGAAATGTCTTTGTCCAGAAGATCGATGCCTTTATGCGCATCTTCCTCCGTCCACCCCATAAAATCCGACCATCCCCACAGATTTGCGATCAGTTCGGCCCCGCTTTTGCTGTCGCGCATTGCTTTTGCAATGATGTTGTTCACTTCAGCCGACTGTTCATAGGCGGTCATATCTTTGCACCTGGGACAATTTCCGCCCTTGAGCGAATGACAATGCGTAAGATTTTCGGACATCGTGATCGTCATGACCCCGCCGATACCGTTTACCTGCGAAAAAAGATCGAATACGGCATCGTAAAGATATTCCCTCACTTTATCCGTTCCCATGCACAGCGCCGAAAACGCGCCGACCTCGGCGCCTTTGATCTCTTCCTGCCCCTTAAAATCTTCCGTCTTCATGCAGCGTGGCTCGTTCAGATAAAGGAAAACCCTGATCCCGAACCGGGCGCATCTGTCCACAAGCTCTTGCAGGTTCTTCCTCCTCGGAAGATATCTTTCCCCAAGATCTTTAAAGGGAAACGGAGAAAGATCGGTAAGAAGAGCGTGAAACCAAAGTCCGTTTACCCCGACGCCCGCATATTCGCGCAAAAGATCGTCCGGCAAATAGCTTCTGCTGTCTGCGGCAAAGGTATCGCCGCACGGGGTGATATATCCGTGGATGATACGGCTGTCCGGACAGGCAGCCGCACCCTCGGACAAATTCCGAAAATCAAAAAAACGGAACGCTTCCGCCTCCTCTTCGCCGCAGGAATTGAGAATTTTTGCGGCAACCGCCGTTTGCTCTTTTTCCTGTGCACTGAGCGGGGTGTATTTCACTTTTTCGCAAAAAGGCTTTACGTTACCCAGTTTTACGTACAAAAAATCTTCTTCTTTGATAATATAATCCAATCTTTCTTCCGTCCAGCCGAGCAATTGCGCAAGCTGTTCGTAATCCAACAAAAACCAGTTATTTTTGATGACCGTGATATACCCCGATTTCAGCCATTCCGGATGAAAAGATATATTTCCCAGTCCTAATTTTGCCGCTTCCGCCCGAACCGTCTGCCTGTCTGTCCCCAAAACCTGCGCAAGCCTGTCTTCATCCACAAACCCGTAGTTGCGGTACAGCACCGCCTGCCAGTGCGCAGGAAAATTCAGCCGCGGCAGTTTCATTTTTTCTGCTTTCAAAAACATATTCCCTTCACCCAATGCCCGACTGCCCTGCTTGCTCAGCCGATCCTCTGTTTAAGATATTCCAAAGAGAGCTGTACCATCTTTTTGCCGAGTTCCGGATTTGCTTCCCGCGAACTCTGCGTAAACCAATGTTTGACGTCTTCGATCCTCGAAAGATCCACGCAATCCGGATAGAGCGCCATCAGCAGGGAACATTCAAACTTCCCTGCATGATCGTATCCCGTGGCATTCTGGACGGCCGTATCCATCGTGGGTATCACCTGGATCCAGTTGAAAGGATTGTTTGCCCCCTCCAGCTGCTCGTAATAACTTGCATACCGCTCGCTGCCCCACCATCCCTGGCCGTATATTTTTTCCAGGTACTCCATCGTCGCCCGCTTTGCCGCCAAACGGTAGCAAAGCGTCATGGGCATTTCGCTTTCCTGCTCAAACTGATGGTGAATGACGACATAAATATTTCTAAATCCCGCATTCAGAAGACTTTTGAATACATAATACACGTAATTTTCAAAAGCACGTTCCTCCACATGAACCGTCCCGCTTTTTTCGTCCCCGACAGCATAGCTCGACGGACTGTAATGAATTGAGGGAGCAATCATGATCTCCTTTTCATCGGCAAGTTTTTCCAACAATCCCTCGACGATAAGCGTATCACAGCCGTACGAACACTGCGGCCCATGATATTCCACCGTGCCGCCCGCGATCACCAGCGGAATATTCTTTTCCTGCACTTCCCCTATCTCACGGGGAAAACATCTTTCATACCTGTATTTTTTCATGTATGTACCTCGCTTCTCCCTGTTGCTCTGCGACAGTCCTTTTATTCGCTATAACCCAAAGTCGTATAATATGCCAGATTTACCTGCCTGTTGTCAAGCCTTCCGTACTGCACTACAATGTTTCCGTCGCTCTCGATTTTCATGGCGTATTGCGTTTCATACGGTACAACATAGCCGCTCATATCCGACGGCTCGTTCATTCTGAAACATCTGACACTTTTTGCTTTTACCGTCCATTCTATTTTATCGTAACAGGGCTGATCGGTAAAATACAGCGTCACCTTTATCTTGACGTCTCTTTCATTGTCGTTGACCACGATCACCGATTCGTGCCCCTTTAAAACCCCTTCTCCCTTTTCGGGCAGTTCGCAATCGGGAATGATCCAGTTTTTCTTGCCCATCGCTTCCATATTTAAAACTCCAACTCGATGATCCCTTTTTTCAGATAATTGCTGAAAGATTCATACCCGTCTTTTTTGACCACGATACCCTTTTCCCAACGGCAGCCGAACGTATCGCCCGAAATAAAGGTATCCACTTGGAAAGTCATGTTCTCTTCCAGCCTGTAATCGCTCGTCGTTTCCATCCAGGGCGCTTCCACCTCGATCATGCCCGTCCCGTGGCAGGGCCCGTACACATAATTTTCGGCGTACCCGTTCTCTGTGTACAGCTTGTAAAAAGCCTTCGCAACGTCGGACGCAACCACGCCCGCTTTGATTTTTTCGCAAGTCCAGTCATGCGCTCTTTTACAAAATTCCACAAGCTCGCGGCGTTTTCCTTCCAGCTTCCCCATTATAACGGGCAAGCCGATCGCCGGAGAATATCCGTCTATTTTCGCCGAAAGATTCAGCTGTACGATGTCCCCCTTTTTGATGGTTCGATAACTCGAACGGCTGATCGCATGACGAGTCGATTCTTCACTGAATACATACATAGGAAGTCCCTCGTATTCCGCGCCGTTTTCGTAGATCACGCGCTGCGCGACGCCCACCATTTCAAGCTCGGTCACACCCGGCTTTAAATTCTTTATCACTTCATCCGTCGCAAGTTCGATGATCCTGAACCCCTCTTTGATGCACGCAAGTTCGTTCACGCTTTTGATTTTGCGAAGATCGACCATAATATCGTTGCATTTCACGATTTCCGCCTTCGGATACGCTTCTTTCAGCCCCTCATAAATGGGAAGAGTGCATTCCACATACGAACCTAAACCGATTTTGATGTTTTCCGAAGATACGCCTATCGATTTGAACACGTCTCTGAACCCGGATGCCTTGACTTCGGGATAGGCAGGATCTGCCGACTCTCTGAATTCTTTTAATACAAAAATCTTATCGATTTTTCCGAAATCTTTGGCAAAAATCGCCGATTCCGGGCCGACCATCAGCGCCGCATCGCCGTTTGCCGAAATCGCGACGCCCGCCCTTTCAAACAACGGCCAAAAACCGGAAAAATACCGCGCATTCGCATAATCGCTTTCCGTTGAACACACTACCATTACGTCCAGGCCCCTCGCCTGTACCATTTTTGCCGCTTTTGCAATTCTTTCACGATATTCTTCATCGGGAATACAAATTCTTTTCATTTTTTAATCCTCGCTTTTTTCTTTATTCTTTACTACCGCTTCCTGCCTTTGTCTTTACAAAAGCGTTGACGGTTTTGATAATAATGACGATCATATCGCCGCCATTTGTTTTATTCTGTTAAAATTCGGTATAAGGACGGCCTCGCAATTTTCAAAATAATTATACCTCGTTGCTATATCGGTTATAAAGGACGCATATTGAATACGCCTTTCGGCATAAAGAGAATCTGCGTAATCCAATAACAGCATATACATTACGGGTGCCCCTTCTTCCTTGAATCTCTCATACTCTTCCGGCGTGGCGGACGAAAGCGCATCGTTGTAAAGTTCCAGCGCCTTTTCAAGAACATCCTTCGGCCAATATTTAGCCGCACTCATCAGATCAAAATCGTCATACGTCACATAAAGCATGGGCCTTCCTTGTTTTTTACTGATTTCAAGACAATGCTCCCGCAAAAAATCAAAATAACGCCGAACCTTAACGTGAATCGACCCGTAATACCCCTCCATGAACCTGTTGATCAGTTCTTGCGGGTCAAGATTTACATTCCACATCATTCTGGAATAAACATAAACCCGAAGTTTGTTAAAATTCGGTATATATTTTCCGTACGAACCTTCCTCAAAAAGGTAATGCACTCCCATTTTCACATAGGCGCGGTAGTTTTCCGAAATAACGTCCCAATCGTCAAACGGAATAAACCAATCCGTATTATCCACATGATAAGACCAGAAAAAAATTTTACTCGTTATGGCTCTCCAACCCAATAGAATATCGCGCGTGGCCTTTCCGTCGGCATTGTAAAAAGTCTTTCCGAAAGACGTATGATTTTTCTCGTCGAAATACGAAAAATCCGACTGTGCATTCAAAGGCGCGAGCATGACGGCAAAATTTTCTTCAATATCTCCGCGATACAAAGATTCAAAGCCGTCTCCGACCTTTTTGACCGGAGGATTCAGAGTCTGCTGGTATGCAAACATTATAAAAATAACTTTTCTCTCCGGAGCGTCCTTTTTAAGACGTGCGTTGATCTCCCGTATGACATCGTTCGTAAATTGAATGACCATGGACGAAAAAGACCCGTTCAGTTCTTTTATTGCCCTGGTACATTCGGGACAGTTGCAATATGTGGTGCTGTCTTCCTGCCCGATCATATAGTACTTCATTTTCGGGCTGTCAAGGACGATACGATAAAGATTTTCCGTAAATTCGCGGCGCATTTCCTCATTGGAAAGGCAAAGATTTTTTCCGTCATCCCCTGCGGAATACCAGTCGGGGTGACTGTCTTTATACTTGGCCGGCGGCAAAATTTTAAAATAACTGTGGCTGCATATGCCCCAATCTTCCGCCATGCCCATGAGCCCCATACGGAGCGCATTCGGCAAAAGCCTCTCGCCGGCTATGTAATCGTATACAGGCGCAATGCCAAGACTTCTTGCAGGAATATCCGGTTTTACCGCTATATTCAGCTGCCTGAATGGCAAATCGCCCTTTTTTATCGAATAATATTCCGGAGTAAAAAATTCCAGACCGAACAGAGCATTGCAAAGCGCATATACGCCGTAAACCACACCCCTTTCACTGTTCCCTCTCACTACGATATTCTCTCCGACGGTAGTGACCTCAAAACCGTCATCGTATTTGTTTTCCGCAATAAGTTCTATAACGGGATTTTCCGGTCTCTCCACAACGATTTCCGCTTCGAACCCCGTCGCTTCCAAAAGAAATTTTTTTAGTTCCAGACTCGCATATCTGACTTTTTCACAGGCATGCGAGGAAATCAAAACAGAATAATCGCTTATGCCTTTTTTCGCTATATAACGCATATACACTCCTCATCACTGATCGCTTCCAAAATAGTATTACGGCATAGTTTATTCAATAGGAGGGAAAATTACTTTCCCTCCCATCGTTTATCGTATAATTTCTCTGTCCCCGAAGATGCAATTAAGCGGCAACAGCATTGAATATACTGTTATAAGCAGATTCTGTAAAAGTATAAATATTCCCGAAATAAACCGAAGAATCTGTTATCCAATCGCCTGCCGTAAATACAAATTTATTGTCTTCGCGTATCTCAACTTTTCCTACTGCTTTATACCATACGCCCGCTTCCAGGTCTCCTTCGACAAGATTATTGTCTGCATCGTAAACGGAGAGCGTGACCAGTTCACCGTTAAGATAAGACGTCATTCCTCCGGGATTTCCGTCCCAGACAAATTCAATGGCAAAATAATTTCCCTGAACAAGAGAAGGACAATTATCGTTGACCGTGTAGAGCTTGCGTGCGTCACAGGACGTTCCGCCCGACGGCAAGTGATACCGCCATGCCGTTCTCCCCTCATAAACGGACATCGAAACAGTCGCTTCGGTCGTGTTATTATAGAAAGAAAGGCTGTTTATTGCATATTTGTCGACCCCTTCCGGCAAAGAATTGAGCGAATAGTAAACCATAAGCGTAAACTCGTCGCCGACCGTAACCATTACGCTCTGCACTTCCCGACTCGAATCTGCGTCGTAAGTATATCCCTCGATCGTGAGCGGCGTCGCCGTTACCCTTGTACCATATTCTGCGGTTTGCGTATCGGTTTGATAAAGCGTGTAATTTCCGCTGCCCGATTCGATATAATGTTTGACCGTAACGGTCGCAGACCCTTCATAAAGCGCGGTAAGCGTAACAGGCCCGTACACTTTATCTTTGTCAAAGTCCCATTTCCTTTCTCCGTCATACCAGCCGAGCAAAGTATATTCGCCCGTATCGAGCGACGGCTCCGTCACTTTCTGATTGTAGATCACATATTGATCGGGTATCGTTTTCCCGTCTATCAGCGTTTCGAACGTTACCGCATTTCCCTCTTTATCGTTCATGATTTCATTGTATTTATTGGACGCGATAATTTTGAAATCTGCAAGATACATCGTCAGCTCGTCTCCGGGTGTATTGACGGAATCATCCCTGTTGCAGAACGACAAGACAAGTTCCATATAATCGTAGACATCTTTATTGCTTTCCATATCCACCATAATGGTGTTCCATTCACCGAATTTGAAAGTGGTTTCCTGCATATTTTCGTCTACGACCTTCCAGTCGCCGTCAAACTTCATCGTGGAGGTGTTAAGATAATTCGCGATATCTTCGCTTGCCGAAGTCGTGCTGTTTCTGGGATAAGAATATCCGCCGGGCAGGTTGCCCTCTTCCGCGTACAGCGAGAACAGGTAACAGCCGCCGTATCCCATGGTATAATAATCTTTCAGGCGCATATATCCTACACGGCCATTCCATATATCGCCGCCGGCAACATACTGCACGCTGAGTTTTGCAACGTTCGTCTTTCCCGCAAAATCTACTACGGAAACAGTCCCGACTCCGTCTTTAAACTGATCGCCGTACGATTGCAACGCATAGCAGGAGCTCGTGACGTTTACGTCCGCTTCATAAATAAAATCCGAGGTGTAAACGACGATCTCGTTGTTTCCGATCGCAAGCGAAGATTTCGGGATCTCCGTGCCGTTATTTTCCGAAATGATCTGTCCGTCCGCGTTATAGATCGCCTCGATCTTGTCTTCTTCGATCAAAGACTGGCTCGGGAAAATAATATAAGTAACATCCCCCTCATTTTCGTATCCGTAATCCCAGGAAAGATCGACTGCAGCCGGATAGCTCTCCGTTATGGTTTCCCTTCCTACATTTACGGTTACCTCGCTTACAACTTCCCCTTCCGTTTTGAAATTGTATTTTGCTTTGATCTTGACGACACCCGCTTTCACGGCCGTTATGACGCCGTCCGAAACAGTCGCGATGGTCGGATCCTCCGACTCCCACACCACACCGTCGGCCGAACAATCTGCACCGTTTTCTTTGAGAGTCGTCACAGTCACGGTATCGGAAGTCAGGTTTGTGCTGCCGGCGGCTTTTTTAACCACCAGATCGACAACGTTTTTGTCGAGTTCGATGATGACGTCATTGATTATTCTGACGGGTACGGCAACGCTGTCCGAATAGCCGTTGTAGGAATAAGAAATGCTTATCGACGCCGCACCTGCCTTCACCGCTGTGATCACGCCGCTATCGGAAACCGTTGCGATCGCACTGTCCGACGACGCAAAAGCAAATTCGTAACTTACTTCCGTTCCCCCCGCCATCAGCTTGGGTTCCAACGTATACGTCGCACCGACTTTGAGCGTACGTTCAGAATCGTCGATATCGATTACCGGCACTATGCTCGATCTTATTACCTGAACGGCACAAGTCGCTTCGCCGCCGTCCGAAGCGACCTTTATGTTGGCACTTCCCAGGGCTACGCCCGTAACGACTCCGTTATTGTCTACCGTTGCGACTTCGGTATTATCGCTTGACCAGGTGTACGCCGTTCCCCCTTCCGCCGTAAGCGTGATCGTCTTGCCTATTTCGACTTCCGCTGAAACGGGCTGAACCGTAATTGTGACCTTCGGCTTATCGCACGCCGCCGTAAATATCGCAATACTCACCACCAAAAGCACCGACAGCGCAACGAGCCATAAACTTTTTACCTTCCTCATTTTTTCCTCCTTTTTATTGATTTATCAAGAAAATTTATCTCTTCTCTTTGTTACATTCCCCATGCCGAATAAACATCTTCCTGCAGCGTATTGTATTCCCTTGAAAGCGTAAAGCCATAATAATCGGCATCCTTTTTAAAATCTATCTTCATTTGTTCGAGCTCTGATGCTTCATATTTCGCCGCATGCAACTGGATCAGCTGAAAGCGAACCGCAAGGCTTTCCTTGCATATACGCCCGTAAAGCTTCTCATATGTCTGCGGATCCCGCTCTTTCATCGGCGCTATCGCCTCGTAAGCCTCGTCAATGTATTTCATCCACTTCTCAAGTACTTGCTTCGGGAAATTTTCCGCCGTATAAATGTATGAATTCTGCCGCCCCGGAAGCGTCTCGTTGGTCGCTTTAAGGTACTCCATCCAAGTGCGGAAATCATTGAAGTATTTCCGCATAGGCTCTTTTGCATCCTTAAAATAATTCAGGAAGAAATTATCCAAAAGTTCTGCATAGTCTGCATCCACATCCCACGAAAGTTTCGCGTTCAGATAGGACTTAAGATAATCAAAGCCCGTAAGAGCGGAGGTATTGTATCTGCCGTTATCAAAAAGATACCTGACGTTAAAATCTCTCGCCATCTTATAGTTCACGGACATAATGTTGAACGTATCAAACCATGCCATGTAATTTATAAACGACGCATTGTACGTCCAAAGATACAAATTATCGCTTATCACGCTCCATTTTTTAAACGTTTCAAGATACGTGGTGTTCTTTTCGTGGTAGAAATCGTGCAGATAATCGGCATAAAACGGCGCATAAAACAATCCGACGTTATCTTCGATAATCACCGTATCGTCAATCGGCACGTATTGTCCGTTTTCAATTTTTACGGGCGCCGTTTCCGCATCCTGGTATGCGAATATAACGATATCCACCTCATGCCCGGGATACGTTTCGTCCAACCAGGTTTTGAACTCCCTCGCAACCGGATTGATAAAATGAATGATCGCGGCTGCGTTTGTCCCGTATTTTTGTTTTTCGGCGCTGCAGGCATCGCACGTACACATAGGTGCCTCGTCTTCCTGCGTGAAACTGATCGCCCCGCGATAGTCGTTTACACCGAAATATTTGTTGACAAGTTCTTTCAGACGTTCAAGAACCGTATTTTGCATCAGCGCAAGTTCTTCGGCATTTCCGCGGGCGGTATAACAGAGCTGTTCCCCGTCCAAACTATACCAAAGATCACGTTTCGTGCTTTCATATTTGCTTTTCGGGAAAAACTCATCAAACGAATTGTGAACCCAGTTTCCGTTTTCCGTCATCCAGATGTTTCCGTTCATGCGCATTCTGCTCTGCGACAGTGCGCTTGAAAGATCACCGTTGCTCGGACTGCGGTACAATATATCGGGCGAATCGCTTTTGTTAAAATTGACCAATTTCAGATCGGTAACGTTGCGGGCAAGCGCGATCTCGTCCACCGCATACATCTCATAATCGAGCTGATCATGCAGAAAATCATATGCCCCGTACAATACGCCGTAATTTTCCCCGCATATAAACACATTGGAATCCACTGTCTTTACGGTATATCCCTGTTCGGGAATGGAAGAAAAATCTACCCCGGACTTATCGTTAAACGCCGTATTCCCGAGAATGATCAGCTTCGCGTCCGCCGAATATTCCACATCCGTATCCGCGACACAAGGCAGTTTTATGCCGCTCGCTTCAAACACAAAAGAATTGATCTCATCCGCCGCCAGCCGTTCGTTGTACAGCGTTTCGGCGGGCAGTACGATTTTATAATCCGAGCCCGAATTCTGTATAAAATCATATTCGGTATACTCTATCGTATCCGACACATCCTGTGCTCTCTCCGCTTTGCAGGCTGCCGCGCTTAAAAGCAAAAATGCACACAAAACAAATATCAGTGCAGATCTTATTCTGTTCTTCATATTGCACACCCCTTATGCCACGTTGAGAACCACTTCGACCAAAGTAGTGTTGAAGTTATCGTCTACCGCAAAATAACGTATAATATATTTTCCCGCTCTGTCCACCTTGATCTTGCCCGTCGCACAAGTACTTATCTTGCCGTTCGGATCTTCGACCTGTACGGAAACAACAGGTTCGGCCGTTACATTATCTTCACACGTATACGACGGAAGCGTAACCTCGTCCCCAACCCCGGCATGAAGTTCTGTTTCGGCAGGCAGCAGGACAGGCCCTTCGGTATCGGCACATATTATCACGTACGTGAATCTTACGGGATTCCCTTCGCCGTCCTGTCCGGAATAAGAAACCATATAATTGCCGTATTCGCTGAGCGTTATCGTGTACAACCTGTCGCAGGCTATGTCTTTAAGTTCAACCCCGTCGTCGCTCGTCATATAACGAAGCGTTTCTCCCGGGCAGCGCACCGAAAATTTCAGTTCCGTGTACGGGTCAAGCACGTCGATCGCGTAAACGGGAGCAAGCTCTATTTTGTCCCCTAAATTTTTTTCTCCGCCGTAAGATGAGGTAAATAAAAGCCTGGGTTCGTTTACGTCGTAGTTAGTTTCTTTCATCACTTGTCTGTTCAGACTGTAAAGTTTAAGACAAGCGTCCCCGCTGACCCCTTCGAGCAAGATCTTACAGAAAGCATAATCACTGAAACCCGAAAAAGGTTTACCGTCAAGCGTCTGATTTATGTTCAGAGACGTATTTCCGAGCGTAACGGTATTTCCGCTGAGGGTAATGTTAAAATTTCTGATATCTCCGCCGAAAACATATTCCGTGTTTACCGGATTATTTCCGTTCACCGAAAGCGTGGCGACGTTTCCGCTTGTCTTGCCGACGGATATGGATACCGAACGGGACGAATCGCGATAATCGATAAGCAATACGACAAACGAATTCATGTTTGCATATTCCGGATCAAGATTGCAGCTGATCTCAAAATCGGTCGCAAGCAATTCCCGTATAAACGTGAAGGAAGCATCTTTACCCGACCGTAACGCAACACTGCCGGTGTCCGCCGAAACGCTTCCGTTTTCCGCAATGAAATACTTCGTTATGTCAAACTCGCCGGAATCGTTTTCCGCTTTTACCGACGGCACTACAAATTTCGTCGATCCCTTTCTTCCTTGCGCGTCAACGGCAGTGAATTTAACCGTTACGTCGCCTTCCCCGACCGTGAAATAACCGTCTTTGACGGGAAGAACGCTCCCGTTCTGCCAGATTTCCGCGGCCGCGGGGATCTCTTGCAATGTTCCCGAAGAGTAATCCTCTGCATTGAGCTTGGGAACAGAATACTTTTTATCGGTTATATACCTTAACGGCAGTACAGGCACTTCGTTGAACACAGGGCCCGCCGCGGCGCCGACATGAACGGATATTTCTCTTTTCTCCGTCTGACCGTTGTAGTCCGTGATCTGATAGATAAGTTTGTGAACGCCTACCGTGATGAACCGATACGAACCCTCTTCCGTCTCCTGTATTTCACCGTCCGGAAGCTGAATGAACCGTCTAACGGTCAGTTTTCCCTCCCCGCCCGTCGCGGCACATTCCGGAAGAACAACAACGTCCCCCGCAACACATTCCATCCCCGAAGTATCCAACGTAACTTGAATAGGCGTCGGGGAATCTTTTACGGTGACAGGTACGGTCAATACTTTTCTGTTCCCGAACCCGTCAATGCACGTATACTCGATCACATGCTGAAGAGCATTTTCGGGAATAAATTTACCGTTTTTTACATCGACGTTTGCCTGTACGGTGCTGCCGTAAGAAGTATAAACGTTTACATAAATTTTCTCTGCCGTATATAATTCATAAGATAACGCAGGAAAGATCGTATACGGACTGCCGACCACCGCTTCGGGATAATCGGACGGCGTATAATCTCCATAGTCGACAACAATATCGGAAACCTCCGTTTCCACCGTCTCTTGCGTAAGATCACAGCCCAGGATATCCGTCAGCAACAATTGCGCGTTTGCCTTGACATATTCCTGGAAATAAAAACTGACGACCGCCTTGCCGCTTTCTATCCCGCCCCATCCCTCGTTGAAGACACGCAGATCGTTGAAGTTGATGACCGTATTGCCGTTCGGCGCATCATAATACTGATTTGCGGCGTACAACGTCTGCGTCGCGTTGTCATACCCCAAAGTAACCATGTATGATTTGTCGCCGATGTGGTTCCCGTAAAATGTACCGTTTGCCGCAAAACCATGCTGCCCCGGTATCGGCATCAAGGAGGGATCTCCCCTTTCGATCCCATAAAATTCATCCTGGTTGTGGGCGCGCCCGGATATGAAAAGAACGTCCTGTCCGTAAGGAGATTGACGGATCTTGATCATAAAATAGTTGGAAGAATCTGCCGCGTCCGCCACTTTAATGTAAAGCCAGTTTGCGTCTACCGCTCCTTTCGTCTCGGGAATTACATAAAAAGACATCAGCGACTGCGCCGCTTTCGGATCCGTCAGATCGATGACCTTATTGTAACTAAACGTACTTCCGCTCAAAAGTTTGACCAGCAAGCCCTCCACACCCTCTGCCGTCGCGGTATACGCCGCAGAATCGTTATGCGTGGTGACGGAATATGCCGGATACGGAACGATAAAAGAGTAACTTTCTTTATAAACCTTTCCGTCCAGCTCCTTGCGGTATTCCACCGTATACTTGCCTGCCTGATCGAGCGTAACGCGATCCTGGCTGTAGGCGGAGCCGTCGGGGAACATAATAACGGGAGAAACGCTGTACCGGTTTCCCCCCGCCTCAACATCCCCGACAGGCAGCACCAGAGTCTCGCCGAAATTGTATTTCTCCTCAAACGGACTGTCCTCGCCATACACGATCACCCCGAAAACGACCGCGCCGACAAAAGCACACAATCCTATGAAAGCAGCCATAATGACATATGTTAATTTGTTCGTCTTGCTCATTTTTCTCCTCCTTTATTACTTAAACGACCCGATGGTCACATTTCCTATGATCTTGTTGCGGAAGATAAGAAAAATTATCAAGATCGGCAGCATTACGATCATAGAACCCGCGACCTGTATAGGCGGCCAGCTCGATCCGCTGACAGTGCTTGCACCGAATTTATACATCCCGTAAGCGAGACTCGGTTTGCTCGGCAACCAGATGATCATCGGCATATAGGTGTTCCAGTTCGCTATGAACGACGTAATGAAAAGCACGCCGAACATGACCGCCGTCAAAGGAAATATGATCCCGAGCATTATGGAAAAATTGCCTGCGCCATCGATCTGCGCCGCCTCTTTCAGCCCCTTGTCTATCCCTTGAAATACGGCGTAAAATATGAGAAAATTCGGACCGACAAACGTTATCGAACTCACAAACACGTAGCCCCACGTATCGTACAGGTTCAGACTCGTATATACTTTCAACGCACTCGGCAGCGATCCGACAATAGGAATCATCATAAGCACGATATTGATTCTGAATATAAAACTGCTCATTTTGCCCGGAAACTGATAGCAAAGATATGCCATCAGCCATGTCGTCGAAAGCGTGACGAGCGGCACCATCAGCGAATAAATGACCGAGTTCAGCAACATCCCTTCAAAACCGATGTTATAGAGCCTGCCGTTTTTAAAAATCGGCAGCGCAAACAGATCCAGCGCCTTGACATAATTGTCCCATTCCCATGCCTTCGGCAGTCCAACCATGTTCGTCATAAAGTCGTCCACGGTTTTTAACGAAGTCGAAAACCCCCAAAGATACAGCGCCAGGAGCGTCGCAGAATAAAAAAGCAAAAATAAGCACAAGATTGCCGAAGGAACAGATATCTTTCTCCATTTAAAAACTTTCCTCATTTCAATCCTCCGAAGGCCCCAGTTTGTTGATAAGATACCGCGCAAGAAACGTAAGAGGAATCACTATGACGGAAGCAATAAGGCCCCATGCCGCCCAGTACGGATAACCGGCGTCGCTGGCACGCTTTGTTTCCACGAGAAAATAGTACCCCAGCGTCGAAACATCGGAAGAAGCGTTTTCACCATAAAAAGAATAAAGACCGAACTCGTTTGTGAAAATCGAAACGATACCTGTAATAAACCCGATGCTTATAACCGAATAGCTTTTGGGCAAAACAATGTGCCAAAGCTCTCCGAAAAAACCTACCCCGTCAAGCGTCGCCGCTTCTACCACTGATTTATCCACCGAATTCATTGCCCCGAGTATGACCAGCATGCCCCCGCCGAGCGACATCCAAAGATAATAAATAAGTACCGTCGGGAACCGCGTCTGCGTGATGGAAAGAAGCCCTAACCCCTCAGGCTCTCCGAATTTCCCCGAAAGCTCGGGAAATAATGTCGGAATTGCCTGGTCGGTGACATTCTTAAAAATAAGCACCGTGGCCATCGATGAAATAATACTCGGCAAAAACAATATCACTTTAAAAAAGTCCGTTCCCCATTTTTTCTTATACATATAATAAGAAAACAGTATCGGTATGATCGTCTGAACCAGAACCGCCGTGACGTATACGATCAGCGAATTTTTTAACGAAGAAACCATCACCGGATCGCTCTTATAATCTTTCAGCACTTCGACAAAATTATCAAACCACACGAAATGCATCTGCCCGTATTGATCATAAGAGTTGAACGCCATCACAATGGAGTTCAGATTTATAAAAATTGTGGTGAACGCCAACATAAACAGCGGAATAAAAGCAAGCCCCCAGTAAAAAAGTTTATCCATGAGCTTCTGCTTTTTTATGCTGCTCTTTGTACGCGAAACATGCCTGTGAGCAACACAGTCAATATCGTCGTTTCTTGTCCTTGTCCCTTTAAGATTTTTCGTCATCATATTTTTGGCCATTGCCACCGGTTCCCCTTATCTCAAAGCATTGGCATAGATCCCGTTAAAGTACTGTATCGCCGTGGCTTTCTTGTTACTGTCGGTAAAGCCATCTATCGGCGAATTGAACACCGTAACGCCTATCAAAGCCTTGTTTTTTTCAAGCAGATTGACCTGATCCCAGTTATACATATCCTTGTCAAGCGGATAACCGTAAACCACACCGTCCGCTTCGCGTTTTATGTCGTATACACTCTTGGCATACGTCGAAAGAGAATTATAGCTCTTCTCGCCCAATTCATAATCATAATCCCTTCCGATCCCCACCATGGTATGAAACAGTTCGAGATTCTCATCGGTAGAAATAAACTGAATGAATTTTTTTGCAAGTTCTGCCTGCAAAGGAGTGCAATTACCGTTTACTACCGCCATCGCAGCCGTACCGTCAAACAGAGTGGACGCCCCGGCCGCCTGCCCGTCCGGTTTCGGCAACGGCATGAATCCAAAATTCCTGTTCTCTCGTGCAGCATCTTCCCCGAAAGAACCAACCATCTGAACAAACAAATCGTTGGATTCTTCCTCCCACCATGTTCCCTCTATCATGAGCGCGATGGGCTTGCTGTCCTCACCGAACCGGCTGCGCAGATAATGATAATGAACCATTTCATGCGTTTCGGAAATGTTAAGGCTGGCAGGATAATAAAAATTGCCCGCAATGATTTTGTAGAGAAAATCAAGCGCATCATAGAGGCCTTTTTGTTTTAATAAATCCGTCCTGTCTTTTATGACCTGCGAAGAAACTATCGGCTGATCCCCGTTGAAACCGGTCACAAGCATCGAAGTTGCATCCTGCGTCTTGTTAAGATTCAGATTGTAAAAATAGTTCGCTTCGGTATACCCCTGCGAATCAACGTAAAGCGCGTCGAGAAGATGCTCCGTATACGCCTGTTTATATGTACCCGTCCAGCAAATCGGATATACCCTTCCGCTCACTTCATTGCACCAACGGAAAAACTCCGAATACGTCGCAGGCAGACCGTCATCATAGTCACCCTTGTCACCGTTCGGTCCCGCCGACAGGTCTGTATCCGTGGAACGCCCCGCAATATCCCCGTTTTCTTTAATGTAAAGTCTCTTTTCGTTGAATAAATCAATGTCGTAGACAATTCCTCTGTATGTCTGATAATGCGGAACACCGTAATACTTTCCGTCTACCTTGTACCTCGATTTCTGATCCTCGTTGAGTTTGTCTTCTATCGATTTATCTTCCCCTTCTATATCAGAGGTCACAATGTCGGATATGTCGTAAAGCTGATTATTGTTTACCAGATAATAATAGTCCAATCTTTCGGTAAAGATCAGATTGGCAGGAGAATTGGCTATGTTGGTTTTAAGATAATTTCCGTCGAACAAATCTTTTTCGTTCAAGGGAACTACCTCCACTCCCTTTTTATTTTCTTCGAAAGGTACGTCGGCATATTTCGCCTCAAATGCCGCTATATATTCATCCAGCCAACGATGTCCGAATCCTCCGTCATAGTTGCCTATGATGAGCTGTGATTTAGAACTATTGATATTGCCGTCTTGTGTCATGCAGGCACTCAATGGAAACACAAAACACATCACAACCAAACAAAAAGCAATCAAACCTTTAATTTTCTTCATCTTTTTCTCCTTTTTATTATTTTATCACTTCACATATATAAATTTTATCACTATATCTGTTTCTCCTCAACCCCAAAATCAAAAAAATACTCTCATTTTGTTGGACAAATAGAAAAATGATAACTTGAAAAATTGTATTTACTTTTTTGCAAAATTATGTTATCATTTAAATATGAAGCACCCCGTAAACGAAGGTTATTATGAAAGAAAAAAATAAAAATGTCTATGTTATAAATCAATCTTTCAGTTTTGACATCAGAATACTGCATTGCGGTATAGAAAGAATGAAAAATCATAACCTTTCATATACCCATCTCGACCGATTTGTCCTTTCCTATGTGACAGAAGGCGAAGGACGCTATCTCCTTAAGAAAAAGCTTTACGCGATAAAAAAAGGAGATCTTTTTCTGAATCTCCCTGCCGTTATATATTCGCAGTATTCCTTACCCGAAAATCCTTATACGTATTATTATGTTGCATTTCAAGGATCCGCATGTTCTCAGTTGCTTCAACAAGCGGGACTTTCGGAATTTTCACCTGTTCTGCACCTCAACGAACCGTATATTGAAAAACAGATGAAAAAAATTTATACGGAATTATCGAAAAATACCTTTTCTTCTCTTATCAAAGCCAACGTTGCTCTTTTCAATATTTTCTCGTTCCTCATAGACAAAAATCCTCAAAATCATTTAAAGTTAAACAAATCACAGACGGAAATTTATGTCCAAATGGCACTAAAATACATCGAAGAAAATTATGCTTCCGATATTACCGTAGCCGATATCGCCAATTCGATCCATATAAACCGCTCTTATTTGTCCACAATTTTTAAACAGGCAGAACGACAATCCATAAAAGAACATCTCACGCTATATAGATTGGAAAAGGCTCGCATTCTGCTTATGAATACCGATTTAACCGTATCAAAGATCTCAATGCTTACAGGTTTCAAAAATGAAAAAACCTTTTTTCGCATCTTTAAAAAGCATTTTATTTACTCCCCTAACAGCTATAGAAAAATACAACATAATAATATAAAAACACATTGATATACTCTTTTTCTCTCCAAAAACTGTTTCACTGACATACACGAACCGGGTATGCAACCTCATAAATCAACCTTTTCCCTTGCTTGACTTTTACGGTCACAATCTGTATGTTAATATTGGTTCTGTTAAGCGCATTGAGTTGTTCAAGCAGTTTTCTGACATAACAAAAAGTAATGCCCTTAAGAAATAAAAAGTGTTTGGGTTTAGTATTGATTTTTTCACTGCGCAATCTTTCTTAATGGTGTTCGCACAAAAACTCATGATATGCTTATTTCCTTTGCATTATTATCAAGATTCTTCTTATCAACGCTGTCTTGCATCACAATTAATCGTCTTCCGCATGCCAAAAAAATATAGTCCGCATACTGCCTGACCTCAATACAATTTTTTCCAAACCTTAAAAGGCCTTTTATGATGACACAAAGACCTGTGCCATCATAAAGCCGCTACACTTCGGGCCGTTGAAAGGTCGCGGCCGAAATGCCACCAAAGAGTATGTTCTTCGGCCATTTTTTGTAGATTTTTCGCTGATTATCGACATATACCACCTCGCCCTCATGTTCTTCTTACGAAAGTCTAAGATATACTCCAGCTATGTAAGGCTTTGCAAAATTATAAAATCCAAAATTAGGTTTCCTGCTATCTATGATAATAAACTTCTTGAATACCGAAACGCTTATTTTGGGCGGGATTGATACAAGAATATCAAAAATCAAAGAAGCAACAAAATATATTTTACAATGAAACCTTCTATCGGGATTGTCTTATCCTAACTTCAAAGGTTGTATGGCGAGAGAAACCAAAATGCTTCCTCCCAAAACTGTATCTATTGAGGATAGATACTCTTGCGAAAGGCAGACCGAGCAATCCATTGAAGGACAGCTGCGTATCTGCAATGAATTTGCGGAAAGAAACGATCTGAAAATCGTAGACACCTATATTGACCGCGCTATGACAGGAACGAACGACCATCGCCCCGAATTTCAGAGAATGCTCAGCGACAGCGACAAGCCGCAAATCTGGGATATCGTACTCGTGTATGCCCTTGATCGATTCGGCAGAAACTCCATCGAAGTTGCCGTCAATAAGCAACGGTTGAAGAAAAACAATAAAATATTGATTTCTGCCACACAACGCACTTCCATGAACATTGACGGTTCCAAAAATCTTGACGGCATCATTCTCGAAAATGTTATGATTGGGTTGGCGGAATACTATTCCGCAGAACTTTCCCAAAAGATACGAAGAGGACTACACGAAAACAGAACGAAAGGACTATACTCCGGAGGATTTATTCCTTTCGGATATACAGTTAAAGACAGAAAAGTATATGTTGATGAAGATAAAGCGGAAATTGTCCGGTTTATTTTCAAACAATATGCCGCAGGCTTTACTGTAAAAAATATTGTTTATGATCTTAACGAAAAAGGATTGACTAAAAACGGCAAACCTTTTGCTTTGACAACTGTTTACGACATTCTTCGCCTCGAAAAATATATCGGAATATGCAGATATTCAGACGGTATCTACACTAACATCTATCCTCAGATCGTCCCCACGGAATTATTCAACGAGGTGCAAATGATTCTTGCAAACAATAAAAAAGGATTTTCCAGCACCAAAGCTGATTTTTTATTAAAAGGAAAACTTATCTGTGGACTTTGTGGAGCAAATATGCAGGGTGAATCAGGAACGTCAAAAAGTGGAAAAGTAAAATATTATTACAAATGCGGAAAGCGCAAAAAGTTTAATACGTGCAAAAAAGCTGCACTGCCGAAAGAACAGCTTGAAAATCTCATTGTTAAAATCATACATCACATGCTTGACGAGCCTAAAAACATCGATTATCTTGCTTCTGAAATTATAAAGGCAAACAGAAATCATTTGAGCCAACAATCCGTTCTGAATACATTGATCCGCGAACGAGACGATTTACAAAAAGCATTATCGAATATTATAAAAGCAATTGAGCAAGGTCTGATAAATGACACAATGAAAAAGCGAATGAACGAATTAGAAGAACAAATAAAGATTTTGGAAGATAAAATCACCGTAGAAGAATATAAGAAACAAAAAGAACTTTCTTATGAAAATGTAGTTGCTTATTTACAAAAAGCTATCCAGCTCAAACCAAAACCTTTGATTTTAACATTGATTCAAAAAATTGTCGTTTATGATGACAGGCTTGAGATATTCTTTAACTATACAAAAGAAAATAATCCTGACGATACTTCTCGTCAGGATTATCTTTTACCCAAGTGTTCGACTTGTTACGGTATGGTGGAGATAAACAGTTTTTGCCGAAACCCCGATGGGGCCCCCTCGGCAAGGCGTCGGGCGCTGCCCTCGCACGAACAACGCGCGATTGCTTCTCCTCCTCTTTTCTCCTTCCCTTTCGGCGCGCGTGGTTCTCGTCCGCCTCCGCCACGCAAAAAGGCACCCTAAAATGGGTGCCTTTGCGTGGTGGAGATGTTCCTTCCAAATCCGAACCTAATTCCGCGTTGATTTCGTCCATTGTGGCCGTCTTTGAGCCGTCTTTGTAGTTAAAAGTGAACACTACTTTGTCGTCATAGACGAATACGGCATTCACAAAGCTCTCGACAAGCCGCTTGCGGCATGCAACGTCCGTCAGATCGGTATCGCGAAATTTGCTTATCCAAAAGGCGATGTGCTCCTTCGTGATCTTCGGCTTTTGCAGTTCTTCGCTGTAAATGGCGACTTTGATCTCTTCTCTTTCCTGCTCCAACGCTTCCAGCCGCTCTTTGGTGGAGGGAGTAAGTATGCCATGCTGTATGGCGTTGAGCATGTTCTGTATGCCGGTTTCGATCTCTTTCAGACGAGCATTGAGCTGCGGCAGCTTGGAGTTCTCTTGCGCAAGAATGTTCAAGATCGCGTCGGCAATATGGTCGATGAGTTCGTCGTCCATGACAATTTTCATGATATAATGAATGACGGCGTCTTCGATCCAATCTTTCTTTACGGGCTTTTTGTCGCATCCCATCTTGCGCTTGGCGTGGGAACACTTATAATAGCGATGAACGGTTCCCGTATGGCTCTTGCCGCTTTCTCCGACCATGAACGTGCCGCATTTACCGCAAAACAATCGCGTTGTCAAGATGTAGTCGTCCTCCGCTTTGCGCATGGCGGGGGCCTTTTGATTCCTCG
>ERZ1090879.240-NODE-240-length-36949-cov-14.702011_pt1 | contig 36949 bp, 52 predicted proteins | sample MGYA00478472_ERZ1090879 | MGnify/ENA primary metagenome ERZ1090879 (study PRJEB33644, sample SAMEA5815723) | chicken gut metagenome | biome: Chicken; feature: Gastrointestinal Tract; material: Caecum | place: Ireland | collected 2019-01-01 | study: A study of the... | reverse complement strand
GAGATGACGTCGAGTCTCGTGGGCTCGGAGATGTGTATAAGAGACAGATATTTAGATTAGAACATATATTCCCACTAAAGATAAAAGGGAGGAATCTGAATGTGTAGCGAAGACTATAAAAAAATCATAAAGGAAATGCTTGAAAAATTAAATGATATGGATCTGAAATTTTTAAGACAGATATATACCATCATAAAGCATTACCTTGGAAAAAGAGGGCGTTAGCCTTCTTTTTTTATGTTTTCTTTTAGCTTTCGGCTGAATTCAAGAAGAACCTCCTGGCTTTTGGAATCAAGCTGTGAATATGTACGCATGATCTGAACAATCATTTCTGTAAAAGGATTATCAGGATCCAGCAATTCAGCCACATAAGAAGCAATCTCATCTTCTTCAGGAACAGGCAGGAACATTTCGCCAGTTCCATCTCTAAGCCATTCCTCATTTATATGTTTCCCCTGAATTGGTTCTATGCACAGAAGCTTTATATGTTTATCTGTAACATTTCTTTGACCATATTCTATTGCAGCAACTCCAGAACGGGACAGTCCCATAATGTCAGCCATTTCAGATTGGGTTTTATTAAGAGCTTTACGTAACTGAAGAAAGCGCTTGTTTATATCTGCAATCAAAATATCACCTCCCTGTAATTGTATAGTAACACATGAAAAGAAGAAAGTAAAGAAAAAAATGATACAAACAGGTCAAAAAGCTATTGACAAAATCCTGTAAGTAACATATAATTGCTACATAAGATACAAAAAGGAGGGAAAACAAAATGTATGAAACAGTAAAAAACGTAAACGGTTATGACATCACAAGGATGAGAGGCAGCAGGAAAGCCTACCATGTGAGGCTGGACAGCAAGAGGTTCTTAACCTTCCGGACGATCCGGGAGGCCGTGGAATATATACAGGGAATGGCTGGCTGAGCCATTCCTGGAGAAGATGGGAGGTGAGTGGAGATATCTAAAAGAGATATTTTGATATCAGTTGTTGTAAGTGTTGTAGTAACAGTGGTATTTCGGGTTTTATTAGAGATATTACTATATTTGCGATAATAGAAACAATGATAGGTATTGCAAACCTGGTTCGGTTTAAGTCTTTTCTATGCAATAGATAATCAATGCCTAAATCAGAAATTTTACATAAGCCTGTACCAACAGGCATATTACCGGGGGTTCCGGTTTTGGTCTCGGTCACGAGTTTTAATCGTAAGAGACGTTTACAGTATTTTACTTTCACAAGATGGTGGCGTGACCATTTTAAAATACGCTTTTCAGAAAAAGTTAAGACAATGTTTTTAAAATCCATATAATTCTCCTTTTAGATAATCTGCCATGGCGGTGGCCTGTAAGGAGATTATAGCACGATTCACAGAAAGAAGGTGAGTATATGAAAGATGAGAAGAAAAAAGAAATCGCTGAGATCGTGAAGAATATGCAGAACATGACAAGGGAAAGCATTCTGATCATGAAAAATGCGGCGGAGGTGCTGCGGATCAGAGACTCTATGGACAAGAAAGCAGGGTAGGAGGTGAGTGATGGCACACATATGCATCTTACTAATAATTACAGGGATCTGTATGGCTGCGAATGGGATTAGAAAAGCGATAAAAAGTAAGTTCAATGATGTGGACGCTATTATCTGGTGCTGGGTAGCAGAATTACCAATTTTGGTAGGAGCATTATTGGCAAGATTTATCTGACTATGGAAAGCAGGGGAAGGAGGTAATACACAATGTACATACATGAAGCTGTAAAGAGAGCTTTGGAGATTGATGGAGTGATTTATCGGAAATCAGAGCGGGAACCAATAGGAGTATATAAAAGAAGCTGCTTCACAATAATCAAACCATCAAATGGATACGAATGCTGCAGGGCCTTAGTATTTCGTGATGGGAAAATGGATTATACATGGAGACATTGGAATCCAACGGCTGACGATCTGATGGCAGAAGACTGGTATTACATGAAGTTATTGAACGGAGAAGATGGTACAGATGAAAAAAGGATTTAATAAAACACCGCTGATTATATCAGGAGCAGGATTAGCACTGGTTCTTCTATTTGTAGTTGGAATCTTTTCTTCGCAGAATAAGGCGATCAGTTACGAAGAATCTGTGCAGCAGGCGAAATCTGACATTAATGTCCAGGAAAAAAGAAGGGTGGATCTGGTTTATAACCTGGCGGATTGTGTAAAGCAATATGACAGCCATGAATCAGATACCCTTACTAAACTGGCCGAAAACATGAGCAAAGGAAACTCTGTAGAAGATGTGAATACTTCTATAGCTGCTGTTGCATACCAGTATCCGGAACTAAAGAGCAATGAGAATTATAAGGAGCTTATGAATGAGCTTTCAACTACGGAGAACCTGATCGCACAGTATAGAGAGAATTATAACCAGTCTGTAACAAAGTATAACCGATACATAAAAAAGTTTCCTACCAGTATATTTCTGGACATGACTGGATATGAAAAACAGGAATTTGAGCGTACTGCATACGAAGCACCAGAGGACGCTCCTCAGGATCTGTTTGGAGAATAAGAATGGAGATAACAAAAAGAGAAGTGATAGTAAGCATAGCAATAGTCGCCATATTGCTGGCTGTTGGGTTCTTCATATCCGATAAGATCACAGATTGGGAAAATGATCAAAATGCGGAGTACCAGAAAGCAATCCATATTGATGATACAGAACTGTTCCAATATGGGATCAGGACAAATGTAGGGAATGCTTTTGTTTATGGAGATCTGAAGGCTGTTGATCCGGTTACGTTCAAAGAGATCGGCGGCGCCTATATGTGGGTGGAAAAGACAGAGGAACACTACAACAGGCACACAAGAACTGTAACAAGAACCAGAACAGTAAACGGGAAAACACAAACCTACACAGATACAGAAGTCTATTACTCCTGGGACTATTACGACAGTTGGAAAAAGCACAGTAAAAAACTGAATTTCTGCGGAGTTGAATTTGACTATAAAAAAATAGATATTCCTGGAAGTGAACATATAGATACCCAGAAAGAAGGGCTGTTAAGCAATGTCAGATATGTTTACCGGGGAGTAAAAGCTGATATGAAAGGTACAGTCTACACGAAGCTAGGAAATGGGAGCATATCCGATAATTCTAAATTTTATCAGAACATGACAGCAGAAGAAGCCCTCAGATCCTGCACAACGGAAATATGGAAATATATTTTCTGGGTGGTGTGGATCCTGTTGATATGTGGAGCAGTTGTTGGATTTTGTTATTTAGAAAACAGATGGCTGGAATAGGAGGAATACATGGAAAAAGTAGTAAGGACAGAATATGATTCCAGCCAGAAAAGAAAGGTGGTAATTACATGGAATATCCGAAAGCAATAATGAGCAGAAAGGAATTAATGGAAATGGGTTTTTCCCGGCACTACCTGAACCGGGCAGCCAGCATGAAGGGTCAGACCTTCGCATTTCGATTAAATCCTAACAATAAATGTAGCCCCCTGTTATTTGATACCGCAGGCCTGGAAAAATTCAGGCTTGCGGAGATAAGAGCCGCAGAGAGGGCAGCAGAACTGAAAACAGGGGTCATGTGAAAGGAAAAGGAGATGAAAAAATGAACGCTGATAAAGCCTTGCAGATCGAGCTGGATTTGTATGAATCGTGCGAAGATTACATAACCAATGGATCCGAACCCAAAGACGAAGTAATGGAAGCCTGCTACAAAGCTTTTGCGGCTGTCCAGGAATACCGGATACTTTTACGGAAAAAAGAACAAGAAAATGCCCCAGGTGACGCAAACACCTGAGGCGGACCGCTTGGCGGAACAAAATATACATGTATATATTACCATGCCAGCGGTTTAAAAACAAGCCCCGGCATGGATTTTTTGTAAGATCTACAGGATTTTTGCACCCTGAAAACCGAAAAAGCCCTGCCGGAACAAGCAGGAAATGGCGGCCATAAGCACCGCCTTCCGGACTTGTTAAACGTATTAGACTTAGGACACAAAAATACCAGAAAGGTACGGAAAGTATGGGCTTTTTGAAAAAGACATGGAGATTTAGAAATGCCATAGAGGTGATCGAATACCATACTGCCAGGTATGGGGCTCCTGGACAGGGAAGGGTGAAGAGGAAGAAGCCCACCCCGGAGGAGATGGAGAAGGTGAACCAGAGGAACCGGGAACGGGTAGCCAGGCACCGCCTCCGGGAACACTTCGAGGTCAACGATTACCTGGTCACCCTCACATACAAAAAGGATCTCCGGCCTCCGGACATGGATACGGCAAAAGGTCACTTCGGAAATGAGTTCCTGAAGACGGTCCGCCGGGAATACCGGAAAAAGGGTTATGAAGTAAAGTGGCTGCGGAACATAGAGGTCGGCACAAAGAACGGGTGGCATATCCATCTGGTGATCAACCGGATCCCGGACAGTGACCTGATCCTGCGGAAAGCATGGAAGTATGGGAAGGTGGATATCCGGCACCTGGAGGCAGATGGAGAGTTCCGGGACCTGGCCGCATACATAACCAAGACCCCGAAGACAGACAACCGCCTCCGGGAGACCAGCTATTCCCATTCCCGAAACCTGCCGATACCGGAGCCGGAGAAGAAGGAATACCACAGGTGGAAGACCTGGAAAGATATTAAGATCCCGGAAGGGTATTACCTGGATAAAAATGATTTCTATGAAGGTATCAATCCAGTAACAGGACACCGGATAAGAAGCTATACATTACTCAGACTGGAACACCAGCAGCAGGAGGGAGAGAGAAATCTTTTGAAAGACAGGAAAAAGAACAGGAAGAGAAAGGCAAGGCAGAGAGGAAAGCCAAGAGAGAAGGGAGGCGGAAGCCATGGCAGAAGAAAATAAAAGATATGACATTCCCTGGTATCTCAGGGAGGCCTGGGATAATGCAAGATCCATCCCACCGGGAAGAAGGATAGACAGTGAATGGGAATGGCTGGGAGATGTTACTACAGATCTGACCATCTACAGACTGTACCGGGAACATACAAAATGGGGAGAACAATACTGGTATGAAAGTTATCCCATTACCGGGGATGAAGGCAAAAATGGGATAAACGAAAAAAGAAGGGAGAAAGCAGTATGAGCCTGCACTTAACAGAGGAAGAATATAGCGCCCTCCAGGCAAAGCGCCGAAACGAGCGAGCAACAGTAAAATCAAGAGCGGAGGGCAGTTTTGCCTCCATGCGGAACAATGCGGATGGGCAGAGGTTAGAGGGCAGGATCAAGGCTGCCTGTGGATATTATCGGGACCAGGGAAGGGCCTATGTGGACAAGATACCCGAGCCCTTCCGGACAACACATACATACCGGGACGGAACCTTTACCGGAAGGTTTATTGCCAATGCGCAGCCGGACTTCATGGGGATCCTGGCAGACGGCCGGGGGATCTGCTTTGAAGCCAAGCACACCGGGGCGGACAGGATAAACCAGAATGTGGTCACAAAGACCCAGTGGGAGACCTTGGAGAACTTCTGCCGGGCCGGAGCTTCCTCAGGGGTATGCGTAGGGTTCCCGGACATGGAGGCTTTTATCCCCTGGCCTGTATGGCGGAACATGAAAGAACTGTATGGGAGAAAATACATGACCAGGGAGGAAGCAGAGCAGTTCCGGATCCAGTATTACAACGGATATGCCCTCTTTCTGGATTATGAACATAAAAATGAACATAAGGGGTTATAAGGAGTATGAAAAGACCGAAAACAATCATGGACAAGACTATAGGTCTGCGGGTATATGACGGGAACAGTCTGCGATTTAACGATTACCTACGGCAGCAGGTGGGCGCCGGATGGTATGTGATCCGGGACGATCTCTATGCGGCCGGATATGCAACAACCGAAGTGTTTGAATACCGGGAAAGTCTCCTGGGAGATTTCCGGAAACTGTGCCGGGAGCATGGATATATACCTGAAATATATAAATAGCGGAAAAAAAGAGAAGGGAGCTGATAGACATGGTTAGAGAACTGGCAGGCAGAGGAATGGAGGCATTAAGGAAGCATAAATACCGCCGGACAGAGAAATATCTGGCAAACGAAATTCTGTTATGCTTGGAAGCACAGAACAGTACAGAGCTGGCAGAGCAGGCAGACTATGCTGCCGCTGTAGCGGCCAAGGCATACTATGAAGGAAGCGTAGAGAAAAGCGGATACAGAAAGCTGATGTCTATGCTGGAGATCACAGAACGGACCGTAAAAAAAGCATTCAGGAAGACTGCCTGAGGATAAAGATACAAAAGAGAGCTGGAAGAAAGGAAATTTTGAGATGAAGACGTAGAGAGAAAGAAGGTACGTGTATGAATAACAATATAAAGAGTAAAATGCGTGACGATATTATCGTCCAAATGCAGCAGTATCTGGATAACAATACATTGCAGATCCTGGACAGTGTGCTGGTGGATCTCTTTGAAGAGGTGGACATGCAGAGAAGAGAAACTCTTCCTGCAGAGGTAAGGAACAGCATAGATGAGAAAAATAAATACATCATACAGCTTTTCATTTACAAAAAATCGAATCTGTCACCAAAGACCATAACAGCATATCTGGAAGCCGTGAAAATGCTGCTGACATACACGGATAAAGAACTTACGGAAGTAAATGATATAGACATAACCGGATTCCTGAAATGGTATCAGAACCGGAACAAAGCAAAGGGGAAAATAAACAATAATGTGAGCGTAAATAACATGAGAAAGTTTGTTTCTGCTTTCTTCGGGTGGATGCGCAAAGAAAAACTGATCAATGATAATCCAGTGGAGACGATCCCGCCCCTGGCAGAACCCAGAAAGCCGATTGACTATTTTACCAGGACAGAGATGGAGAAACTCCGGGAAGCCTGCCGGGATGAAAGGGAAAGGGCGCTGATCGAAACCCTGAGGAGCACCGGGGCCAGGGTCGGGGAGCTGCTGGGGATAAACCGTTATCAGATCAACTGGGATAATGGAGATGTCTACATAAAGGGAGAGAAAGGAGGGAAATACCGCCTGCTCTACCTGGACGAGGAATGCAGGTACTACCTGAAAAAGTACCTGGAGCAGCGTGAGGATAACAGACCGGAGCTTTTCCTTAGTGCTAAAGCTCCTCACAATCCCCTGAGAAAGGAATCCGTTGAACTGATCCTGAGAAAGATCGGACAGCGTGCCGGGCTGACCTGCAGGGTATACCCCCACAAGTTCCGGAAGACCCTGGGCATGGGGCTTAGAAATAAAGGGGTAGAAATCGGTGTGATCCAGGAAGTCCTGGGACATTCCAGCCCGGAGGTAACGGCGAAATATTACGCAGAAAGCACCACAGACACCCTGAGAGGAATCCGGCAGAGAACGGCATAACCTAAAAATAAAGGGACACTATAGATCCGGAGCTTACCGCCGGGAGGGCAGCAGGCTCCGGGGAAAAGAAAAGGAGGGCAGAAAATGCGGAGAGTGACCCTGTACATAGAGACCAGCAGCGCCGCACTGGGAAAGAAGAAGCGGATCTGCGGATATATCCTGGAATACATTACCGCTTCCGGAAAGCCGGTGATCGGAAAAGCATACCGGGAAGGGGAAGGAACCTACAATCAGGAATATCTGCTCACCGCCGCACAGGCCATGTGGCACATGAAAGAACCATGTGACATATGTATCTGCGGAAAGAACAGTTTTGTCCTAAATATGATACAGAATAACCTGAAAAACTGGGCAGCACATGAATACATTTCTAACGGGAAAGAAATCCTGAACCGGAAAGAATGGGAAAACCTATGGAACCTGATGAAAGGACATAACATAAGCGTTAGGATCGGAGAACATAAGTACACAAAAGATATGATAGAAGAAATGAAGGTGAAAGAGAATGTTTTTGAAGATAAACACATTTAAAAGATTGATAAAGAAAGCATGGAAGGGAATGGGATTGACCGTAGGGAATGACGGAGAAGGAATCTACCTGGTAGGGGGACACTGGTCTATCTGGCTGGCAAGGATCGAAATGACAAACAAAGCAAAAGCAGCCATTATTGAGCTGACCGGGGGGCTGCCGTCAGAAGGAACTGCATATAGAGCCTGTGAGGGAGAAGGAGTGCAGTTTGAAATGACAGAATTATATGACCCGGAGATTTACAGGCCGGAAATAAGGTATTTTAAGATTGAGTACCAGAAAACGGGAGTAATCCTGACTGACATGAAAAAAGACTACATGATCCTGCAGGACACAAGTAATTATAAATGTATCATGATCGACAGAAATATATCTGACATGATTGATTTTGGCAGCAGGGAGAAAGGAGAAGGTGTTCCTGTAGGACCATTAGGCCGGTATGGAAGTATCTACGGGCGTCCAGAAGTCTTCTGGCAGAATGAAGTGTGTACATTAAGGACTGTGGCGGTTAAGACAGAAGAAGGAGACAGAGAAACTTTTGTGCTGGATCAGATGGAAATGTGGGATTTTGCAGGAGATAGAAGGAATGAAATAAATGGAAGGGCAGATGAACCTTGAGGAATGGAGTCGTAGCAGGGTAAAACACACATGGGGAGGCTGTACCGGTTGCGCTTGCAGGAATTGCTTGTATTGGTGGTCTTCCAGATGTCCGTATGGGGATTGCTGGGACGATCACCGTGCAGAAGTAGACCCTTACGATAAAGCCCATCCAGGGAAGCCTCCCAGAACCTACTGGAGCAACTGGAATAAGCCAGGAGAGCAGGAGCATTGGTGTAGAGGCGGGGAAAACTATCCAGTAACCTACTGCCCACACTTTGTAAAGTACAAAGGGCAGCAAGTGAAAACCTGCCTGAAAGCAAATGTGTCCATATTCCAGGACGGGTATATAGACTGCAGCCTGGTAGAAAACTTTGGGTGTGAGGCTTGCTATAGAGAATTTCAAGAAAGGACAGAGAGAAGCTAAATGGAAGAAGAAACTTTAGAGGAATTTCGACAAAGGAAGAAAGAAGCGAAAGCCCGTATGACAGCCATGCAGAAGCTGCCATATGAAGTAAAGATAAAAAGAGCAGAAAGAAGGGCGTGGGAGTTTGTGGAAAAGCTGGACGATATGGGACTGAGCGCTCATGTGAGCGTTGGCGGCTTGGACAGTATTACCCTTCTTCTGTTTCTGAGAAAAATAGGATTGGATATTCCTGCCGTGTCTGTATCTGTGCTGGAGGACATGAGCATACAGAGAATACATACGGAATTAGGCGTGATAAAACTCCGGCCAGATAAAAGCAAAGTGAAGGTACTGAACGAGGTAGGGTTCCCGGTGATATCCAAAAAGATAGCCGGAAGAATAGATACACTCCAGCACCCTACAGACAAAAATAAAACGGTCCGTCATGCGATCATTACCGGAGAGTGCGGAGCGCAAGGCCATTACGCAAAGAACAGCCGAATGAAACTCCCTCAGAAGTGGTTGAACCTCTTCGGAGGGTATGAAAATGAGAATGAAGGTGTGAATTATGGAAAACCGGATTTCCTGGTGTCAAATAAGTGTTGTCTGTATATGAAAGAAAAGCCCTGTGACAGATGGGCCAGAGAGCATAAGAGTAAGCCTTTCCTGGGACTGATGGCTTCGGAAGGAGGACAGAGAGAGGAGGCTCTTGTAGAGCATGGCTGCAATTATTTTGGAAAGACAGTTATAAGGTCGGCACCATTTGCTCCATTTATGAGGCAGGATATTTTGCAGCTGGCTCTTGATCTGGAAGTACCAGTACCGGAGATTTATGGAACCATAGAGCGTAGGCCAGATGGTACGCTCTACACTACAGGCGCACAGAGGACAGGTTGTAGCATGTGCGGATTCGGGATCCACATGGAAAAGCGTCCGCACCGCTTTGATCAGCTCCGAGAGCGCAACCCGAAGGAATGGGAATTCTGGATGTACCGCTGCTGTACGGATCCGGAGACTGGAGAAAAGTACGGTTGGGGAAAGGTCCTGGATTACATAGGAGTAGAATGGGAGAACCTGCCGGAAGAAAGTCTGATACCGGGGCAGATGGAACTGAAAGACTTTATCAACTAAACAAGCATTTAGTGAAAGGGATGATGATTATGACGGAAAATGAAGCGATTGAAAGAATTAAGAAAGAATCATGCTATTCAGAGAATTGTCATGATGGATGCTTATATGGAGAAGAAAACTGCGCATATAGCAAGGCAATCTCCGCTCTCGAAGAAATTCAGCAGTACCGGGAAATCGGAACCGTAGAAGAGTGCCGTGAAGCCAGGGAAAAGCAGATACCGAAGAAATGTATTGAGGATTCCTGCCCTGACCATACGCATTACAAATGTCCTTCATGTGGGAAAATCCAGAAAACAAAATATGACGATTCGACATTTGGGTGCATATTAAATAATTGTTCAAATTGCGGGCAGGCATTATATGATTAAAGTGGCATTGGAGGAATGATATGCAGAAAAAGAAAATATTGGATGTAACATGCGGATCACGAACCATTTGGTTTAATAAGCATCATCCGGCAGCGGTCTATTGTGACATAAGGAGAGAAGAATATAGCGGTATATGGAAGAGTGTGAAAGGTCGGTCAGAACGAAAATGTGTGATAGATCCGGATATCAAGTGTGATTTCACGAACCTTCCTTTCCCAGATGAATCCTTCTCACTGGTGGTATTCGATCCACCACACTTGAAAGACGTAGGAGATAATGCGTGGTTGGCAAAGAAATATGGGAAGATTGAAACAAATTGGCCGCAGATGTTACATGAAGGGTTTCGGGAATGCATGCGTGTTTTGAAGCCGGATGGAGTGTTGATATTCAAGTGGAGCGAGTATGACATTCCGGCTGCGGATGTCTGGAAAGCGATTGGAGAGAAGCCGCTATTCGGGCACCACAGTGGGAAGAATAGTAAAACATTCTGGGGATGTTTTATGAAGGGGATTAGCTAAACAGCCATTAGATACAAATAAAAACGGCCAGAGACCTAAATCCCTGGCCACGCTCTATATAGAGCGGTACTGCTGTATAACTATAATACAGCAGAAAAGTAGGAAAAACAAGGAAAAGTATTCGACAAAATGTGAGGTGACACAGATGGAGAATAGATGCGTGTGCTGTGGGAGCATAATCCCAGAAGGACGGCAGGTGTGTAAAAAATGCGAGGTGAAAGCGGGAGTGAACGGAGAAGGATATAAGGATCCTACAGCTGAACAAGCCTTATGGGGACTCAGACAAGAAGAAAAAAGAAGAAGTTATGTTAAAGCCTTGGAGGAAAAGTATGGAGTACATAAAGGGGATACGGTAGTAATACAGGAAACCAGGCGTGCAGAAGATCCTTCATCAGGGAAAAAATTATATACAGAAAACAGAAGAATGAAAGTGATTAACCTGTATCAAAAATTTATCCTGCTGATGGATAAGCATGGGTTTCATGAATGTTTCTTCTGGCAGGAATTCCTACAGAAATGGAAGAGGTGATCACTATGGTGTCAGAAGAGATAAAATCCTTCCTGGACTTTGTAGAAGAGAGCCGGAAACTCCATGCATATGCGCTGGAGCAGATAAAACTGGAAGAAAAGAGACAGACAGATCTGCTCCATGCCATAGAATTTGAACCTTCCTGTAAAGAGCGGAGTAAGCTAAGTACCAGGCTCCATAAATGCAGGAAAGACCGAAGAAGGTTCAAAGACATGTCAGAGGAAAGAGAGGAGATAGTGAAGTTCTTCCAGGATCCGCAGCATAAGAAGACATTAGATCATATGACGCAGCTCCTGGGAAAGGTCCGCAAGGTAGAACAGTACCATGAGAAGAGGATATACATACCAAGGGTAAAGGAGTAGCGATATGGAAATAAAAAATCTGGTAAAGGGAAAGAAGTACAAGCGGATTCACACAGAAACCATAGACGGAAGAAAATACACAGCCGAAGGATTCCCGGTATTCCTGGAGCTGACAGAGAAGGGAGGGATATTTGCACAATCCCTAAGCAAATATGAGTTAACCAGTGAGCAGATACGGAGGGAAATAACAGATGTGTGACAAAGAATTATTTGAACGGAAGATCATGGATCTATACGAATACCGGACAGCCGTAAGAGAAAGAATGAGGGCAGAGGAGAACCTGGCACAGTACATAGAAGCGAAGAAAAGTCCAAAGGCAGCAGGAGGCGGAGGATCGGCAGCAGGAGGCAGTGATCTATCCAGGTATATGGAGAGAGAGGAAGAACTTCGGGAAGAACTCTGGCAGATCATGGAGGAAACAGAAAGAATCAAAAAAGAAAAGCTCCGGAGGATCGCACAGATAGAATCCGAAGACGAAAAGGATGTGCTGATTAAGAAATATATCTACTTCAAACCCATAAAAGAAATAGCATTAGAGATGGGGCATAGCAGGCAGCATATATGGAGAATACACCGGGAAGCAATCATGCACTACAAAATAGATGTGTGATGTTACCAAATGTTACCTAATGTTACACCACATTACATGCAAATATGTTATTATGATATCAGGGAATTCAGTAGACAAAGTGGTTTCTGATTGCGGAAAAGGAATTGTTGCAGTACAGCGGCAGTTCCTTTTTTGTTGGAGGAGAACATGGATTATTACGGAAGCAAGTGGAAGAAGAAAAGAAAGCATATCCTAAGGTTGGACGGCTATGTCTGCCAGGTATCCAGAATGTACGGCAGGACAGAAGAAGCTACAGTGGTGCACCACATCTATCCAGCAGATATGTATCCGGAATGGGCCTGGGAAGACTGGAACCTGATCAGTGTCAGTATGGCAACGCATAACCGGCTGGAGAACCGGCAGACCGGAGAGCTGACAGAAGAAGGACTGCGACTGCAGCAGATGATCCAGCCGGGAGAAGATTGGAGGAAGAGACGTGCAGGGAAACGAAGGTAAGATGATCGTCCAGGAGCTGAAGGCAATCAGAAAAGAAATATCTGAACTGGTAAAAGAGATCTATCTGTCCAGGCAGCAGGAAAAAGAGAAAAATCCGAAGCCTGGATTGAATATTGCCGTGTTGGAAGATGGGAAACCCAAATATGCAGAGCTGGACGGGAAATACTACAGGCTGGAGCCTGTGGAAAAGCCCCCCCCTGGGGCAGGGACAGGAAACCTGAAGCCCGCTACTGGTCGAGGGTAAGCGTTTCCATCTCTGAGATGATTTTGAAGAAAGGGGGTAAAACAGGCGTGGAAGGCACCAAGGCCAGAAAGGCAAAGATCACAAGATTATATAACAAAACCGTTGAAAATATGCGAGAGATCGGGACTTTTAAGCCTGAGTTTGAAGCCCCCGTAAGGCGATACGCTGAACTGTCTATACAATACGAAATTTTGAATGACAAATGGTATGAAAACGGCTGTGAAATTACGGAGGAATACACGAATAAATCCGGGGCCACCAATCAGAGGAAGACCGCCCTGTATATGGCTCTGGAAAATCTGCGGAAAGAGCTGATGGACATGGAAAATGTCTTCGGGCTTACCCCCAAAGGCCTCCGGCAGATTAAAGCCAAGGGACTGGAACAGAAGCAGACCAGCGTCCTGGATAAAGCCCTGGAGAGATTAAGTGAGTAAGTTCAAGAACTGGGACACCGTTTTCAATTACGCCAGGGACTGTATATCCGGAAAACGGGTAGCCAACAAGTACCGGATCAAGGCCTGCCAGAGATTCCTGGAAGACTACGAAAGCGGCCGTTATGATTTTGACCCGAAAGACGCAGAATTTGTGATCCGGATCATAGAAAATACCATCTGTCACCAACAGGGGGAGGATAAGGACGGGATCCCGCTCAGGGGAAAGCCCTTCCTCCTTATGGACTTCCATAAATTTATCATATACAACTTGTTGGGGTTCTACAACAAAGGCACCAGGATCAAGAGGTTCCATGAGTGCCTTATTTTTATTCCAAGGAAAAATGTCAAGACCAGCTTTGCCGGAGCCCTGGCCTACGCTCTGGGGCTTCTTTACCGTCTGTCAGGAACCAAGATCTATGTAGTGGCCGCCGCCCTGAAGCAGACTTTAGAGACCTTCGGTTTCGTGACCTACAACATAAAGCATATGGGGGAATGGGACGAACAGGGAGGAAAGTTCCATATCATAGATAACAATAACGAACATTCCATAAAGGCGGAGATCGGCGGCGGCCTGGTGGAACTGAACGCTATGGCAGCCAACCCGGACGCCCAAGATTCCTTTAACTGCAATATTGCTATTGCAGATGAGATCCACGCTTTCAAAAAGCCAAAACAGTACACACTGTTCAAGGAAGCCATGAAAGCGTACCGGAACAAGCTCATGATCGGGATCTCCACCGCCGGGGACGATCCAAACAGCTTCCTGGCCCAGCAGGTAGAATATGGAAAGAAGGTCCTGGACAAAGAGATCGAAAACGAACAGTATTTTTTCTTCATTTGTGAAGCGGATCCGGTGAAAAACGAAGAGGGAAAAGAGTATATTGACTACACCAATCCCATTACCCATGAGATGGCAAACCCGGCCTATGGGGAATCCGTACAGCCGGAGGAGCTGATGGAGGAAGCCATGCAGGCCCAGAACAATCCGCAGCTCCGGAAAGACTTTTTCGCCAAGTCCCTGAATGTCTTCACCAGCGCCATGGAAGCATACTTTGACATGGCGGTGATCCGGTCATCAGACGCAAAGTATAACTGGAGCCTGGAGGAACTGGCGAAGCTGCCGATTAAGTGGTACGGCGGTGCCGACCTGTCAAAGATGCATGACCTTACCGGGGTGGCGCTCCACGGACGCTATAAGGACGTGGATATCGCCATCACACATGCTTTCATGCCGGTAGTCCAGGCCCATATAAAGGCAGATGAGGACCATATCCCGTTTTTCTGGTGGGAAGAAATGGGCTGGCTGACCATGTGTAACGGCGGCGTGATCGACTATGACGATCCTGTGAAATGGTTCGTAAAAATGAGAGCCATGGGATTTAAAATCAAGTGGATCGGATATGACCGCAGGTACAGCCGGGAGTTTGTCCTGCGGGCAAAGAAAGCAGGATTTAAGGTGATGGACCAGCCGCAGAGATATGTGGAGAAGACAGAGGCCTTCCGGGAAGTGGAAAACCAGTACATAGAGCAGAAATTTTATTACTGCCACAATAAGGCATACGAATACTGCATAGAAAATGTAAAAGCCATAGAGGACTCTGACGATTTCGTCAGGTTTGAAAAGATAGAGAAACATTTGAGGATTGACCTGTTTGACGCTGATATCATTGCCGCAAAACAGATGTTGAAAGACATGGAAAAGGCACAGAAAGCAGCGGATTGGTTTGGAATTGGAAAGAAGGGAAACGCAGATGAGTAAGAGCAAGAAGAAGGACAAGAAAAAAGTAAGGGCAGAGCCGAAAAGCACAGTGCAGGCATGGCTGGTCTCAGATGAGGCCTATCAGACCTTATGCTGTACCAATTACACCAGGCTTAGTGATAACCCGGAGATTCAGGCGGCGGTCAATAAGATCTGTGACCTGATCTCCTCCATGACCATACATCAAATGCAGAATACTCCAAATGGAGATACCAGGATAAAGGACGGGATATCCAGGATGGTAGATATCACGCCAAATCCATACATGACCAGAAAAACCTTCATGTCTGTGGTGGTGCGGACATTACTCCTGGAGGGGGATGGAAATGCAGTGGTGGTCCCGGAGACACGGAGCGGATACCTGTACAGCCTGAACCCTATACCGCCAGGGTATGTATCATTCCTTCCGCAGGCAGCAGGATACGGATACCAGGTGATGATAAACGGAAACATTTATGATCCGGATACCCTCCTGCATTTTGTCATAAACCCATCACCGGATTACCCATGGAAAGGCACCGGGTACCGGGCAACCCTGAAAGATGTGGCTAAGAACCTGAAACAGGCGGCGGCCACAAAGAAGGGATTTATGGAAAGCAAGTGGAAACCTCCGGTGATCATAAAGGTAGATTCCACAACAGAGGAGCTGTCTGACGAAAAGGGACGGGATAATATCCTGAACCAGTATATTGAAAATACAGAAGCGGGGAAACCCTGGGTGATCCCGGCAGACCTGTTTGACGTGGTGAGCGTGAAGCCCCTGAGCCTGAATGACCTGGCTCTCACAGACGGGGTGACGCTGGATAAGAAGACGGTTGCGGCCATTCTGGACGTGCCGCCTTTTTTAGTTGGCGCCGGGGAGTATAAGGAAGCCGAGTGGAACAATTTCATTAACACCCGGATCCGGCCCCTGTGCAATGCCCTGGAGCAGGAAATGACCAGAAAGATTCTGATCAGCACCGAGCGGTACTTTAAATTCAACGTCCGGAGCCTTTACAGCTATGACATTGAGAAGCTGTCAAACGTAGGCTGCAACCTGTATACCAGAGGAATCATGACCGGAAATGAGGTCCGGGACTGGACAGGGCAGTCACCGAAAGAAGGCCTGGACGATCTTATCATCCTGGAGAACTACATACCGCAGGGTATGATCGGAGACCAGAAGAAGCTGGAGCAGAAGGGAGGGAATGGAGATGAATGAGGAAAACCGGGTAGCGTACCAGGTTAGGAGTACCCAGTCAAAATTTGAGACCAGGGAAGCAGACGGGGAGATGTACATCAACGGATATTTTGCTGTATTCAATTCTGAATATGAGATGTGGCCCGGGGCTGTGGAATCTATTGCGGATACTGCTTTTGACGGAGCCCTTGCAGATGATATCAGGTGTCTGATCGATCACGAGACACGCCTTGTCCTTGGCCGGAACAAGGCCGGGACCCTGACCCTGAAAGTAGACACCAGGGGACTGTGGGGAGAGGTAAGGATCAATCCAAACGACCAGGACGCTGTAAACCTGTACGAGAGGGTGAAGCGTGGGGACGTGGATCAGTGCAGTTTCGGATTCGACATCTTAGATGAAGAATTTGAAGACCGTGGCGATACCGTGAAATGGACAATTAAGAAAGTAAAACTCTATGAAGTATCCGTGGTCACTTTCCCAGCCTACGAGGAAACCTCGGTATCTGCCAGAAAGCGGCAGTTAGGAGAGATCAAGAAACGGTCCATTGAAGCCTGGAAACAGCGGACACTGAAAAGATTGAAAGGAGAAGAATAATGGCATTAAAAGTATTGCTGCTTAGAAATAAGCTGGACATGAAAAAGAAGAGCCTGCAGGAGCTGCAGGATAAGGACCCTGAATTTGAAAAAAGGGAGAAAGAACTGGAAGACGCCATTAATGAAATGAATGAGGACACCCCGGAGGAAGACCGGCAGGTGGTAGAGCAGCAGGCGGAAGACTTCCAGAAGGAAAAAGACGAGCATGAGAAGGACAAGAAGAGCCTGGAGACTGAGATCGAAGGGATCGAGGAAGAGATCCGGGCAGAAGAAGAAAAGCAGCCAAAGCCGGAACCGGCAGAGGGAAGAGGTAAAGAAGGAGGAGCAGAAAAGCCAATGGAAGTAAGAGGAAGAGTACCTGGAAATTTCTTCGGACTGAATATCCAGGAAAGAGACGCCATGATGGCAAGAAATGACGTAAAAGAATTTCTGGAGAGGGTAAGGGAGTGCATTAAGGAGAAGAGAGCCCTGACCAATGTAGGGCTGACCATTCCGGACGTTATGCTGCCAATGATCCGGCAGGTGGCAACGGAAACATCTAAGCTGATCCGGTATGTGACCGTAAGACCTGTAGGCGGAACCTCCAGGCAGAATATCATGGGAGAGATCCCGGAAGGAATCTGGGACGAAATGTGCGCATCCATTAAAGAACTGGATCTGGCATTCTACAACATGGAGATGGACGGATATAAAGTATCCGGATGCTTTGCGGTATGCAATGCAATACTGGAAGATTCTGACGTCAACCTGGCAACAGAATTTATCAACGCTCTTGGCAAAGCAATCGGAAAAGCCGTAGATAAAGCAATCCTGTATGGAAAGAATGTAAAAATGCCTATGGGTATCGTGACATCTATCCTCCTGACAGAGGCTCCGGACGAATATCCGGCTACCGGAAGAGAGTGGGAGGATCTTAGCACCAGCCATGTGATCACCGGAAAGACCGCTACAGGGATCGCCCTGTTCCAGGATATCGTGACTTCCTCCGGGATCATTGACAATGACTATGATACCGGGGAGATCGTATGGGTAATGAACAAGAAAACCCATACGAAACTGATCGCTGAGTCCATGGGCGTAAACTCTGCCGCAGCGATCGCCGCCGGAATGAACAATTCCATGCCGGTGATCGGAGGGCCTATCGTAGAACTGAAATATATCCCGGACGATACGATCATCTTCGGATATTTCAAAAACTACGTCCTGGCAGAAAGGGCAGGAACCAAGATCGCACAGTCTGAGCATGTGCGGTTCCTGGAAGACCAGACAGTATTTAAAGGAACCGCCCGGTATGATGGGGACCTGGCGATCCGGGAGGCCTTTGCAGTATACGGTATTGGAAAAGCGCCTGTAACAACCGCTCCTACCTTCGCGGGGGAATGATGACCCTGTATAGTGTCATAGGCACAATAGAAGGGGACACGGACCTGTACGGAAAGAATGCTTCTGACTTGGGAAGCTATAAGATTGCCAAGTCCGGAGCAGTTACCGGATCAGGCCTGTATGTCACCGGCTATACAGGGTTTAACGGGACGGATGTCAATGAGCAGGAAGGATTCTACTTCCCGATCTCATTCACCCAGTCCCAGGAAGTGCGTGAAGCATATATGCAGGTGGTAGGCAGTAAGAATCCGCCTGTAAAGATGGACGCAGAGAATGTGATCTATCTTGGAAAGACTGCCGCAACAGCTAAGAAGAAACAGGTGCAGATCACCCATGGAGATGACCGCCTGATCCTGACTTTTGAAGGCTGTGCATTCAAAAAAGCATAAAGGAGGTGAAGAGGCATGACAGATGAGGAAAGGCTTGAAATCCTGAAAAAGGACCTGCAGATGTTGACGAACAGCAATGATGATTACCTGAGGATACTGCTGAACCAGGCAAAAGCCCAGGTACAGAGGGAAGGCGTGGATCTGTCTGTGGGAATCGAAGGGGACATGGTGGTGATCCAGTATGCCGCCTATCTCTTCCGGAAGCGGGCCAGCGGAGACACTGCCATGCCACGGTACCTCCGCCTGCAGCTGAACAACATGAAGATGAGCCAGGCAGGAAGAGGTGAAAAGAATGACCTTTGATGACGGGATCCTAAAGGTCTATAGGACAGTGAACAAGGCAGAGCCGGGAAATAAGCCTGTGATCGGACTGGAATATAAAGACAGTTACTATTTTGGATATGCAGAGCTGGGATTTACTAGAGTATACACAGCCATGCAGGCCAAGCAGCAGGTGGACGCTGTAGTAAATGTCCCTGACTGGAATGATATCCGGACACTGGATATCTGCGCTATGGAAGACGGAGGGCAATACCAGATCGGCCTGGTGCAGCCCACCCATGACGAAGACGGACTGCGGATCATGAAACTGACCCTGCAGAGACTGGAGGAACATTATGAACTCTAAGATCAAGATCATCAGAGACACGCTCCTGAAGATATCCGATAATGTAGGGCATTATGAGGCAAAGGAAAAGAATGACCAATATATCGTATGGGCGGAGGATTCGGAAGGAAGCTCCGTAGAAGGAGATAACCGGAAGGTAAACCAGTCTATTCAGGGGACCATTGATTATTTCACCCGGACAGAATTTGACCCAATGGTAGACGATATCCAGGAAGCTCTGATAGATGCAGAAATTTCTTTTTACCTGAATTCCGTCCAGTATGAAGATGAAACAAAGTATATCCATTATGAATGGGTGTGGGATGTGGGGTAATCTAATGGCGAAGATCGAATTTAAAGGCATAGATGAATATGCCGAAAAACTTGGGATCCTTTGGAAAGAATCAGAAAGAATGATTGAAAGGGCAGTTTATGCTGGTGCAGATGTAGTAGCAGATGAAATAAAAAAAGGACTTCAGGCCCTGCCTGTAGAGGAAGGATTCGGAACACCGGAACACCCACTAAATGGAGTAGGGCGCAGGCAGAAAGCAGACTTGATAGACGGATTTGGCCTTGCACCTATGCAGAATGATGATGGATACATAAATACCAAGGCCGGATTTGATGGATACGGAAGTATCCAGACGAAAGCATATCCAAACGGCCAGCCCAATGCCATGCTTATGCGAAGTATAGAAAGCGGCACATCATTCAGGAACAAACACCCGGTTATCAGGACGGCAGTAAACAGATCAAAAGGGAAATCCCAGGAAGCAATGCAAAAAACAATAGAAAAAGAAATTGACAGTTGGTTTGGAAAGTAGGAGGTAGAACATGGCTATTAAAGGTTTAAGAGTCCCGTTATTTGCGGACTACAACTTTGACGGGAACAAGGTATTTTACACAAACGGGTTTGTATCTGGAAAGGCTGTAGAGTATGCCGTGGAGACAGAGACATCAGATGACAATCCCCTTTATGGCGATGACGTGATCGCAGAACATGATTACGGAATTTTTGCCGGAGGGACACTGACACTGAACACTACAGACTTAGATCAATATTCTTCAAAGAGAGTACTGAATCTGAAAGAAGTTAAACGGACTGTAGGAGATTCAGAAGTAACGGAACTGGTATATGATGATGACGCTGTTCCGAAATCAAAGGGATTCGGTATTATCGAAGTACACCAGATCAATGATGTGGACCAGTACAGAGCCCTGGTTCTGGCGAGGGTGACACCAAGGAACCCGTCAGAGGCGGCTACGACCAAAGGGGAGTCTATTGAATGGCAGACAAAAGAGCTGGAATGTTCCATTGAAAGGACAGAAGAAGTAAGTGCAAAATATAACCGCCCATGGAAATATGAAGCCTGGTTTGATACACAGGAGAAAGCAATGCAGTATCTGAAAACGATCCTGAACGTATTAGACAGGCTGGAGATCACATCTGCGGAAGGGACGGCAGCAGGAAGCACAAAACTGACAATATCCCCCTCTTTAAGCGCCGGAAACGCCTATAAATACAGTACGTCAGGCCCAGAGCCCACTTATATGCAGGATCTGACAGGCTGGGAGGATTGGGACGGAAGCGAAGAGATCCAGGCGGATTCCGGAAGCACTTTATATGTAGCAGAAGTGAACACACAGAAAAAGGCGGTAAGAGCCGGAACTGTTACAGTAAAAGCGAAAGCAGGTGAATAAGATGGACAGGATCCAGACCATTGAGATAGGACGGAAAGAATATCCTATGATCATGAGCCTTACGGCTACAGAACAGATCAATAAAAAATTTGGCTCTATTGAGAAAATGCTGGAGAAGATGGGAAACCAGGAAGAAATGGGCGATACCTTTGCAGAAGTCCTGGAGCTCCTGATCCGGCAGGGGTGCGAATACAAGAATGTATTTGAATCAGATCTGCCACAGGAGGAAAACGCCCCTGTGGTAGATGGGAAATATATCCCGATTGAAAAAGAAAAGATCCTGCTGGGCGTAGAAAGGCGGAGGCTTGGGGAGATCACCAGGAAGATCTGCTATACCGCAGGCCTTGCCCTGAAAAATGAGATCGCCGGAAAGGATACCAGTAAAAAAAACGAAAAAGCCACGTAAGGAGCAGCAGCCTTACGTGGTTTCACTTTTGGGCGAGAAAACTGGGGATCCCATACAGGGAATACCATGTAATGACGATAGGTCAGATCGAAGACTTGGTGCTGTGCAATAACATTTCCTGCGGGGCCATGAAAGAAGTGGCGCCGCAGGAAGAAGAATTTATACCGGATTTGAGGTGAGAAAATGGCTGTTAATATTGGCCCCAAGATAGGGATAGACGGAGAAAAAGAATACAGGGACTCGATTAATCGCATAATCACGCAGATGAAAACACTTTCCAGCGAGATGAAAGTAGTGACAAGCGAGTTTAAAGACAACGAAGACAGCCAGGAAGCGCTTACCAAAAAGAACGAGATCCTGAACAAGCAGATAGAGACCCAGAAAAACAGGCTTGCACTTCTAAATGAAATGCTGGAGAAGTGTACTGAAAAGTACGGGGAAGCAGATAACAAGACATTGAAGTGGAGACAGTCGGTCAACTATGCACAGATCGAACTGAACAACTTGCAGTCAGAATTGTCTGAGAACATAAAAAAGCTGAATGCTGCAGACTCAGGTCTTGACGATATGTCAGACTCCCTGAAAAATGCAGGAAAGGAAGCCAGGGATACCAGCGGAGACTTTACTGTTATGAAAGGCGCCATGGCTGATCTGGCTGCAGATGGCGTCAGGGAGATTGTATCCAGTGCAAAAGATATGGTCACGTCATTTGAAGACGCTAATACGAAACTCCAAGGACAGACCGGAGCGACAGCCAAGGAAATGTCCAAATATAAGGGCATTATGGACGAGATCTACCAGGGAGGATATGGAGAAGATATTGAAGGTGTTGCAGACGCTTTAGCAAAAGTAAAACAGCAGGCCGGAGACATTGACCCGTCACAACTGGAAGAAATGACAAAGTATGCCTTGGATCTGGAGCAGACCTTTGGATATGATGTATCAGAATCAATCAGGACAGTAAACAACCTGATGAAAACCTTCGGTATCAGTGCTGAAGAAGCCTTTGACATGATCGTATCAGGTGCACAGGACGGACTGGATCAGAATGGAAATCTCCTCGATACATTCAACGAGTATGGACCAAAATTCAAAGCAATAGGCCTGGACGCACAGGACATGTATAATGCACTGAAGTCAGGCGCAAAATCCGGTATTTTTGATATGGATAAATTAGGGGACGCAGTAAATGAGTTCTCAATTCGTGTTCTGGACGGAAGCGATACTACAAAAGATGCATTTCAGAGGATGGGCTTGAACGCTGATGATATGGCAAACAAGTTTGCCCAGGGCGGTGATACAGCAAGAGATGCATTTAAGCAAACCATTAAATCATTACAAGGGTTGGAAGACCCTCTGGAGAGAAATACAGTCGGTGTGGAACTCTTTGGAAGCATGTGGGAGGATACTGGAGGGGAAGCAATCCTTGCCCTGGGAGATATTCAGGATGGTGTAAACAACACAAAAGGAGCTATCCAGGAGCTTGATCAGGTAAATTCTGATAATCTGAACAGCAAATTCACTGCACTGGGACGGACCATACAGACAGATATTGTAGGGACTATCTTAGAGGACGCATACCCGGCGGTAGAGAAGATCGTAGATTTTACGGCAGATAACATAGATAAAATCATTCCCCTGGCAAAGACAGCAGGCGGAGCCATTGCGGGTATGTTTGTTGTGAATAAAGCCAGTCAATTTATAGACTCTGTAAGAAATGTTACTGGAACTATCAAGAGTCTGACATCTGCGACAAAAGAAAAAGCTGTTGCAGATACGGCGGCAGAAGTGGCTTCCGTTGGAAGCGCAAAGGGGATCGGATCAGTTGTTGGGGCGTTAGGAAAGTTCGTACCACTGGCAGGAGTTGCAGCCTTTGCAGGATATGAAATAGTAACTATGCTGGAAGATGCTGTAAATGCAGCCGCATTCAGCAAAGCAGGCATAGATGGTATGAGCGAAGGTGTCAGTACCTTTACAACCACTATGACCAATGCAACCGGATACCTGGATTCCTTTAACAGCACCCTGTTCGCTTCCACAGAAGAACAGCAGAACCTGGTAACAAATATGCAGGAGATCCAGCAGGGGATCACAACGATATGCCAGACTGCCACAGAAGAACGAAGAGGGTACACACAGGCAGAGATCACACAGCTTGACCAGTATTTCCAGCAGTTGAATACCCTGCAGGATCAGCAGTACCAGATCGAAGTGGAAAAGATGAACGCTATCTCACAGGCGGCGGCAGGATATGCGGAAAATCAGAATATGTCCTACACACAGTACCAGGAGACAGCAGCGAACTGGATCGCAACGGCGCAGCAGCAGAAGGAATCCATGCTTGCCATGATTGACGATCAGACCATACAGGAGATTGCTCTGCTGAACCAGAGATATGGACAAGAGGCCACTATGTCCAATACAGCGTATGCCAATGAATACAATGCCCTGATGGCAAATGCTGAACAGAAGAAACAGGGTGTCAACCAGAGCATGTCAGATATGTATACTGCATATGCCAATGGATACACCCAGATTCTGAATCAGACAGATCTGTTTAATGCGCAGAGTGACGGTCAGTATGCAACCCTCCAGCATATGATGTCGGCATACAGCGAGCAGATCAAGATCATACAGAATAAATGCGGAGATGATACCGAAGAATCCCAAAGACGTATTACGAGCCTGAATGATATGTACCGGGAGGATCTCACTGGAATATGGGGAGATATCGTCCGGAACATGGACGAAGCAGAGGGGAGCCAGCTTGCTTCCTGGCTGGGAATGGTAGCAGACGCCCAGACGAACGGCGCACAGCTTGATGAAGAGACCAGCATACTGATAGATACACTGGTAAGTACCTTTGAAGATCTTCCGAAGAAAACAAAAAGCACAGTAAAAGACACCTTACAGCCCATGCTGGACGGATTAAAGAACAGCGCACCGGAGCTGTATTCGGCAGCCGAGTCAGACGGAGACAGTGTGATCAATGCCCTGGAGAACGCCCTGGAGGTTCATTCCCCCTCAAGAGCCACAAGACGGATTTTCCAGAATGTAGGCGAAGGAATGAAATTAGGCCTGGAAGACAAAGAGACAAGTGTAACTTCTTCCGCAAGGAATCTGGCCTATGAGGCAGTAAAAAGCCTGGATTCATATGACGCTTACGGAAATTCAAAGATCATTGGTGGAAATATTGCCATAGGAATGGCAAACGGAATCATAGGAGGAGCCAGCAGTGTAATAGATGCCGCCGCAGATATGGCATACAGCGCATTAAGGGCGGCAAAAAATGCTTTGGGAATCCATTCCCCATCTAAAGAATTTGAAGATGAAATTGGTAAAAATGCAGCCCTGGGACTGGTAAAAGGTTTTGATAAGACCTTAAACCTAAATACAGGGGAAATGATCAGGAACATGAAAATGTCGCTGGATACGCCAGACCTCTCCGGATACAGAATCAGCCAGCCTATCTATACACAGACAGTAGTATACCTTGGAAATGAAAAATTGATTGATGAATTATCAGGAGGAGTATCCGGAAGGATAAGCGATACCCAGAAAACTTCTATGGCGGCAAAAGGGAGGAGAGTAAATGTTCGCAGAGTATGAAGTGACATATAAGAACGAAGGCAGCAGGCAGCATGGTCTTCTCCCGGTCAGGCGGCCAAGCATACCGGCTCCGGAAAGAAGAGTAACAGAAACAGAGATTGAAGGCCGGGACGGCGTCCTGATCGAAGACGGTGAGACCTGGGGGCCTATTGTGATCCCTGTAGAATTTAACTTCATGGCCTCTCCGGAAAGGTGGGGAGAGGTATACCGGGACGCTAAGAAATGGCTCCTGAAAGATACCGGGAACCTGCAGTTTGCAGATGATCCCCATTACTTTTACAAAGTCCTTTCCTGCCAGATCACAGATTCAGAGAGGACTTCCCGGAAGATCGGGAAATTTACCGCAGAGTTTACCTGCGATCCATATACCTATATGGTCAGCGGACTTCAGGAGCTGGATCCGGACGAAGAGATCTTTAATTACGGGGAAGTTTCCCACCCAGTCTATAAGATTACCGGAAACGGGAGCTGCACCCTTACTGTAAATGGAAAGACCATGAAAGCTACAGTAGGGCAGAACCTGACCATAGACACAGACCTGATGATCGCATACCGGGAAGACGGCGAAATGAAAAATGCTACCGTGACCGGAAACTATGAAGACCTGTATCTCCAGGAAGGAGACAACGAGGTAAGCATTACCGAAGGTTTCGGACTGAAAATAGTACCAAATTGGAGGTGTATCTAATGATCCAGATCTACAGCCCGGGAAATACAGACTACGGCAAAAACGGGGATATGCCTATTTTTCCCACAAAGGCAGAGATAAGCGCCACATTAAACGGCACCTGGCAGTTAAATCTGGAACACCCCATAGACAAAAGCGGAAGATGGAAATACATACAGGAAGACGATGTAGTAAAGCTTCCCAGCTTTAACGGAGACCAGCTTTTCCGGATCCGGGAAAAGAAAAAGGCTTCGTCCGGCATAACAGCCACGGCGGAGCCTATTTTTATGGACTCCATGTATGACTGCTTCTTGTCAGATATCCGGCCTACAGCCAAAAACGGCCAGGAAGCCCTGGACATTATGACCGCCCCAAATGCCAAATACTCCGGAAAATCAAATATCACAAAGCGGACAACCGCATATTATGAGTACAAGAACCTGATCGAAGCCATCAATGGGGATGATGACAACAGTTTTATCAACCGCTGGGGAGGGGAAATCCTTTTTGATAACTTTGAAATCACCATAAATGAGCGTGTCGGCGGAGACTACGGCGTCACTCTCCAGTACGGGAAAAATATCCAGAAAAACGGAATTACCGAAAGCGTGGATATGACCAGTATCGTAACAAGGATCTATCCAAAAGCGTACAACGGATACAAATTAAGCGGATCCGGATATGTGGATTCTCCGGTGATAAACAGCTATCCCATTGTAAAAGTAGCAACGATCACCTTTGATGATGTAAAAATGGCCGAGGACGCCCAGGAAGATGATGAAGAGAATGGCGTTACCATATGCAACAGCCAGGCAGAGCTGGATACTGCTCTGAGAAAAAAGTGTAACGAACAGTTTTCTGCCGGAATAGATAAACCAAGCGTGAATATAACGGCAGATATGGTCCTCCTGCAGAATACCAGGCAGTATAAAAATTATGCGGTTCTGGAACAGGTATCCCTGGGAGATACGATCCACTGTAGGCATACAAAGCTGGGGATCACCACAGACGCCAGGGTGATAAGCCTGAAATATGACGCCATAAAGCAGAAAGTAACCTATGTGGAGCTGGGAGATTTTACTTACAATTATTTTAACAACGTAAGCAGCTCCGTAAACCGTATTGACCAAGTTGTCCGGCCGGACGGAAGTGTTATGGCCGATAAGATCGCCGGATTTATCGACGGGGCCAGAGCGTCCCTCCGGGCCCAGTATGATGTGGCAAAAAAACAGGACGTTATGGCGATCCTGTTTGAGAACCTGGATAAATCCAGTGCATTATACGGAGCTATGGCGCTGGGAACACAGGGGCTTATGATCTCTAAGACCAGGACGGCAGACGGACGGGAATGGGATTGGACAACGGCAATGACGGCAGCAGGCCTGATCGCAAACGTGATCATAGCCGGAATAATCGCCGACCAGAAAGGACGAAACTACTGGAACCTGGACACTGGAGAATTTGCTCTTTCTGCTACTGGCTTTACTGTAGACGGAAAGCCTGCAGAAGACTATTTCAAGGACACATGGTCTCAGGAAGAGGTATTTAATAAACTGACAAACAATGGAGCGGAACAGGGAATCTATCTCAGCGGCGGAAAACTGTATATAAATGCCAGCTATATGCAGATCGGAACCATTACAGACAAACAGAAAAAGAATTACTGGAACCTTGCCACCGGGGAATTTTCTTTGTCTTCCAACAGCTTTAACGTAGATGGAAAATCCGCAGATGATTTCTTTAAGGGTAGCTTGTCACAGGATGACATATTTAACAAACTTACCAATAATGGACAGGTGCAGGGAATTTACCTGCAGAGTGGACGGCTGTATATCAATGCGGATTATATCCAGGCCGGGACGATAAAAGATAAGACCGGAAAAAGCTGGTGGAACCTGACAACCGGAGAGTTTCACACGGAGAATGGTACATTTACGGGGACTGTGACAGGAAGTACGATTGTAGGATCTGAAATTAGATTCCAAAAGCAAGACGGAACTACCATATATCTTGGAAATATGGGACTTGGAATAACAGATGAAAATGGAAATAATATAAGTTTTTCATTTAATGGTTTAGCTTCAGATGGTCCTGATTTATGGATAGCAAACTCGGATGCAAGCAAATACATTTCGATAAATTATATGAATGGGCTGACTTTTAGAGATGGAGATAGCGCATTGTTTTTAAAACCGGAAAGCTATGGAGGAAGCTGGAAGAATTTTATTACAATACAAAGCAATGGAGAAACACTGTATCCAATTATGCAAGATAGTGGGTTGGGAATAAAAATGAGTTTTGAATGGAATGCAACGGGATCCAACTATCTGGTCGTAGAAGATTCCATCTGGGGAAGGTACCGGGTGCCAATGGAAAAAGCATAGGGAGGATTATATATGGCAAATGAAATATACCGTGAAATATTTGTGACCAGGGAAGAATATACGCCGCCTATCCAGTATGTACAGGGTGCCAATGCAATCCCCATAGTAGTAAGAGTATGCGATTACAATATTCCTTCAGGATCAAAAGCAAATGTGTTTGTAAAAAAACCTTCCGGAAAGTCTGTGCAGGACACAGCCGTTATAAACGGAAATACAGTAACGATAGATGTGAAAACGCAGATGTTCACAGAAGTCGGAATATGTATTACGCAGATCCAGATCACAAACGGACAGGACGTGCTGATAACCTTTGACCTGCCTGTAATGGTACGGAAAAACCGGACAGAGCCGGGAGCTCCGGAAAGTGAAAATGAAGCTGCATTTTTTACAGAGCTACAGGAGGCTGCGAATAAAGCCAGAATCGCAGCACAGGAAGCCAATAATGCAGCCCAAGCGGCAGAAGACGCATTAAGTGTACTGGAAGGCGCTGTAGAAGGAACAATTATAAATGATGATACTCCGTCAGATGTTACTACTTTTTCTGGACGGCATATCGAAAATACGTTTTTGGAAAAGAACGGTGACGGCGGTAATGTAATAGTAACATTCAAGCAAGCTGCAGATAGGGCTGGAATAGAATCGGGAGACAGTCTTGCGGTTGCATTTGGAAAACTGGCCAAGTTTTTTACAGATATACAGAGCTATGTGTTCAGTCCGCCGGTTAATAATTTATTAAGTACGGATACAAGCAGGCCTTTATCTGCAGCAATGGGAAAACAACTACAGGAAGCGGTTGAGTCACTAAACTCCGCTTTGACAAAAATACATCTGTTTAATGTTTCTGAAATTTCATTTGGATTCGATTCAAACGTGTATTATATCGAGTTTTTGTTTTCGGAAGACAATAAATATAGGTTATTTTGCAACGAAACAGGTATAGCCTTTTCTCGCTGGGACGGATCTAAGTGGATAGAATTATGGAAAAAGTAATAATCCAACATTATTTAAAAATTAATGTTTGATCCATCCACTCCAACTCCCGAAATTATATACACATGTCCATATAGAAGTGTATGATCCATCAAGTTCTACTCCAGTAATTCTAAGAATGACCTGTTCTCCGCTTAGGTACAAAACCTCTCGAATGCCCCAGGCGAGATTATCTGGTATGTTCTGCGTCTGTTCACCAACCATATAAGGTTTATTGTTTTCACCATGCGGATTTGCTAAATCAATAAGCCAGGCATTGCTCAAAAAAGGTCTTGAATATGCGTTAATCGTCAAAGCGGAGTTTTGTGAACAAAAAAATTATAATTCCCCACAACGGGGGGAGAAAGGAGTAAAAATGAAATTAGTAGTATTAAACAAAGAAGAAGTCAATATTGAACCAGGCGCCTCTTTGAGCCGTATGAGTACGGAAATCGAAAAATATACAGACCTGGAAAACTTGGAAAACAAATTAACAAAAGAAAATCTTAAAGTGGCAAATTTCGTGGAAGAAGATGTTACAGTATCTACATATACGAATATGTGTGTAATAGATCCCTTATTTTTAATTACAAAAAAAGACGGGAAAATGTTTGCAACATTTGGGCTCAGAAATCTTACGGAAAGTGAGCTACAGAAAGAGGATGTGCAGACGGCACTTACATATCTGACAGACGAGCAGGCACTGACGGTGAAAGGCCTGTGTGCAGATTGGGAAGATGATCCGGTTGGATATGAGTATAACACGGAAAATCCGCTTAATCTTCGGAGAAATTGCAACGGTGGTCTGTGGAAACTGAAAAAGAGCCACGCAAAACAGTTAGGCTGGTATCCCGGGGCTGATCCGACCCTCTGGGAGCAGATTGTGGAAGGGCACGAAGGAACCCTGGAAGACCCGATCCCGGTTCCAGACAGCGTAACTACCAGCGGATTCGCCTATGTGTATGGCAAATATTACAAAGAGGGAGAAGAGATTTATCTGGCCAAGAGAGAAGGAAAGAACGATGGGGAAGAAGAAACTTTGTATTTTGCCCCCTCTGATCTGATTGGTCAGTATTTTGAAAAGGTGGGATAAGCATTGATTATCGCAAATTTTTGCAAGACTGAAACATATAAAAATTTATACGGCCTCTGGCAGTGGGACTATGGACAGGTCCTGCGTATCCAGGGGCTGGATCTTCCGACAGCTGTAGAGATTCACTTCTCTCTGCAGGAAAAAGGCGGAGAAGCAGTTACCAGGGTGGGTACCACAAAAGACGGTGTTACCGATGTTGCCATCCCAGATAGCATGCTGGAGAACAATGGCAGTGCAGTGGATTACTTTATATATGCCTTTATATACTTGACGGACGAAACCTCCGGCCAGACGGAGTATAAGATTTCCATGCAGGCGAAAGCCCGGCCAAAACCGGAAGCTTTTGACAGTCCGGAAGATGCAGAGCTCTTCCGGGAAGCGATTGCCGCCGTAAATGCTGCGGCTGATCGGGCAGAGACTGCAGAAAAAGAGGCGGAAGGATGGGTACACGGTAGAGAAGATATGCCGGAGAAGGCAGAAGACAATGCCAAATATTATGCTGGGGAAGCTGCCAAGGATGCGGAACAGACCTCTGCAGACAGGAAAGAAGTAGAGAAATTGGTGGAATCCGTGGACGGGATAGATGAAGATGTAGAACTGGTCCGAGGATACAAGGAAGCCGCAGAGAAAGCGGCAGAAGGAGCAGCCGCATCTGCAGAGAAATCGGAAGAGTCCAGGAAAGCATCTGAGACGGCCAAAACAGCGGCTGAGGCTGCACAGACAAAAGCCGAGGAAGCTGCCAGGAAAACAGCCGAAGATAGGACGGCAGTAGAGCAGACTAAGACAGATGTAGAGAGCATGAAAAACCAGGTTGCGGAGGATAAGACCAGCATAGAGCAGACAGTATCCGGTTTTGAACTTACCGCACAACAGGCAGTCACAGCTGTTAATAATGCCGGTCAAGCCCAGACAGAACGAGTACAGGACACCGGAAACACAGCCGTACAGGATATCCAGACAGCAAAAGAACAGGCTGTTCAGAGTGTGGAGACTGCTGGCACAGAACAAGTGCAGGCCGTCCAGGCTGAAGGGACCACACAGATCGGGGCCGTACAGCAAAAGGGGCGGGAAGTTCTGGATTCTATCCCGGAGGATTTTACTACTCAGCTGGATACTAAATTGGACAAGAACCAGGGCGTGAAAAACGCTGGGAAGATTCTCGGAATTGATTATGCTGGCAATATTGCCCCTATGGCAAATCTTGAAAGTACGGTTGAAAACTATTACGCCTTACGCCGCACTGGAAAAGTATACCAAACAAAAATATGGAAATTTGCGACCAATCCAACAAGTGCAGGAGAAAAGCTGCTGGATAATACCGGCCTGGTATTTGAACCGTCCACAGACACAGAAGAGGGACAGGATGATTACCTTAACGGCCAGAACCCTCTGTTTGAGTGGGTAAACGTAAATTATATCCGTGATGCGGACGGAGCCCCAAGACCTACAGCAATCGAAGGCATGAGTAATTACAAAACTACCGGGTCTGTAGATGTTGGAGCCATGCAGATGAGCTTCTGGTGGAAGTGGGACGCTTCTGATCCAGAGTATGACCTTATTACAATTTCCGATACTCCTCATCCGGAGCTTGGACTTGTTCCATGGGCGGAATGCGTAAAGGCAGACGGAACAGTGCTTCCCTGGTGCATTGGAAGCAAATACATATCCGGAATTGCTTCAGACGGACTTCTTAGGTCACAGCCGGGACTGAAACCTGAAAGAAATCAGTCACATAACAATATGATTACTAATTACCAGAAAAAGGGCGAAGGATATTGGGGAGCTGGCGCTTGCAGGAATACTTTCCAGATTATTTTTACATTAATCAAGGGTGCGACAAAATCTACACAGACGCTTTTCTCTGGTGTTACGAATTACTCACTGCAGTATGAAGCTTCCATCCAAAGTGCAGAAGCCCATACATATTTCCCGGTAACTAATGCACAGGCTGCAAATATTCCGGTGGGATGTTTCGTATCTGTGGGATATGGTGGTAACAATAATGGGACAGCAAATAATGATCGTGGACAGACAACGATCCATGCTGATGCAGATGATGTGAAGGTGCTGAGAAAAGAAGCTTTGGATGATGGAGCGAATACAGCAATTTACCTTGACATTCCAGAAGAATCAGCTTTTAACACACAACCGCATGTATATACAGAAACTTTTTCTGCACCGATCATGATATCCTCTATGCACGCACGGGCTGGAACTACAGACGCTGTAAGAGGACGGCATGACGGTTCTCCGGTAAGTAATACGGACGGCAAACATCCATACCGTGTCCAGGGGCGTGAATATGCTGTCGGAGGATATATCGTTGCTTCTGATACCGTAGCCTTACTAAATGCGGATGGTACACGAACAATTTATGCTGCAGAAAAAGGCGTGGATCATTCTTCAACAGACGCCACAATTAAATCTACCTATAAGATTGCTGGAACAATCCCAGTAAATTCATCCGGAAGTGTGGCAGATTTTTGGATTGGTGATGATGGATTCGACATGGATACAGGAGCATGGTATCCTGCCAAACAAGGTTCTGGCAGTACGCAGGGCGTTGGTGACATGTATTATGCTGGAGGAGAAGCTGATAATGCGCTCAGAGAATATTCACAGGGTGGTGTCCTCAGGCACAGCTCGCACGCTGGCGCTTCCTTCCTGTACCTCGGGTACTGGCTCGGGAGCGAGAGCTGGTACTACCTGGGCTGCGATTAAACGGCCTACGGGGGTGAATTCCCCGCAGGGGAAGAGGGGATCTCCCCTATAATAAGGACTCACGGTGCCAGGTGGTAACCTCAGGAACAGCTCGAACGCTGGCGCTTCCTACCTGAACCTCAGGAACAGGCTCGGGAACGAGAACTGGAACTACCTGGGCTGATATTATATACAATATAAACATTGCACCGTGTTTCGCAACTGAAGTTGTAGCCGAATAGCTCTTTTGGTGAAAGACCATAAAATAAGAAAGAAAGGCCAGCCTGCAATGCAGGGACGTATGCATAGGTATACGCCAGGGTTAGTAGAAAAAGCCGAAAACCCTCTATATATAATCGAAATGAAAAGATTGTGTAAGGACGTTGATATAACAGACAGAGGTCTTATAAGCAGAGCGGTATATGCCTGCTTAGATAAAAAATACAGAAGAAATGATGTTATAAAGTATATGTCGCAAGTGTCTGGTTTAAAAGAAAATCAGATCAGGTATATATATTTCCGGTACGGAAAGAGAGGAATGTATCCAATTGTAGAGCTGATAATAGCAGAACTGCAGTCGGAGATCGTAAGCGAATCAGTGTCGTTTCCGAAAATCTGGTATCGGGAGAAAGTGGATGGCTCCAGTGGAAAAGTCAGAAGGATTGGGATACAAAATGTAAAGCAACAACTGTATGATTATATAGCTGTAGAGGGCCTGAAGCCAGTACTGAAACGTATAGGAGAATTCCAATATGCTTCCATAAAAGGCAGAGGAACCACGAAAGGAAAAGAGATAATCAGCCGCTGGGTAAGAAACAGGGACATGAGATATTTCGTGAAACTGGATGTACGGAAATGTTTTGAGAGTATAGACCATGATCTCCTGATGAGGTTTTTAGAGAAACATATCAAAAATGAAAAGCTTATATGGCTGATAAAGATGCTTATAAGTAGCTTCGAGAGAGGATTGAGCATAGGCTCTTATCTAAGTCAGTATCTCTGTAATTTGTATATGAGTATACTCTATCATTATATCACGGAAGAGCTTTATAAAACACGCAGAGGAAAACGTGTAAATCTTGTCCGGCACTGCCTGATTTACATGGATGATATCTTGTTGATTGGTAGCCAAAGAAGAGATATGGAGATGGCAGTTAAACGGGTAGTCAAGAAAGCAGAAGATATGGAGCTTGTGATTAAACCAAATTATCAGGTAAAGCCAATTGATGGAAACTGCATTGACATGATGGGTTTTAAAATCTACCGCACACATACGGAAATCAGAGGCAGGATATTCCTGCGTGTCCGAAGAAGCTTCCGGATAGCAAGAAAGCATGTCACTATCCGGACGGCAAAGAAGTGTATCTCCTATTATGGCTATTTGAAACACACAAACAGCAAAAGAATTATCCGAAGATGGAAAGTAAAATCCACGATCAAGAAATGTAAGGGGGTGATAAGAAATGAAAGCAAGATTTTTAGAACCGCAATTACCCGTTAGAATAATCAGTCTTGAAGGGAAAATTTATATATATATCTGCGTAAATGAACAACAGGAAGAAGATATATATGATAACCCAGATGGAACCAAGTATCCTCTAACCTATTATGAATATGACTACAATGAATTCTGCGACTCCGAAGAAAGCTTAGATCTGGAAGACGTGAAATTACATCCTCAAAATTACCTAAATTATCAACCGAGCAAAGCGGATAAATTGGAAAGTAAAATAAAAAAAGAGATAGAAAAATCCATATCTAATAACCTGCTCTCCACAAACAGCAACCAGTCCCTATCGGCACCAATGGGAGCGGCATTAAACCTCCGGCTGGAGGCACTGGAAGCGAAAATAGAATAGAGGTGATACATATGGAGATCAGAGCAAGACCTTTAAGGGGTCTTTTTTATTTGGATCTATAATAGAAGGGAAAAGCATATGGAAAAATTTATTTTGACATTACAGGTATTATTCAGCGGGATAGCCGCATGGATTTCCGCAAAGCTGGGAATCCTTGGACCGGTGCTTTTGATCCTGCTGATAATGATGATTATTGACTATCTGTCTGGAATGGCGGCTAGCAAAGCAGAAGCTCTGGAACATCCAGACGATCCGCAATATGGATGGTCTAGTAAAAAGGGAGCCAAAGGAATCCTTAAAAAAGTGGGCTATTTTTGCGTAATAGCTGCCGCTATGGTATTAGACTACATCATCTTACATGTGGCCGGAGCTATCGGAATAACCGTATCCAGCAAAGCCTTTTTTGCTCTGATGGTGGCAGTTTGGTACATTTTAAATGAAGCCCTATCTATTATCGAAAATGCGGGAAGAATGGGGGCTTACGTGCCGGAATGGCTAATGAGATATATTGCTATGTTAAAAGGAAAAATTGACGCAGAACAGGAAGAAAAAAAGAATGAGGATTAAGAGGGCGAGTGATCGCCCTCTTATTTGTTGCGCCGGCACAACGCTGGTAGAAAGGAGAAATATATGAATTACACAGAAACTGAACGGGAGATTATTAAGAGTTTTGCATATGGTTACACACCGGAGCAGGTGGCGGAAAATTACGGGGTAACAGTAGAGGATGCTAGAAATATGCAGCAGAATTTCTCCGCAGCGATCGAACAGAAGAAAAATTATCTGAAAGAACAGGGGTGGCTTTAATGGAAAGATTTTTGATTGATGTATCAGAACACCAGGGAGTTATTGACTGGGAGCAGGTCAAAGACCATATTGACGGAGTAATCCTGCGCTGCGGATATGGTATGGATATTGCAAGCCAGGACGATAAGCAGTGGGCCAGGAACGTGGCGGAATGTGAGCGCCTGGGGATCCCATATGGAGTATATATTTACTCTTACGCAACAAACACAGACCGGGCCAAAAGCGAGGCCCAGCACGTTCTCCGCCTGATCCAGGGACACAAACTGAGTTATCCCGTATATTTTGACATTGAGGAGCCTGGGACAGAAGGATCTGCCGTTGCCAATGCAATCGCATTTGGAGACATTATTGAAGCTGCTGGTTACTGGTGTGGCGTATACTATAACCGGAACTGGCACAACAATGTGATTAAAGGCCAGTTGGACCGGTTCACCCGTTGGGGAGCCGGGTATGGAACAAACAACGGCCAGAAACAGGACAACTACAAACCTGGATTCGGAGAAGATATCTGGCAGTACAGCTCCAAAGGTTCTGTTCCTGGTGTTTCCGGAAATGTAGATGTGAATGTCTGCTACAGGGACTTTCCAGCAGAGATCGGAGGTGGATCCACACCGGCACCAGCACCGCAGCCTACGCCAACTCCGACTACAAAGTACAAAGAAGGAGATCATGTAGTATTTTCTACTTGTTACGCAAGCAGCACAGATCCGATCAGCAAAGCTATTCCGGCTAGTAAAATGGCCAGAAATCATGGTGTTATTACTGGCATTTATCCAGGTACACATAATCCATACTTGCTGGACAAGAACCTGTGTTTTGTGAATGACGGAGATATCCGTGGATTTTACAATGGAGGAAGCAGCGGCGCTCAGTATTATACTGTAAAAGCAGGAGATTGCCTGTCCGTAATTGCACAGAAATACGGCACAACTGTATCTCAGCTTCAGTCATGGAACGGAATCAGCAATCCGGATCTGATCTATGCAGGACAGAAAATCAGAGTGAAATAAAAAAACTCCCCGGTTGCCAACCGGGGAGAATATATGCTATATTAATTATGCAGGGGAGCGGTGGCAAGCCCGCCCTCCCTAAATTCCCTAAGCTGATTATTCAGCCTTTTCTTTTTTTGCCATCTTTCTCACATCTTCGATAGCTTTCTTAACTTCTTCCATATCCTTACAGGATTCAAATTTATCTGCCACAAGATTCAGGATAACTTCAAGCTGTTTGTCTGTCATGTTTTCTTTCATGTATCCTCCTTTCTCCACTTGCCCGGTAATTGTAAGTCGTTTCCTCCTTACAATTATATAATAG
>ERZ1090879.233-NODE-233-length-37456-cov-57.473089_pt1 | contig 37456 bp, 50 predicted proteins | sample MGYA00478472_ERZ1090879 | MGnify/ENA primary metagenome ERZ1090879 (study PRJEB33644, sample SAMEA5815723) | chicken gut metagenome | biome: Chicken; feature: Gastrointestinal Tract; material: Caecum | place: Ireland | collected 2019-01-01 | study: A study of the... | reverse complement strand
AGATCTACACTTCTAGCTTCGTCGGCAGCGTCTGATGTGTATAAGAGACAGACCAAAAGATCGGGGAGGGAAAAAGAAGGGAGGGAGATCAAAAGGACGGGGGAAGAATTGAGAGGGCAAAAGCAAAAGTAAAAAATGAGCACCCATGAGCACATTTTTGAGGTATTATTGGTACAGTAAAAAATATGGAAGCCCGAAGGCGATGAGCCGGAGGGCTATTTTTATGCGCGATGGAGGGAGGCAGAATGGCGCGGCGGAGCGAAAAGCGGGACGAGGCAAAAGCCGAATACTGCGCCCGGCGAGCCAAAGGGGAGAAAGTCAACCTCAAAGAAATGGCGGAAAGCATGGCGGTAAGCTATGACCTGCTGCGAAGGTGGAAAAGCCAGGATGAATGGGAAGCGGCCGTGCCGAGGAAGCGAGGCGGGCAGCCAGGAAACAAGAACAGCAAGGGCAAGAAGAACGCCAAGGGAAACCGGGGAGGCGCACCAAAAGGAAACAGGAACGCGGAAAAAGATGGGGCTTACAGCGCCATCTTTTTTGATGCGCTGACAGAAAAAGAAAGGCAGCTGATGGAAGCGACGCCGACCGATGGGGAGGAAGTGCTGCGCCATGAGCTGCTGGTGCTGAAACTGCGGGAGAAGAAAATCCTTGACAAAATCCAGGAATATGAGCAGATGCCGCCGGACGAACTGATGCTGACAAGCCTGCTGGATATGCGAGGGCCAAAAAAGGAACAGGACGGCGCGAAACAGAACCTTGGAATGTACAACAAAGAAACCCCGTTTGCCAGGATCATGAAATTGCAGGAAGCACTGTACAAGGTCCAGGGGAGAATCGCCACGGTAGCAAACGCGCTGCGGCAGGCAGATGAAGCCAAAAAGCGCATGGAGATGGAGAAACAAAAGCTAGAAATTATGAGACTGCGGGCCGCCGGCGAGATCGAGGTGGATGTAGAGGATGAAGCTGTACACGAGCAAGGTGGTTGCGAGTTGGCTGGGGCTGACTGAACGCCGGGTGCGGCAGCTGCGGGACGAGGGCATCATACAGGAAGCGAGACCGGGGCTGTACGAACTGCAGCCAACCGTGCGGCGGTACATCCAATACCTGCGCGGAGGCGCGGGAGGGGACAAACTGAATGAGGAACGGGCCGGGCTGCTGGCGATCAAGAGGAAGAAAGCGCAGATCGAGCTGGACGAATTGGAGGGCGGGCTGCACAGAACCGAGGATATAGAGAGGGCCATGGGGGCCATGCTATCCAATTTCAGGACAAGAATGCTGGCGATCCCGGCAAAGACGGCCGGAGATATAAGCCGAATGAAAGACCAAGCGGAAATATTCGACAGGTTGAAGATGGAAGTGGATGAGGCGCTGGATGAGTTGAGCAACTACGACGCGGCGTTTGCCGAGGAGGAAGGCGGTGCGCAGGAAAAACAGGGAGACGCAGAGCAAGAAGTGTAGGCGCTGCGTATGGGCCAAAGAGGTGAACCCAAACACAATGCTGTGCCCTTTCGCACGATGAGCCAAAGGGAGCGTAGGGAGTGGGAAAAAGAACGGTGCCAATTCCGCAGCATACCGCAGAGATGCTGGCACGGGTGGTGGCGAAAATCGCCCCACCGCCCAAGCTGACGTTGAGCGAATGGGCGGACAACTACAGGAGACTGAGCCAAGGTACGAGCGCAATGCCGGGAAAATGGAGAACCAGCAAAGCGCCGTACCAGAAAGAGATCATGGACGCCATCAGCGACAACCATGTGCGGAAGGTTGTTGTAATGAGCGCAGCGCAGATCGGCAAAACAGATGCGCTGGTGCTGAACACAATCGGGTACTACATGAAGTACGCGCCGGCACCGATCATGGTGATGCAGCCGAGCCTGGAAATGGGGCAGGGGTTCAGCAAAGAACGGCTGACGCCGATGCTGCACGACACGCCATGCCTGCGCGGCATGGTGGACGACCGAAGCCGGATGAGCGGGAACACGATTTTGCAAAAGAAGTTCCCCGGCGGGCTGGTTGTAATCGTGGGAGCAAACAGCCCGGCGAGCCTGGCAAGCCGACCAATCAAGGTACTGCTGGCCGACGAGATCGACCGATACCCGGCCAGCGCCGGGAAAGAGGGAGACCCGTTAAGCCTGGCGGCCAAGCGGCAGACATCCTACTGGGACAAGAAGGAGGTTTACATCAGCACACCCACGATCAAGGGACAGAGCCGGATCGAGGTGGAATTTGAGCACAGCACCCAAGAAGAGTTTTACGTCCCTTGCCCAAACTGTGGACATTACCAGCCGCTTGTGTGGGCAAACCTCCACTTTGATGTGCCGGAGCCGGGAGACATCAGCTACACATGCGAAAAATGCGGCGTGGCGGATGAGGAGTACCGGTGGAAGGCGCAGGAGATCGAGGGAAAATGGGTTGCCGCAAAGCCGGAAGAAAAGGCGAGGGGATTCCACATCAACACCCTGGCAAGCACGTTCTGCGGATGGGCCGAAGTGGTGGAGAAGTTCAAGCTGGCAAAACAGCAGCTTGATGTGGGAGACCCGGAAAAAATGAAAACCTGGGTAAACACCGAGATGGGGCAGACCTGGGAAGAGCGCGGTAAGACGGTTGAAAGCGACAACCTGCTGACGCGCCGGGAAATTTACGATGCCGAGGTGCCGGACGGCGTGATGATGCTGACCGCTGGTGTTGACACACAGGATGACCGCTTCGAGGTGGAAGTGGTCGGTTGGGGGAAAGGCAAGGAGAGCTGGGGAATCCGATACCAAAAGATTTATGGAGACATGCTCAAGCAGACGGTATGGAACGACCTGGACGCCTTTTTGCGCAGGACATGGCAAAAGAGGGACGGGACAAGACTGCACCTGCTAGCCGTCTGCATGGACAGCGGCGGGCACTTCCCTGATGAGGTGCTTCGGTTCTGCAAAGAGAGAACAGCCAGAAGAATCTTCGCCATCAAAGGGCGCGGCGGCGCGGCCGTGCCGTACACATCCAACCCGACAAAAAACAACCGCGTGAAAGCGCCGCAGTTCACCATCGGCGTTGATACAGGAAAGACCATCCTGTACGAGCGATTGAATGTGCAGAGCGAGGGTCCAAACTACTGCCATTTCCCGCTGAACAAAGAGTGCGGATACGATGAACAATACTTCCAGGGGCTGACGGCGGAGAAGATGGTAATGCGTTACAAGCGCGGCCGCGCCGTGTTTTCCTGGGAACTAAAGGACGGGATCAAGCGGAACGAACCGCTTGACCTGCGCAACTATGCCACGGCGGCGGTGGAGATCGCCAACCCGCCGGAACTGGCAGAGGAAGAAATGAGACAGGCCCCGGCGGGATACAGGCGGGGACGCAGACAGATCAGCGGAGGAATTTAAGATGCCGGTTATCGCCAAAGAAACGGCGCAGAAGCACCTTGACACATGGCTGGAAGCCGAAATGGTCATTGCAACCGGACAGAGTTACCAGATTGGAAGCCGGGCGCTGACAAGGGCCAACCTGACCGAAGTGAGAAACGCCATTGAATACTGGGCCGGGAAGGTGCAGGCGGCAGAGAATGCCGAGAAGAACAAAGGGAGAAACCCGGCTTACCGGGCCGTGTACAGGGATCTGTGAGAGGAAGGAAGCCAACCATGATGAACGCGCTGGACAAGATGATCGCCGCCGTTGCGCCAAGAGCGGCATTGAAAAGGGCAGCGGCAAGAAAGGGGCTGCAACTGCTGAACAGCGGATACGGCAACTATGGGGCCAACACGGTGAAACGCAGCATGGTCGGCTGGATGTACAGCGGAGGCGACGCCAAGGCAGACATCGAAGACAACCTGGACAGGCTGCGCCAACGCAGCCGGGACGCCTACATGGGGGTTCCGCTGGCATCCGGCACACTGCGGACCATGCGGACGAACACGGTGGCAGGGGGGCTGAAACCAACGCCGCAGATCGATGGAGAGTTCCTGCACATGGACACCGAACGGGTGGGGCAGCTGCAAGCGCAGATCATGCGGGAGTTTGAGCTGTGGGCCGGTTCAACACTGTGCGATGCGGAGCGCATCGACAATTTCTACCAGCTGCAACAGCTGGCGTTCCTGGGGGCGCTGATGAACGGGGACGCCTTTGCCCTGCTGCCAATGAACCACCAGCAGGGAATGCCCTACGACCTGCGAGTGAAGCTGATCGAGGCGGACAGAGTGTGCAGCCCGCACCTTTCGGACGTGATTGTGCCGACCACCGTGCAGGGGCACAAGGTTTACCGTATTGTGCAGGGTGTTGAAACGGACAGCAGCGGGATGGTGACAGGATACTGGATTTGCAACCGGCACCCGCTTGCCACCGACACCGGGGAGCTGGACGCCTGGCAGCGGGTGGAGGCATACGGAAAGCGAACAGGACGCGCAAACGTGCTGCACGTTATGACCCGTGAACGGGCCGGGCAGGTGCGCGGCGTTCCGCTGCTTGCGCCGGTGATCGAGGCACTGAAACAGTTGGGGAGATACACCGAGGCGGAACTGGACGCTGCAATAGTGAGTGCCGCGTTCACAATCTTCATCGAGAAGGAGAACCAGGGAGAACAACCGCCGTTCGGTGAAATGCTGCCGGAAGGGGCACAGCTGCCTATGAGCGATGGGACGAACATCGAAGTTGCGCCCGGGGCCATCGTAGACTTGGGCCCCGGGGAAAAAGTAAGTGCGCCCACGCCGGGGCGTCCCAACGCGAACTTCGAGGGGTTCTACGACGCGATGGTGAAGCAGATCGGTGCGGCGCTGGAAATCCCGCCCGAGGTGCTGCACAAGAGCTTCAACAGCAACTACAGCGCAGCACGGGGAGCGCTCAACGAGTTTTGGCGGACATGCGATGTCAACAGGGCGTGGTTCGTTGCAAAGTTCTGCCAACCCATCTATGAAGCATGGTTTGCGGAGGCAGTGGCGAGGGGTAGGATTTCCGCACCCGGATTTTTCAGCGACCCGGCGGTTGCCAAAGCCTACACGAATTGCCGGTGGAACGGCCCGGCCAGAACCAATCTGAACCCGGTGCAGGAGGTGGAGGCCGCCGCGCAACGGGTGCAGAACGGATTCAGCACAGCCGAGCAGGAAACCGCGCAGATGACGGGCGGCAGCTTTGCCGCCAACGTGCGCCAAAGAAAGATTGAGGCGCAGATGATGAAGGAGGTAGAGGAAATTGCCGGGACAGCACAGGAACAAGGGAAAACCGTTTTGGAAGTTTAAGAACCTGGCCGCCGGAGAGGCGGAACTGCGGCTTTACGGGACGATCAGCGAGAGAACCTGGTATGAGGACGATGTGACGCCGAAGCAGTTCTTAGATGACCTGCAGGCGCTGGGGCCGCTGGAAAAGCTGACGGTGCGCATCAACAGCGGCGGCGGGGATGTATTCGCCGCGCAGACCATCGGGAACAACCTGGAGGACTGCGGCGCGGAAACGACTTGCCGAATTGACGGACTGTGCGCCAGCGCGGCAACCATCATCGCTTGCCATTGCGACAAGGTGGTGGCTGCGAAGGACAGCACTTATATGATCCACCCGCCCACCGTGGGAGCTTTTGACTACTACGAGGAAGGAAAGCTGCGCAGTTTGGCGGACGCCGCCAAAGCGGTACGCACCAACATCCTGACCATGTACGCGGAAAAGACCGGGAGGCCGGAGGATGAGCTGGCCGAGGAGATGGACAGAACAAGCTGGTGGACGGCACAGCAAGCGATGGAACACGGGTTTGTGGATGAGATCAATGAAGGGAGCGCCCCGGCGGTGATCGAGAACCGGGCAGGCGCACTGTTTGTGAACAGCGTAGACACCGGGATGGACGCCGAAGAGGCGGCCGAATATTTTGGAAAAAGCCAGCACAACGCTGGCTTTTTTAATACACCGGGGCAGGAAAGCCCGGAAAACCATGAGGAGGAAAGCACTATGAGTGAGCAGATCACCACGATTGATCAGCTGCGGGCCGCCTACCCGGAGCTGGTGAACCAGATCGAGAGCGCCGCCGCCGAGGCGGAACGCGGGCGCATCCAAGAGATTGAGGACATGACGATGCCCGGCGGGGAGGAAATGGCGAACCGCGCCAAGTTTGAAAACCCCATGAGCGCGAACGACTTTGCCCGCGCCGCCGTGAAAGCCGCCAAACAGGCGGGGGCGCGATTCCTGGACGATGCCCGGCGAGACGCCGACGGCAGCGGCGCGAACGGGGTGAAGGACGAAGCGCCCGAAGCCGACCATGCGCGGGATGCGTTTATGGACGCGATCAACAGCGCGAGAGACAAAAAGGAGGGATAAGCGATGGCCTGGGATCTTTCTGTGAAAACATTCACCAACGAGCCGGAACAGTTCATTGCCGGGGCGGACTTCCCCATCATGACGGCCGTGAAGACTGCGAGCGTTGCCGTTAAGGCACACGCGCCGGTGGGCCTGGGAGCCGATGGGAAACTGGCGCTCATCACCAATGGGGGAAGCTCGGTTGACACAAGCACGCTGTACGGCATTGCGGCGGAGGACGCCGCCGCCGAAGCAGAGTGCGTTGTCTACCTGACCGGAGAGTTCTTTGGGGACAAACTGGTGCTCGAATCTGACGTGACGGTGGACGCGCTGGAAGTGCCGATGCGCAAGCTGGGAATCTTTTTGAAGTGAGAGAGGAGGAGAAAACATGGCAAACGAAGTGAACATTTATGAGCCCCGGTACCTGGCGCGGGTCGTGGAGACCGCGCCGCCGCTGAACACTTTCCTGCGGGACACGTTCTTCACACAGGTAGAGACAAGCCCTTCGGAGCGGATCGACTTTGACCTGGTGAAAGGAACCCGCAAAATGGCGGCCTTTGTGCATCCGCGCATGGGGGCCGAGATCATCGAGGACCAGGGATACGAGACGAAGAGCTTCACCGCGCCGCTGCTGAACCCGGCGGATCTGAGCACCGCCGAGAAGTACATGACCCGCCTGCCCGGGGAGACGCTGTACAGCGGAATGACCCCGGCGAACCGCGCCGCCCGCCAGCTCATCAAGGAGCACAAGAAACTGGAGGATGCGGTGACACGGCGCGAGGAGTGGATGTGCGCCCAGGCGCTGACTACGGGACAGATCCCGGTGGTGGGCAAGGGCGTGAACGTGGTGATCGACTTCGGGTTGACAAACAAGCCGAAGCTGACCAGCACGAACGTGTGGGGCGGCACCACTGCAAAGCCGCTGAAGAACCTGGATGACTGGGTGGGCCAGGTGGCGGACAACGGATTCGCCAATGTGGACATGGCGATCATGGGAAAGACGGCCCTGGAGAAGTTTGTGGAGGACGCCAACGTGCAGAAGGTGCTGGACAACCGGCGGTTCTACATTGGCGAGATCGCCCCCCGTGATATGCCGAACGGCGTGCGCTATGTGGGACACATCAACAGCCCGGCGCTGGACATCTACACCTACACCGAGAAGTTCCTGGACGACTGGACCGACCCGGACGAACCCGCGCTGAAACCGCTGATCCCGGACAACATGGTGCTGCTGATGTCCAGCGCAGCAGACTACACGATGGCCTACGGCCTCTGCACCTATATCGACGATGTGAGCAAGCAGTGGGTCAGCGTTGAGGGGCGGCGCCTGATGCGCAGCTATGTGGAACACAACCCCGACCGCCGGATGCTGGAGCTGCAGGCCCGCCCGCTGCCCATCCCCATCAAGGTTGACAGCTGGCTGGCGGCGACCGTGCTGTAAGGAGGAAAACCGTGGGCGTGACAGTGGACCGGCGGCCGCCGCTGCCTGAGGAAGAAAAGGCGCTGACGTTCAAGGATGCGGTGGCCGCCGACATTGACACGGTGTTTTTCAACCTGTTCGAGTTTGCGGAGACGCACAAGATTGACGGGAAGGAAATGCTTGCCATTGTGGACGAGAACGAGCTGCTGGACAGAGCATCGCACTGGGAAGCCGGTGCGAAGCAAAGTTTTGACAGCGGACTGTACAAGGGCGACATCCTGCTTTATGTGAAGAAGGAAGACTACGGACCGAAGCCCAAGGTTGCAAAGAGACTTGTGCTGGACGGGAGAAACTACCAAGTCGCGGACTGCACCGAGGAGGCCGGGGTGTACTCCATTACGATCACGAGGATACGGCAATGAGCATGGTGTTTTACGAGGCCGGAAGCCTGACCATCGGCGTGAACGCCGATGAGGTGGCCGAGAAGCTGGGGGAGCTGCGCAACAAAACGCCCGCCGTCATCAAGGTGGCGGCAAACTACACGGCGCGGGAGACCCGGAAGGAAATGCTGCGCCGGGCTATGAGGCGGTACGCCGTGACCAGCAAGGGCAAAGAAAAAATCAAAGGCTTGCAGCAAACGGTGACGGCGACGAACAGAAACCCTGGAGCGGCGCTGGAAATCGGAGGGAAATACGGAAGAATATCGGACTTTTCATATTTCCGGCACAGCCCCAAAAAGGCGTATCCCGGGACAAGCTGGGCCACCGGGCCGGATACATTCCGGGCGCAAGTTCTGAAAGCGGGCGGCATGAAGCCGTTGACAGGACAAGGAAAGTTCCAAAAAGGGTTCTTGGCAAAATTCCAAAGCGGGCACCTTGGCATGATCCAACGCCAAAAAGGCGACAAGAGCGAAAGATACACAACCTACACGGGCAAGCGGAGGTGGATTAACAAAGCGACGGAAGCACCTGACCTGACAAGGACTTACGAAGCGCCATCGGGAACCGCCATGCACCGGACCGTATGGTTCAAGGAAGCGGCGAACGATTACGCCGCCGAAACCTTGGAGCGCAAGCTGAATGAACAGATCGCCAAGGTGATCGCACGGGAAGCGGCGAAAGGGAGGTAAACCGTGGCAAACGGAATGACAAGCTCGATGATGCTGACAGCTCTGTGTGATGTGCTGCGGGATATGTTCAAGGACAAGCGGTTCACCGGGCAGGAAGGGAAAAAACGGATCAAAGTTTACGAATGGGAGCAGCCGATCTCCACTGACAACGACGAGGACGTTGACACGGACGATGCGGCGGCCCCGTTCATCATCGTGAGCCTGGAATTAGGCACCATCAACTCGCCCGATGAAACACAAATCGTCAACGCGATCATGACAATTTGCTGTTATGACGATGGGACGGAACGGCTCGGATACAAGGAAGTGAACAACATCAAGGAGGACATTGTGCAGCGCTTTTGCAAAACGCGGTACTTTGGCGGATGGTTCACGATCCTGATGGACGAGGACCACCCCATTGACTGGGCCATGCAGAAAGACCCGACCGCCCCCTACTATTACGGGGCGGTATCCATGTGGGTGACGATCCCTGCCATGACGCAGGAGCAGGACGAATGGATAGGAGGTTTGGTATGAGCGAAAAAACAACCGTGAACGAGAAAACAACGGCCAAAAAGAAAGCGACCGGGCCTGTGGTTTACTGCGGGCCGACCGTGCGCGGCGTGGCCAAGCAGTTTACCGTGTACAGTGCGGGACTGCCCGCCGCACTGGAAGCGTACATGAAAGAACATCCGGCGGCCAGAGGGCTGATTGTGCCTCTGGACAAGTTCGCACAGACGCGGGAGAACCTGCGCAAGCGGGGGACGGCAGAAGCGATCCTGTATGCGAAGCTGAAACAGTAAAGGAGGAAGAAGAATGCCTTATAAGCATGGCGTATATGTGAGCGAAAACGCCACACCGCTTTCGGCCCCGCTGGAAAGCACGGCGGGCCTGATTGTTGCGGTGGGCACCGCGCCGGTCAACACTGTGGGAAACCCGGCGGGTGCGGTGAATGTTCCGATCCTGGCGAACAACTACGCGGAGGCGGTGGCTGCCGTGGGGTTCAGCAACGACTTTGAAAGCTACACCCTGTGCGATGCCATCGCCGCCGCGTTCCAGGTGGTGGGCGCCGGGCCGATGGTCCTGATCAACGTGCTGGACCCGGCCAAGCACAAGTCCGATGTGGCCGAGCAGGAAGTGCAGGTTAACGCGGGAGTTGCCACGCTGGAACAGACCGGGATGCTGCTGGACCAGCTGGTTGTCAAGAAGGATACGGAAACCCTGACCGCAGAGGAAGACTACACCGCAACCTTTGACGACGACGGTTATCTGACCATCGCGCTGATCGAGGGCGGGCAGGGGGCCGGAGCGGCCACGCTGAAAATCAGCGGCAAACGCCTTGACGCTGAAAAGATCAACGCCGCCGACATCGTGGGCGGCGTTGACGTTGGGACAGGCAAGGAGACCGGACTTGAGGTGATCCGGCAGGTGAAGCCCAAACTGGGACTGGTGCCGGGTATCCTGATTGCGCCGCGCTGGAGCAAGGACGCCACGGTGGCCGCTGCGCTGCAAACGAAATGCACCGGCATCAACGGAAATTACAAGGCGTTCTGCGTGATGGACCTGGACAGCGGTTCCACCGGCGCGACCAAGTACACCGATGTGAAAACCAAGAAGGAATCCGCCGCCATGAACAGCGCCTACGGCTGCGCGATCTGGCCGTTCGCCAAAGTCAGCGAAACGGTCTACGCCGGAAGCTCGCTGCTGGCGGCCCTGATGGCGTACACCGATGCCAACAACGGAGACAGCCCCAACGTCGGCCCCGACAACCAGGCTATCGCAATCAGCGCGGCCTGCCTGGAAGACGGCACCGAGGTGTATCTGGACCAGGAGCAGGCCAACGAGGTGAACGGAGCCGGTGTGGTGACCTGGCTGAACATGAACGGATGGAGGGCCTGGGGCAACAACACCGCCGCCTATCCCAGCACAACCGACCCGAAGGATCGGTGGATCGGGGTGCGCCGGTTTATGAGCTGGGCGGCCAACACCTTCATCGACAACTATTTACAGTATGTGGGTCAGGTGCTGAACGACCGGCTGATCGAGGCGATTGTGGACAGCGAGAACATGCGCGGGGCCAGCTTTGTGAGCCGTGGGATCTGTGCGCGGTACGAGATCGAGTACAACGCGGAGGACAACCCGACAACAGAACTGCTCAACGGCGCTGTGACGTTCCGGCAGTACATGTCGCCGTTTACCCCGGCGGAAACCATCAACGACATCATTGAGTTCGACCCGAACGCGCTTTCGGACGCGATGACGGCGTAAGGGAAGGAGGGAGATAGACATGGCGATCAACAGCAATTTCGTCCCCGAAAAGATCAATGACTATAACGTCTACCAGAACGGGGAAAAGATGATCGGTTTGACCGAGGAAGTCACGCTGCCGGAGATCAACATGAAAACCAGCACCGTTGAAGGGCCGGGCATCCAGGGAGAGATCGACAGCCCGACAATCGGCCAGTTTGAGAGCATGGAGGCGACCCTCAAGTTCCTGACGCTGTACAGCCACGCGATCAACCTGCTGAACCCGAACAAGACGGTCAACCTGACACTGCGGGCCGCGCAGCAGGTGTACGACCGCAGCGGCGCGAGCGGGTATGACTACAAGGGGCTGCGGGTTGTGCTTGGAGGAAGAAGCAAGCAGTTCAACCCGGGCAACGTGCAGCGCGGCGAGAGCATGGGCGCGGAGGTCACCATCGAGGTGACGAAGTATCTGGTGGAGGTTGACGGGCAGACCGTGATCGACATCGACAAGCTGAACGAACGCTACATCGTGAATGGGGAAGACCTGCTCGCCCCCATCAAAGCACTGATCTGAATACAGGCCGCCCCGGGGAACCGGGGCGGTTATTTTGTAAGAAAGGACTGCATCATGGAAAAAATTGCGCTGAAAAAGCCCTACACATTCGAGGGTAAAGAGTATACCGAGATCGACCTTTCCGGAATGGAAAAGCTGAAAGTGAAGGACATGATCGAGGTGCAGAAGGCTGTGGGGGCGGAACCGTCCGCCGCCATTCTCTCCGGGGCCAGCACTGCCTTTGTGATGGAGCTTGCCGCCAGAGCAACGGGGCTGCCGAAGGAGTTTTTCAAACTGCTGCCTGCCCGCGCCGCAATGGAGGTGAGAACGGCCATCATGAAAGGAATGGCGGGAGAGAAACAGGAAGAAGAGAAAAAGATCGTCCTTGAAAAAGAGGCCGTGTATGAGGGGAAGAAGTACAGCGAGATCACATTCCCCGGCGCGGGGGACATCTGCGCAATGGATATGACCAACGCGGAGAACAAGATCGCGGAGGAAGGATTCGCGGCGCCGGTTCCGACCATGAACTACCTGTACTGCTGCCTGATGGCGGCGCGGGCCAGCGGGCTGCCGGTGGAGTTTTTTGAATCGCTGCCGATCTGCGAGGCGGGCAAGATCAGAAACATGGTGCAGAGAGACAGTTTTTTCGAGTAAGAGGCGGGGCCAAGAGCCTGCGGAAGTGCGCGTTGCAGCTTTCGCAAGCTACGCACAGCGGGTTCCTTGAGTACATGAACCTGCCCGCCGAAACGCTTGTGAAGATCAACAACGAGGTGGCGGAGGAATGGCGAAGACAACGGAGCTCGAACTCGCGATCAAAATCGCGGGGCAGGTAGACCCGAGCCTTTATAAATCCATAAGCCAGGCACAGACACAGGTAAGTGGACTGGCGCAGGGAATGCAGAACGCCGCGAAACTTGCGGGCGTTGCCGTGGCGAGCGCCGTGGTGGTTGCCGGGACAGCCTTTGCGGATGTTACAAAAGAGGCTATAAAGTTTGAGTCCGACATGGCCGGTGTTGTAAAGGTAACGGAAGGGCTGCGGGACGAAAACGGAAACCTCACCGAGACGTACTACGAGATTGCGGACGCGGTCCAGTACCTTTCCACGCAGATCCCGGTAAACACAGAACAGCTTACCGGCATGGCGGCCATTGGGGCGCAAAGCGGCGTGCCTGTGGATGAGCTGGTACAGTATGCGACCGACGCCTCCAAGATGGCGATTGCCTTTGAGATCGACCCGACACAGGCCGGGGAGATGATGGCGAAGTGGCGCACAGCGTTCAGCATGGGACAGGAAGAAGTGGTGCTGCTGGCCGATGAGATCAACTACCTTGCAAACCGGACCGCATCGAGCGAGGAACAAATATCCGATGTTGTGACACGGATCGGAAACCTGGGAGAGATTGGCGGCGTTGCAACCGAGACGCTGGCTGTGCTGGGCGCGGTGCTTACATCGAACGGGATGGAAAGCGAGAATGCAGCCACAGCTATCAAGCGGATGATCTTGGAGATGACATCGGGATCGTCGGTGACTGCGAGACAAGCCGCCGTACTGGACAGGCTGGGAATATCGGCAACTGAGCTTGCGCAGGCCATGCAGGACGATTCCGTGTCCGCCATGCAGGATTTTTTGGGAGCAATGACGGCGCTGCCAAAAGCTGAACAGCTTTCGGCGCTGAACGACTTCTTTGGCGGGTGGGCCGTGCAGGGAGTTTCCAGCCTGGCAAACAACCTGGAAACCATGAAGTACTGGATGGACCAGGTGGCGGATTCGGATACCTATGCCGGGAGCATGGGGAAGGAGTACGAGGGATTCGCGGCCACAACGGAAAGCGCCATCGAGATGATGAAGAACGCCTTCCAGGTGCTCAAGCAGGACATCGGCAGTTATGAACTGGACAGTGTACGGACGGCCGTGCTGGGGATTCGGGACGCGATTGTGCAGGTGATCGACAATCTGCCGACCATCATGGACAAGGTGGACGAGGTCGTAGGATACCTGCTCGACAACGGGCCAAAGGTTGCGGCGGTGGTTGCCGGGATCGCCACGGCTTGGCTGGGGATGCTGAACGCGCCGACCATCGAAAGAGGCGTAACGGGAGTTATCAACCTGATGGCCGGGGGGAATGCCATACCCACCGCCGGCGCAGCGACAAGCGCGGCAACGGCAGAAACAAACAAAATCGGAATTGCCGGAGCGGTAGCGAACTATGCGCAGGCCAGTGGACGGAGAAGCGAGGTACTGCAAGCGATCCCGGCGGCGGTACGGACAAACGGCGTCGGGGCAACGGTACGCGGACTTGCCGTGAATGCAATCGCAGGAGGAAACGCGCAAGAGCTGCTGGCGACCGCTGCCGCCAACCCCGGGCTGCTGGCCGATATGCCGAGTTTCGCAAGCCTGCTTGCGCAGAGCAAAGCCGGGAAGGCGGCCAGCGCAGCGGGAGACTACGCGAAGAGCATAGGGGGCGCACTGACAAAGAACAAACCAACGGCACTGATGAACTGGGCCGCCAACACTGCGCCAGGGCGTGCGATTGGGAGCGCTGTGGGCATGGTGCGCACACAGGCGGCCATGAGCGGGCAGAGCATCCCGGCCACGGTGGCCGGGATTGTGGGGAACAGCCTGGCGAGCACAGCACCGGGGAGAGCCGTGACCGGAGCATACGGCGCGGCGAAGGGGGCCGCGGGAGGCGTAGCAAGCAGAATCGCAACCAGCGCACCGGTGCAAGCTATCGCCAACAGCGGAATTGGACGGGCTGTAACCACGATTGGGACAACGGCCAAGGCGGCGGGAGTGAGCAAACTGGCCGTGCTGGGAGGAATGGCGTCCAACGCCGTGGCCGCAAGCCCGGTGCTAGGAACAGTGGCCGCCGGAATAGGAAACCTGGCCGGGGGGCTGGGCGCGTTCATGGGGCCGATTGCAAGCGGGTTCGGAAGCATTCTGACAACGGCGCTGCCTATTGTGGGCGTGATCGGAAGCATCATTGCGGTCGTATCAATCCTCGGGGACAACCTTGAAGGAATCAGAAATGTGGTGCAAAGCGTTTTCGGGGACCAGGGAGTGGCCGTCTTTGACGGATTCTTGGCAGGGCTGCAGGGGGTAAAGGATACCATCGCCCAGGCATTCAGCCCGGAAAGCCTGGCCGGCGTGCGAAAAAATATTGTGGGGCTGTTTGGAGAAGGCGCTGGAGGCGCGTTTGACGGGCTTGTGCAGATCGGTTCCTCTATCGCCGGGGTAGCGCAGCAGCTTATTGCCTTTGGGCAGGGGCCGGTAAAAAGCATCTTTGAGAATGTGCTGACCTTCGTGACGGGAACGGTTGCACCGGCGATTTTGAACATTGTGCAGACGGTGGCGCCCTATGTGAGCCAGATCATCAGCGGTATCGGATCTGCCATCATGACGGTGGCAAACATGATTACGACAGCCATTCAAGCGGCGTGGCCGGTGATTCAGATGGTGGCGCAGGGCGTGTTGGCTGTGGCAAGCGTGCTGGGGCCGGCGTTTGGCGCAGCGCTTGCGAATATCACGACCTCCATCCAGAACATTGTGACAAGCCTTTCCGGGGTGCTGAACGGGCTGATTCAGTTCATTACCGGGGTTTTCACGGGAAACTGGCAGCAAGCCTGGGAAGGCGTCAAACAGATATTTGGAAACGCATTCAATGCGCTGATTGACCTGTGCAAAACGCCTATCAATGCGGTGATCGGCCTGATCAATGGGGCGATCAGCGGGATCAACAGCATACTGGGAAATGGAATTACAATCCCGGATTGGGTACCGGAACAGTTTGGGGGCGGTAAAACATTCTCGTTAAGCCTGCCGACAATTCCCATGCTGGCGGCCGGCGGTTTCACAAACGGGGTGAGCATTGCCGGCGAGGCGGGAACAGAGGCGGTCATCAGCTTTGACCCGGCCTACCGCAGCGCAAATATCCAGACATGGCAGCAGGCCGGGCAGATGCTGGGCGTGGACAACGGTGCCGAAGTGCTGGATATTGGCGTATCGGCGAGTGGGAGCGCGAGCGCAACAGACGCGGGATGGCAGCCGGCACAGTACACCTACGCGCCACAGATCATCATACAGGGGAATGCCGACCGGGCCGAGGTTCAGCAAGCACTGGACGAAGGATACGAGAGGTTCAAGCAGTACGTTTCTCGACTTGAGAGAGAGCACAGACGGAGGGCCTATTGATGGCGTACACGACAGTGAGCGGGGACACCTGGGACAGCGTGGCAAAGACGGTTTACGGAAGCGAAGAACACGCCGACTTGCTGATGGAGGCAAACCCGCGCCAGTTGCCGGTGTTTCGATTCGACGCAGGGGTAATGCTGGAAACGCCGGAGCTGCCCGCCGAAAAGGACGGACTGGCCCCGCCGTGGAAGTTTGAGGGCTGAACATGGCAAGTGTGGTAAAAGGCAGATACGCCGAACTGGAACTTTGGTACAACAATGCAGACATCAGCGACGATATACGGGATGAGGTGGAGAGCTTCACCTACACCGACACGGCCGGAGAGATGTGCGACAGCATTGAAATTACCATCAACGCCCGGGATGAGAAGTGGATCAAAAGCTGGTGGCCGCAGACGGGGGCGACCCTGCACCCGAGAATTATAGGGCACAACTGGAACGTGGAAAACGACCGGTTTGAGATGGACTGCGGCGTGTTCATTATGGACAGCATGGAGTACAGCGATGCGCCCGGGAAGATCAAGATGGGAGGCGTTGCCAAACCGGCCGACACGGATTTCAGCGACCGAGACCGGGGGGACGTGTGGCAAAACACCACACTGAAAAACATTGCACAGACCATAGCGGACCGCTACGGGCTGGGGCTGGGGTTTGACGGGACCGACTACGAGATTGCCAAGCGGGAGCAGAACGGGCCGGACGGAAGTTTTTTACAGCAGTTGTGCAGCGATTACGGGCAAATTCTGAAAGCCTATTCGAACAGACTGTGGATCTTCGACAGGGAGGTCTACAAGGGAAAGAGGGCTGTGCAGGATGTGCGACGGGACAACATGATCCCGGGGAGTTTTACATGGACGCAAGATCTGGCAGGAACCTACGCCGGAGGGGAATTTTCCTACACGGACCCGGACAAGGACGCGGATCTAACGGCGTCGGTGGGGAGCGGGAAAAGAATCCTGAGCCTTAACCAATATGCCAGCAGTCTTGCGGACGCCGCCGCGCAGCTGGCCGCCGCGCTGAACAACGAAAACCACAAGATGATCCAGATGAGTTTCAAGGTAGGAGGAAACTTCCACCTCTACGCGGGAGGAAACGTAAGAATCCAGAAGTTCAGCGATAACATGGACGGGAAATATTACTGCGAAACGGTAACGCACACTGTCACACGCGGCGGAGGGTTTGAGACATCGGTTGAGACGGTGGGAATCCGGGATGCCTTCCAGTCCTGGATGGTGGGAGGAAGCATCGAATATCACCAGCAGACGGCGAGTGAGATTCCGGAGTATGTGAGCACCTACGAGACCACCAGCCCGGCGGCAAATTCCGCCAACGCGGCGGCGGCGGGCAGCGGCGGACAGGCCGTGCAGCTGAACAACTGCCCGCTGTATGTATCCAGCACTGCCAAGACGAAGGCCAACACGGTGACGGGGACCTACTACCTGTACGACGGAATCCTGATCGCAGGGAGATACCGCATCACCAACGTGGCAAGCCGATGCGGAAAGCAGCCAATCGGACAGAATGTAACCGGGTGGATTGACGCGAACCAGATATGAGGAGGGGGACGGCATGGCACAAGCACCACAGGCACGAACGGGGCGGGTCAGCAAAATCAATTATGAGGCCGGGACCTATGAAGTGACCTACCCTGACCGGGGACATGCTGTGACCTGCACCATCAACGCGGTATCCAACGGAGAGTACAAGATGCCGGAGATTGGAGACCTGGTAAGCGTGGCCCATAACGGAAACGGGACGGTGGCCGGGGTAGCCAGTGGTACGGTGTGGAACCAGACCAACAAACCGGTGAACGGCCACGCCGGTTATTACCGCAAGGAGTACGGGAGAACCAAGGGTAAGGCATACGAGGAGTACGACGACGCCACCGGCGTACACACGACCTACGCGGACAAGCGGCTGGGAAGAAACAGCGCCGGGGAAATCTTTGACGAAAGCGCCGGACCGACAACCATCAACGCGGGTGGTGCGCTTACGCTGAATGGGGGACCGAGCTCGAGCCTTGCTGCCGAAGGAAGCGTTGGAATTGCGGCCGGCGGGGCCGTGAGCGTTGAAAGCGGAGGAGCTTATTCCGAGGTGGTCGGAGGCGACCTGACGCGGGAGTGCGCAGGGGACGCCAAGGAAACCTACGAAGGAAAAGTGGAACGGGAACACGCCGACGAGGTGAAGGAAACCTACGAGGGAAAGGTAGAGCGGGAACACACAGACGACATCAACGAGACAATTACCGCGAACACCATCCGAATGCAGGAGGGGAACAAAACCGAGAGCGTGACCGGAAATATCACAAAGACCGTTGAGGGGGATACAACCAAGACCGCAACGGGGGATGTGAACATCACGATTGTCGGGAACCTGACACTGACGGTGGGCGGAACCGTCATCGGCGTGGACAGCGGTGGGAATGTAACCGTAACCGGCGCGGCCAACGTAACGGTGAATGCCGCAGCAGCACTGAACATCACCGGAGCAACTGGGGACGTGACGGTGGACGGGATCAGCCTTGTCCACCACAAGCACAAGGACGGAGGAACGGGAGAACCGGAAAAGGGGGAGTGACAAAAGATGGTTGTGGCCACGCTGGGCAATGTGATATTCGAGGTCTACGACGGAAAAATTTTCACCCCCAAAGGAATCAGCGGCTCAACCGGAAGCGATTGGGCTACACACGACGTGGTGCATGGCAAAACCACCCGGGAGTGGATCGGCCCCAAGGCCATGAAGTACAGCTTTGAGGTTTTACTACGCGCCCAGGACGGCGTACCCCCGCGCCGGACACTGGACCAACTGCAAGCGATGGCGGAGAGCAACAACGCATTTTGGTTTGTGGTGGGCGGCCAAACAGTGGGGAAAAACCCGTTTGTGCTGACGGAGATCAGCGATGAATGGGGCGCCACACTGCAGGACGGAAGGCTCATTGAGTGTACGGTCAGCCTGACGCTGGAGGAATACCGATGAACATACAGAAGCCGCAGATAGAGATAGAGCCAGGACGCGCCGACATGGAAACGGTGCAGGATGTTTACAGGTGCCTGGTGATGCTTTACAGTGCACACCCTGGGGAACAGGCACTGGACCGGGATTTCGGCATCAGCACCGAAGCACTGAGCAAGCCGCTGCCTGCGGCCAAGGCGCTGATGGCCGCCGAGTTTGTGGCCAAAACAGCCAAGTACGAGCCGAGGGCACAGGTGGCGCGGGTGGAATGGGACCAGGACGCAGAAAACGGAGAACTGAAACCGAAGGTGGTGGTGCAAATTGTCGATGATTGAAGCACTGAAAGACGTGCCGCAGGTGAACTTTATCGGGAACCTGGAATTGCAGGAAGTCAAGGAACAGGTGGCGGCCTGGTATGAAGAACGATACCGGGAACTGACCGGTGAAACCCCGGTGCTGAGCGATGCGGCACCGGAAAAGCTGCTGCAATATGCCATCGCTATGCTGGGATACCAGGCGTTGCAGTACATCAACGACAAGGGCAAGGGGGAACTGCTGCCGACAAGTTACGGGGAATACCTGGACGGGCTGGCGGCCAACGTGGGCGTGGTGCGGCACGAGGCCCAGCGGGCCACCGTGATGCTGCGGTTCACACTTTCCGCTGCAAGGAACCAGGCAACCGGCATCCCGGCGGGCACACGGGTACGGACAGAAAACAGCCTGTACTTCAACACACTGGACTACGCCGAGATCAAAGCCGGGGAAACCACGGCGGATGTGATGGCGCAGGCTGAGGAAGCCGGGGCCGCCAGCAATGGGCTGGCAATCGGGGCGATCAGCACACTGGTCGATCCAATCCCCTACATGGGCAGCGTGGCGAACACAACGGAATCGAGCGGCGGGACGGATGCTGAGGACGATGAGAGCCTGACAGAGCGGACGTTTTTAGCACCCAGCGTATTCAGCTGCGCAGGCCCGGCGGACGCCTACGAGTATTACGCCCGGGCGTGGCGGAACGATGTGGAGGACGTGCGAGTCACAAGCCCGGAACCAAGTGAGGTGGACATCTATTTCATCTTAGACGGGGGCGCTCTGCCAACGCCGACCGAATGCGAAGAGATGGAAGACTACTTCATGGACGAGGAGCAGGTGCGCCGGCCGCTGACAGACCTTGTGACCTGCAAAGCGCCGACCGAAGTAAACTACACCATCGCAGGGACCTACTACATCGGGACGAGCAATCGGAACAACGTGGCCGCCATACAGGCAGCCGTACAAAACGCGGTGGCAGAGTACCAGGCATGGCAAAGAAAGCTGGGGCGGGACATCAACCCCACCGAACTGATTGCCAGAATCCGGGACGCGGGAGCCAAGAGGGTGAGCCTAACGGCCCCGGCGGATACCGTGATCGAGGAAAACCAGATCGGAAAATGCACGAGCGCAAGCATTGCCTACGGAGGACTTGAACATGATTAGGCTGGATGAGGCGAGGCTGACGGACGCCGTGCCGGCCTCCCTGGCGGAGCAGCCGTGGGCGAGAGCGCTTGCATACGCGGAGTGGATGCTGCGCGGCGAAGTGCTGCACTACGCCGACCAGAGCCAAATTTACACGGCGCTGGACACCTGCCCGGAGGAAGTGCTGGACGCGCTGGCCGTGTGCTGGAAGGTGAGCTGGTATGACACGGCCTACCCGCTGAGTACAAAGCGGCAGATCATAAAAAGCAGCGTGGCGGTGCGCCGGTTCATGGGAACAAAGTGGGCCACGCAGGAAGCGCTGCGCAGCGTATGGCCGGACAGCGATGTGGAGGAATGGTTCGACTACGAAGGGGAGCCGGGGTGCTTCCGCGTGGTGTGCAACATCGCCGACCCGAGCGTGACGGCAGACATTGACACTGTTCACGATAACGTGATGCAGTACAAGCGCACGAGCGCCCACCTGGACAGCATCAGTTTTATGGTGCGGCGCGGAATCAAAATCGGCAAGCGAGTGGACGGATGGGCCGCCCGGGTGCCGGAATGCGGGACGCTGCGGTGCGGAACCTGGTGGACGAGATCGACGCTGGGGCACAGCGAGAGACCCGGGGTGCAGATTGGCGCTGCGCCGGATGCGTACAACGCCAATCAGCCGGAATGCGGAACGTTGCCGGAGATGGCAGCCAGAGGATGGCAAACCCAAGCGGGAATTACCCTGTGGCCGGAGGCAGACGCATACGCGGCCGGAGGCGATGAGGCCGGGGTAACCCAGGCGGGGCGGCTGCCGCAGGCCGCTACGCTGGGAATTGCGAGAGAACAGAGAATCCGGGCGGCGGCGGATACCGGCGCGTGGCAGACGGACGCGGAAGCGGCAGGCAAGGCAGACAGCGGAACGCTGCCGCAACAGGCCGTACTGGGCGTAAGCCGAACCGAAACACTGCGCATGGGCGGAGGAACGGCCGCCGAAGGGTATGTTGCCACACCGGCGCACAGCGGGCAATTCCGCTGCGGGGCCGTGGGGAAATAAAGCAAAGGAGGTAAACCGATGGCGTTTTTCACGCAGAACTTTTTGAATGCGCGGCGGCAGGAGCTGCTGCGCAGCGTTTGCCGGTTCCAGTACCAGATCAACAACGGGAGCTGGTACGACGGAGAGATCAACAGCAAAGAGGTTAGCGGGGTCAACGTGGTGGTGTTTGTGGCGGTGCCGAGTTCCGGCAACGCGGACACAATCACCGGCGTGCGCATGTACGACCAGAACAACGCACTGGCCGGAAGCCAGAGCATCAGCCTGCGGCGCAGCAGCCTGAACTCGGCGCTGCTGCGGTTCACGTTCCCGCTGACCGAGGAGTGAGGAAGGAGGTGAAAGAACATGTATAACCGCACGTTTTGGCTGGATCATGTCGAGGACGAGCACGGAGAGGTGATCCAGCAGGGCACCTTGATGGACCAGGCGCACTTCAACAAGATGGAACTTGGCATTTCGGATTCGGTGCTGGCCGGGCAGCTGCTTGCGTTCAAGAACGAGCAGGAAGCCTACGAAACGATGGGAGAGATCAAGACGGTGACACTGACAGCCAACAGCAACCCGTGGCCGTTCTGCAACACAGAACAGGCGGTGGCGCTGACGCAGCTGCGCAACACAACCAACTATGACGTGACCGTGACCGTGAAGGAGTACAGTGGCGGAGAGCTGGGGGACTTTGAGATTCTGGACAAGGCGCTGAATGGATTCAAGGTCCGGCACGACGGGAGCGCTGAGAGTGTGACCGTTGAGCTGAAAATCACAGGAGGGATGACCGCATGAAGATTGTGGAGATGAACGAAGGGGCGAAGATCGCCTATGAAGTGGACGACACCAAGCTGGACTTTGCCGGCGGGGCGTTGACCGTTGACCTGGACCGCTACAGAAGGGACTACCCCGTGACCAAGGACGTGATGGCGGACGGGGACGGGAACCTGGTGCTGGGCACCGGTGGGCGCTACTATGTGGCGCAGGTGGAAATCCCGGCCAATACCTACAGCCCGGCCCCGGCGGAAGAGGAGGCAACCGAAGCGCTGGCCGAGGCAGAACAGGACACCCCGGTGGGGCCGGAAACAGAGCAGGAAGCACAGACGGCCGCGCCGGTGATGGACCCGCTGGACATGGACAAGGTGACGCTGCGGCTGTGGAGCGTGGCCGGTATCGAAATTTTCTGATGGAGGGGAAAGATGGCAAATTTTGAACTGAGCGCCTTTGCGCTGAAAACCATTGCGCCGAACAACGACCTGCTGATGGACGACAAGGGGATGCCGTCCGTCATGGCGTATGTGCCAAAGTTCCGGCTGAAAGATGTGCTGTCCACCGACAGCGACACCATCCACCCTGCGTTCCGGGTGAACGGAACCGAGCGGGATGGGTTTTGGATCGGAAAGTTCCAGAGCAAAAGCATCAACGGGCGCCCCTACGCCATGCCCGGCGAGGACCCGGCCAACAACGCCAGCCTGGACACCTTTGTTTCCCAGGCGCGGGCCAAGGGCGAGGGGTGGCATGAGGTCACCGCCGCCGAGTGGGCTGCGCTGGCCCTGTGGTGCCACAAGAACGGCTGCGAGCCGAAGGGGAACAACAATTACGGCAGGGATGCCAGCGAGAGTACCTACAAGGCGATCCCCGCCAACTACGAAAGCGATGGACGCACCGCCCGTGTGCTGACCGGCACCGGCCCGATCACATGGAGCCATGACGGGACGCTGGGGGGAATCTGGGATCTGAACGGAAATGTCTGGGAATGGTGTTCCGGCCTGCGCCTGGTCAACGGCGAGGTGCAGATCATCGAGGACAACAACGCCTGCGACCCGGCCACCGACCTGAGTGCAACCAGCCCGGCGTGGAAAGCCATCGACGCGGCCACCGGCGCACTGGTTACGCCCAATGGCAGCGGCACCACCAGCGGAACCGTCAAACTGGACTATGTTGCCAACAAATGGCAGTACGCGACTGCCATCACAAGCCAGGTGGACGAGAGCCGCAGCTGCCAGTTTAAGGACATCACCTGCGCTTCCGGCGTCGGGGACAATGCGAAGCTGCTGCTCCAGGCGCTGGCATTCCTGCCGGACACCGAGCTGGAAGGGGACAGCATCGACGCCAACTATGGAGGCGACGGTTTCTGGGCGAACAACGCCCAGGCGGAGCGGTGCCTCTATCGGGGCGGCTACTGGAACAACGGGTCCTACGCCGGGGTGTTCAGCTCGAACCTGCACGCCCCGCGCTCCTACGTCAGCTGGGGCATCGGGGGCCGCGTCGCTTTTATCGAAAATCCGTAAGCTGCGAACTGACAAGCTGGCGGCCTGCGCGGTAGCGCAGGCCACAAAATAAACGCGCAACGGGCCGATGAATCGGGCCGTTGCGCCGACGCCAAAACGGGAGGGAATGAAGATGACGGCAAATGAAGTGCCACCCCAGGAGCGGACCCGGCCGTTTTACCTGCGGGAGAAAATAAGCGACATGATCCGGTATGGATACCCGTTGACAATGGGGTTCAGCCGGAAGAACCGGGAACTCGCAGACGAAATGCGCCGGAGTATGCTGACGATCTACCGATTGAGCGTGGAAATAGACAAGAAGTATTTCAAGAAGAACACCACGCAAAGCCTGGATGTGGAGCTGGCCGTGCTGCGCCAGCTGGTGAGGATGGCGGCAGACAAGGATTTTTACGGCGGGAAGTATGCGCCGCCGCTTTCCATGCACCAATACGAGGTCTGGGCCAGGTACAATGACGAAATCGGGCGGCTGCTGGGCGGATACTTGAAAAGCCTGGAATAAGCCCGTTTCGCTGGGAACAAGCCGAATACGGTGCCTCTATCGGGGCGGCAACTGGAACAACGGGTCCAACGCCGGGGTGTTCAACTCGAACCTGAACAACCCGCGCTCCAACGTCAACTGGAACATCGGGGGCCGCGTCGCTTTACTCCTACCCACGCATTGTGGCGGGCCTTGCGCCGGACACGGGGGCCGCTTCCCACGGGAAACGGCCGGTGCGTAAGGACTAAAGGGGCTTGTTTCCATCCCGCGCAGGGGATGCGCGGGAAAAATGTGCATTGCTGCGGAGGCGGGAACGTCACACGCAGCGACAGAGAAAGGAAACCGCATGAACAAAGAACCCGGCGGACGAGAAGAATGCCGGAATGTGATAGGGCCAGGTGCGCTGGATACGATCAGCAGCTTTTGTTGGCTGGAGAACGCCCACCGACACGCGAGAGCGGGGAAGCGGTACAGGGACGAGACGATGAAGTTCACGGCCAATCTGGAAAGGAACCTGCTGGAAATTCAGCGTGAACTGCGCACGGGGGCGTATGAGGCGGGAGAATACCGGAGGTTATGGGTGACAATACCAAAGCGACGCCTGGTGATGGCGCTGCCATACAGGGACAGGGTGGTGCAGTGGGCCATCTACCTGCTGTTGAACCCGTACTTTGACAAGCGGTTTATTGAGGACAGCTACGCCTGCCGAGTGGGAAAGGGAAGCCACGAGGCACTGGAACAGCTGCAATACTGGCTGCGGAAGGTGAGCCGGAAGCCGGGGCCGAAGTGGTATTACCTCAAACTGGACATCTCCAAATACTTCTACCGCGTGAACCATGAAGTGCTGCTGGGCATCCTGCGCAGGCATATTGCGGACGAAGGGCTGATGCGGCTGCTGGAAACAATTGTGAACAACGACAAGGAGCCGTTCGGCCTGCCAGCAGGAAAGCGTCCGGAGGAAGTGCCACGGACCGAATGGCGGTACGATGTGGGAATGCCGATTGGGAACCTTTCGAGCCAGCTGTTTGCCAACATTGTGCTGAACGAACTGGACCAGTACGCGAAGCACAAAATGCGGCTGCGGCACTACATCCGATACATGGACGATATTGTGATCCTTGGAAATGACAAGCGCCGGCTGCAAGCGTGGCGGGACGAGATCAGCGCTTACCTGCGGGACGTGCTGCGGTTGGAGCTGAACAAGAAAACAACTATCCGGCCGATCAGCATGGGGATCGAGTTTGTCGGGATGAGAGTATGGGCGACACACCGGATCATCCGAAAAAGCACTGTGCGACGGGAAAAGAGGGCGGTGAAATCCATTGCCGGGAAGCTGGCGCGAGGAGAAATGAGCAAGCCGGCTGCCATGCGCAGAATCGACAGCATGAGAGGAATGATGGACCACGCTGAAAGCGCGGGACTGCGGTGGAGGCTGAACGAGACTCTGCTGGACAGGGCAGGGGATGAGATCGGAGGTGATCTGCCATTTGGAAGAGGAAGCAGTGATCGAAAAACTGTGCGGCATCGTGTGCGAACAGAATGATATTATCCGAATTCAAGCGCGGGTGATTGAGATGATGTACGCCGATGACCCGACGAAAGAACGCGCCGCAGCGGTGGCCCAGAAGAGGCGAGAACTGTGCGGAGATATTTTTGACGTGGAGGTGTAACAGATGGACAAAAAGACTGCCGAACTGGAAGGCGTGGAGATGACGCCGGAAATGGACGCCGAGATGCGGGACGGAAAGGGGATTGAGGACGATGAGTAACAGTGCGTTGGTGAGCTACACAAAAATCAGCCCGAACAGGAACATCCCGAGGAAGTACCAGATCAGCCGGATCACCCCGCACCACATGGCCGGAAACATGAGCCTGGAAGCGTTTGGGGACACGGTGGCGCGGACAAGCCGGGCCATGAGCGCCAACTATGCCATCGACAGCAAGGGAAACATCGGACTGTTCTGCCCCGAGGCGGATCGCAGCTGGTGCAGCAGCAGCCCGGAAAACGATCACCGGGCAATCACCATCGAGGTCGCCAATGACGGGGGAGCCAATACCAACTGGCATGTGAGCGACGCTTCGATGGAAGCGCTGGTGGAGCTGTGTGTGGACATCTGCCGCCGGAACCCCGGCTTGAGCGGGGGGCTGAACTACACCGGGGATGCCCGTGGAAACCTGACAAAGCACAGCTACTTCACCGCCACCGCTTGTCCGGGACCGTACTTGGGCGGGAAGTTCCTCTGGCTGGCGGACGAGGTGAACCGCCAGCTGCAGGGAGGACAGACAGAAGGAGAAAGTGAGCTTCGGGCAGGCATGGCGCTGCACCTGGAGCGCGTTCCGCTGTACATCGCCAGCGCAAGCCTGACACCGGCCGGGACGAAAACAGGAACCTACTACCTGTGGGGAACCGAGGTGGTCAACGGGCGAGTGCGCATCACCAACACACCTGCACGGGCCGGGGTTGCCGGGCAGGTGACAGGGTGGATCGAGGCGAGCGATGCGAAGGAGGCGGCCGGCATCAAGGACCAGACGGACGCCAGCGGAGCAGCCACAATCAATATCGAGGCGGCGACAAGCCTGCAGGCCATGGCGATCTTCGAGCTGTGCAAGCAGCTGGACCTGGTTGAGCCCGGTTATTACAGGAGCAAATACCTGGACGAGGGCCGGACCATGCAGAAATTGCAGATCGGCAGAATCACGGCAGGGGACGTTGCCCGGGTAGAGGATCTGTGCGAGAAAATCGGTGTGGCTTACGAAGCAGCCTAACATGCAGAAACCACATAAACGTGGCCGCCGAACAAGGCGGGGAGGGACATGGAAGACATTGTAATATCATTCACCCCGGGCCAGGCATGGGCTTGTCTGCTGGCGCTGGCGGCCGCTGTGGCAGCGCTGGATAAAGCCTGGTCGGTGCTCATGGACTGGGGAAGGAAGAGGAAAAACCCGGACACAGAGAGAGATCAGAAAATCAAGCGGCTGGAAGAAAAGACCGAGGCCATCGCGGAGAAAACACAAAAGATTGATGGATTGGAAAGGGAATCCGAGGACCAAAGGGAAGCACTGTGCGCCATCCTGCACGACAGGATCTACAGTCTGTGTATGTTCTACATCAAGCAAAGATGGATCGACATGGATGGGTTGCGGAACCTTGAATACCTGTATCGGGCCTATCACCGAGAAGGCGGAAACGGAACAGGAACGGAACTTTTCAACCGGGCCGCGTCGCTGCCGATCAAAGACGGTAACGAAAAACAGAACAAATACGAGGAGGAAGGATAATGCAGATGATTCTTCTGGCCATTGTCATGGCCGTGACTGTGGAAGCGTTGATCGAGTATGTCAAGCAAATTGCCAAGGCGCTGAGTTCCGGCGAAGCCAAGACCGCCGCGACCCAGGTGGTGTCTATCCTGCTGGGCGTTCTGCTCTGCCTGGCCGTCGGCGCGGATGTGTACGGCGCCCTGGGCGTCGCATTCGCCGTGCCCTGGGTGGGCACTGTGCTGACGGGGATCTTTGCGAGCCGAGGCAGTAACTATGTTTCCGACTTGGCAAAGAGGTTGCAGAACATCCTGGCCGGCGCCAACGAATAAATAGCAAGGCCCCCAACTTCCCGGGATTTCCCGGGAGGTTGGGGGCGTTTTTTGTTTTCCTGGTTGTAGATATGGATTCACTCAAAGCCGTTCCACAGCCGAGCGATGAGTACGCGCACATAAATAGGGCAATCGCGGTATTCCCAGTTCTCATACGTTCGGCGGGAAACGCACAGCCTCTCGGCCATCTGTACCTGGGTCAGCCCCATCTCGGCGCGGATTTCGGACACGGGTTTGTGTACGGCGTCCCACGCCTTGCCGCACTGCTTGGCAGTGTGCGCAAGATCGGCGTCTTCCCCCCACATGGAGGAAAGCGCCCAGTCAGAGACAAAAGTCTCGCGGTCGGTATCGGATTGGGCTTCGGAGATCAGGATATAGCGCTGATGATCTGTCATTGTTGTTCCTCCGTTTCTGCATCCTTGAGCTCGTGCAGTCGATCGGACGCGGCCTCTGCCGTTTCGATGTGTTGTCTCACTTAACCACCCCGATCACATCAGCATCTGCGATGATGATTTCGTCCAGATCGCTGCCATACAAATATCGACCTTTTCCAGCGATCAAAAGTACTTGCTCGCCATAGTACACGGAAGACTTTTTGACAGCATCGCAAATTGCAGCTTCGGTTTCATCATCGTCGGTGCCATCCAGCCACAGGTCGTCCGAGAAAATCTGTATGGCGCACGCACCAGGAAGAGTTTCACCAGTGGTTTCACGCGTACTGATATCGTTCTCATAGTCCCAATCATAGCTGTCTGGCACACTGTCTCCAACGTTCAGAACGCCGGCGGAGTTTTCAATTGTTCGGATCCCGAATACATGGTATCCGCTTTCGGTGGCCTGTTTCATGGCTTCCACAAGTTCCTTGGCATTCATCGTTCGTTCCTCCTTTCTTCCCAAAATGCGTGCAGCATATGGGCCTTCGTAGAAAGGGAGCGAGCGTCCTCGGCCTCCTTCAGCAGACTCTGAATGATTTCTTCCCATCGCGCTACATGTTCACGCTGCTGCTTTGCGTAATACTCTTCATCCTCTTCGGTGATGGGCTCCTCCATTGGCATCGGATCAAGAACGGGTTTACAATCCTCGCTCATCATTTTCTTGTAACGAAGTAGCTCTTGCTTCCTTTCCTCTGCTTTTGAGATCAAATCATGTGCGTACTGAGACATAACAGCCTCGACAAATATATAATCTTCCCGAGTGAATTCATAGCCTTTCATGAGGCTTTTCTTATCCATTTCAGATTTCTCCTTTCGATTTGCGCCAAGAGCTTGCTGCAGTTATACTATACCACATATTAGCGTATACGTCAATAGGTGGGAAATGTTTTTTGAAAATACAGGAAAGCCCCAACCTCCCGCCGTTCCGGCTGGTTGGGGCTCTGCTACTTTTTCTTTTTGGGCTTATAGGGGCCTTTTACTGTGATGCCATCAGCTAAATACGCATAGCAAGGCCCCCAGCTTCCCGGGATTTCCCGGGAAGCTGGGGGCTTTCTTTTTTACAGTTTCCCTTTCAAATCTTTCCGCGCTGGATGCCTTTCCAAGGCACGTCGGCAGGCCAATTCAATCATGGATTTAATTTCGGGTGCGTCAACGGGGCGGTAGATAATATCCAGCATGACGGCCATTCCGTCGGGAGCCTTGACATCATTGGCTTGCGGGTGGTCTTTAGGGCCGAATTTATAGGAAAGCTCACCGGTCCGCGGATAGTAGGCGCAGTAGATGTTAAAATCTTGGTTGGATTCATCATGAGATGCACGAGAAAGATTTTCGATGGAAACTTCGTTGAATTTGAGCATTTTAGTTCTCCAATCTTTGTATTTTCCGGTTTTCACGCGGCGGTCCGGGTGTACCTTTGGGGGCTCGGCCCGCGACCATTTGGGGCAGTTCTTGCAGTGCTTCGGGGGATTACGCTTGAGCTCCGACAGTGCCCGGGCGACTGGCGCTCCACAGTGGATACAGTGCCCATGGCACATCATGGCTGCATGGCCGCTGGGGAAAGTGTGGCGCTCTCCTTGTCCACTTGGAAGCAACCGAAGACTTTCCCGATGATCTCATCATCCATCTATCTGCACTCCCATGTCGGCAGAGGGTGACCACTGGCCAAGCGCCTCCTGCATCATGAGACGCATATAGATCGGGCAGCAATCCCGCTGCTCCCAGTTGCGGACGGTGGCGACCGGGATGGCAAAGCGGTCGGCAAGTTTTTGCTGGCTCAGGCCGGCGGCTTTGCGAATATCCGCCAGGGGACGCGTAATCCGCTCGTGCAGCTGCACAAGCACCTCCTTTGCCTTGTCCAGATCGGCGGGGTCGATCCCCGGGATACTTTCCGCCTCTGGCATCAGCCTCCAGCGGGCGGCAAAGAGGTCGGCGGGCATTTCATCCGCGCTGCGGATGATTTCGGCGTAGGTTTTGGTTGTCATGGTATGTTTCCCTTCCAAAGAGTAGTGCCGCTGTCTTTTCCGTGCCGTGCGGCACATTCTACAAGGCCGGTCAACGTTCGCCTTCTTCGTCTTCGTCTTCGTCTTCGTCTTCTTCATCCTCGCATTTTTGGAGATACTCAACGAGCCTATCAAGATACTCATCGCACAGCCCAAAGGCATCAGCGAGTTCTTCACGGTCGGATGCCCGCCAGCCCCCATCGTATAGGCTTGATGCACCGAAATCCTGGAGCCCGGTGTACGGTTCGTCCACGTTCGTAGAAGAAAAGAGCGCTTTTCCCGCCGCTTTCAAATCGTCTTGATACAGGGTGAACTCGTCCTCGTCAATTTCCGCGATGAGCTCTGCCTTGGCATCGAGACCGGCAGCTATCACCTCGGAGGGAAGGCCGCCAAAATAGTCAGCGGGGATTTCGCTGGTGTTGGCCCAGTAGTAGCGGGCGGAAAGATTGGAAACCGGCTTGGAAAAGCCGTTCCGAGCGGCGCGGACGAGGTCGGGGAGATGGTCGGGGTCCGTGGATTCGACTTCCGGAATCACCGTGATTTCTCCATCGTCGGATTCCACAACCGCGTAAATACGGTTTTCTTCGGTTCCGTGGACGCCGAACTCGTCCTCTACATCGGAGCAGACATAGATCTCATAGAACTTCGTCATAATTAAATCCTCCTCGTATTTGTTTTCTCTTGGGTTATGGCCCCTTGCTGTGGTATAGTTTATCACTTATTAAATTATATGTCAATACATTACATGGAGCGAAGCACAGGAAATTATTTTGAACTCAGAGAAGAAAACGGAGGCTGTTGACACCAATGTTGACACCCAGGTTGACACCAATGTTGACACCGCACAGAGATTTGCAAGGATTCACACAGGTTGGAAGGAAGAAAGGGGAGGAGATTGGACAAAAAGAAGAGACCGGAAACTTCGCGCATCAACGCAAGTTTCCGGCCTCTTTGGCGGAGTAAGAGGGATTTGAACCCTCGCGGCACTTTCGCACCCTACGCCCTTAGCAGGGGCAGGGAAGTGCGGAGAAAGAAACGACATAACGAAAAATACATTTTTATCGTTGACACCATGTTGACACGGGGATTAGATCATCTTCATGCTGTTCACGGCGTGCAGTTTGGCGGCCAGGGAGATATGGCCGTAATTATCAGCAAGGGTTGACTTGGTGCGGGAATTCGAATGGCCCATGATGGAGTTGATCACCACCTCACTGACTGCGGGGGTGATTTCGTGCAGGCGGGTATAGCAGGTATGGCGCTGGCAATAGCTGCCAAGCGGGCGGATGCCGGTGCGTTGGATCATCTGTTTCCAGGCAGAATAGAAGGAGTTTTCGTCACAGTCAACCAAGCCGTACCGAGCGCGGGGAAGCAGCGCCTCCAAAACCGGGGCCACCGCCTCAGAAACAGGAATTTGCCGGTCGCGCCCGGCGGCGGTCTTGATGCCGCCGGTGATGCAGCGGGAGGACAAGTCGATGCGGGAAACATCTTGAGCGAATAGTTCGCCGGTGCGCATTCCGGTGTAAGCCATCAGCAGCGCGTACCCAGCAATGGAGGGCTGACCGTTTTGCCAATCGGCCCAGATGGCCCGCATCTCTTGCGGGGTGCGGGCGTCCTTGGCGGCGAGGGGCTTGCTGGGCAGCTCGATAAAGGACACGATATTCTCCCGGCCCGGCGGGATCACGTTTTCCAGAACCGCCATGTCAAAAATCTTTTGCAGAATGGTTTTCGCGTCCCTCTTTGGATAGAATGCGCCGTCGATGCCATCTATAAGGTTTTGCAGTTCGGAATAGCGCAGCCCCGCCACATCCCGGTCCTTGATGGGGTCGAGACGCTTGTAGGCCGTCAGGTAGTGGCTGCGCTTGTCGGGGGTGATTTCGTTCCACTTTTTACCGGCCTGGACAAGAGAGAACAGCTGATCGACGGTGCGGGAGACGGAGCCGCCGTCCTTTCCGGCACGGAGATTGGGAAGGTAGTTGATCGCTTCGGCACGGGTAGCAAAACCACCTTTCGTAACGGTGGAGACCAGAACGCCGTTGCGTTTGACACGGACCTTGGCGGTCCAGGTAGATCCACGCTTATAGACTGTACCGGTGCCATTGGGGTTATGGGTCTTCTTGGCAGAGCGAGGCGAGGCAGACTGCTTCTTGCCACAGTAGCGGCAGTAGAGGTCACCATCGTCGATCTGTTTTTTACATTTGATACAGAGCACGGGGATCACCTGCTTCACAGGGGGAAAGAGGGGAAAGAGCTTTTTTAGAACAGCTGCGTATAGTCATCGCGTGGGTACAGGATATGATCGGCTTCGCGCCGGATCACATTGGCCTTGTCATAGGTAACGGCGGTGCCATCTAAAAGGGCAAAGGCGGAGCTTACAGCGTCGGGGTTCGATTCATACAGGGACTGAAGATGCTCATGGATTTTCGCCCAGCGGGCACTGGGACGAAACATCTTCTCGGGGGCGTCCAGCCCGGCCCGCTGCAACGCATCGCGGATTTCTTCCTTTCCGATGTGCAGGCCGCAGTGCAGGTAGTCGCCGATGGTTTCCTCGGCCAAGCCGAGGTTGACAAGCTGTGCCACGGCGGGGGTGCGCAGAACCAGGATAGGGCTGCCGCCCATCTTGCCATTGGAAAGGCAGCGGCAGGCAACGGTGTCAAGAAGAGACAGCGCGTCATGATCCAGCCCTTGCATCGTGCGGCGAATGTCACCGGAGGTCACACCCGCCTCGTGCGTAGCCTGCCGGGCAATCACCTTACTTGTGTTGCTGGCGGGCTTGCCGGGCATGAGGCCGAGTTCCATTGCGATGCGGTACATGTGCTTGCAAGGCTTGGGACGCGCACCGCAGGGGCAGCCCTCCAGGCTGGCGGCATAGTGGCCATGCTTACCCTCGAATTCCGCCGTGCCGTTTTCTGTATCCAGGGAAAGCGGGGTGACATCATCGGTCAGGGCTTTCTGGTAGGCGCTGAACGCTTTTTTGTCGGTGAAGTCGGGCGCAGTGTGCGCCCAGTCAGGGATGGTATACATACGGGGGCCTCCTTATTTTGCGCGAGCCGCCCGGCGGGCGGAATCAGTGGCGGGTCGGGTCGTCGGAGCGGCCTACCAGGTAGTCGAGGGAAACGTTGAAAAAGTCTGCAAGAGCAATCAACACGAGGGCGGAAGGAACAGTGCGGCCATACTCGTATCGCTGATAAGCCTGCTCTGCGATGCCAATACCATCGGCAACCTGACGCTGTGTAAAATGACGCTCCAAGCGTACCTTCTTTAGTTGAGCTGATAAATTTGACATAAATCACCCGTGATTGTATTGACACAACAAACAGGCCCCGGCGATGCAGCCGGGGCCTGTTATTTTTGGCGGTTTCGCCAATCATTTGCGGCACGGTCAAAAACTAACCTGCGGTAGAAGATGATCCGGCCGCCGGATCTTTTTCTTCGGCCAGCATGGCGGCGTAGTCCTGCTGGGCCGCAATGCCTGCGGCCACCGTGTCCGGCACGGAGGGCGCGGGCGGGGCCAGTTTGGACATCACGCTTTCCAGATACCGCACAATCGCCGCACGGTCGGCGGGGTCCAGTTCCAGGTATGCGGTGACGATGGCCCGCTCGCGGGTGTCGAGCTTGTATTCCTCGGCCACGCGGTCGATCACCGTCTTGCGATCCTGGGAGAACATGGATCCCGCACCAGTGCGCAACCAAACCTCATTTACGCCAAATTCCCGGCAGATAGCGTAAACGGTCTGGTCGCGGGCACCATTTCTACCGCTCTCAATCAGGCTGATCGCGGAGGCTGTAAGACCAATGCGAGAGCCGAACTCCTTCATCGTAAGGCCAAGGCTCTCGCGCACTTCCTTTATGCGCTCTTTCAATTAACCACCTCTTTTCTTACTTATAGAGTAGCACAAAAAGTTAAGAACGTCAACAAATAAAAATGAAAAAAGGGTTGACAAAATTAAGATTGAAAAGTATAATGGAGACATTCAGTTAAGAATGCAAACAACGAGAGGAGAAACACGCAATAGGTTGACGGAAGAAAGGAGGTGAGAGGAGATGCCCAAAAAGAAACCCCGGCGGAACACCGGGGTGACGCATGAGGCTATTCAGTTATACGTCGCAAGGTTACGCCAACGCGTTGAAGCTGCGATTGGAACCGATGCGCAAGGGAACGCAAGGAGTTCTCGGTGGTATGCGGCGGAAGATCTGAAGCGGCAAACGAGCCGGACGAAGCGAGATCGTCAATAAACTCGTTCAGAGAAATGCCGATAGCGGTTGCTTCCTCTTTAGAAAGGGAGGGGGATTTGCGCTTGATTTTTTCAAGGGCCGAACGACAGGCAGGAACAAGGTAACCATCATCGCTGTTTTCGATGTGATGGGTAACAGCGTAGAGTATGGCGACCGCATCGCTGGACGAGATGGAGAAGGACGAGCTTCCCAAGTAGGCTTTCAACGTAAACACAACCTTTCAAAAAAATTATCAAAATTATAGCACAAAAGAACATAGGAAACAACCGCAGGAGTTGACAGAGGAAAGGCGGTGAGGCGGACGAACAAATTTATGAGGGACCTGCCGCATGTGCTTGCAAAGAGGGCCAGCGAGGAAAGTGAGGCGGAAAACAAAATCGCGCTGGCCGCAGCATGGGTACAGGTTACAAAACCTGGCGGACTATGCGGAAGCGACAGGGCAACAAAAAGAAAAGACGCTGAACTGGTAGAGGCCGCGGCCCTGGATGCGCTGGCCGATATACTGGCGACAGGATATAACTGCTACAGTGGGCTGCACGAAACCCTGACAGTTTTGGAGGGATTAGAAAAGGCCCGCCGAAGGGCGGGCAGGAATCAGCGGCGAGGACGATAAACAGAACGACGCCTTTTCTTTTCCTCAAGTGGACAGCGCGGAGCAGAGCTGCCAAGCAAGCAGCCGTGTTCACGCAAGTCACGGGACGGACAGATGGAAATATTGATGCAGTCATACAAGTATGTACCATCATCATCAACAGGATCATCAAACGTAGAAGAAATAAGTGGATTTGGAAGACGTTTATCCAAGGAATAACCTCCCCTCTGCAATTACTCGGCCCTGGCGGGGGCCTGGGTGCATTATAGCATGGGGGAAAGGGGCAGACAAGAAAGGAGATTGACATGGGAATGGATGAAAGAGCGGCGCGGGAATGCGTCGAGATCATCCGGCGGATGCCTGCCGAGGCGCAGGAAGCGTTTTTGAACATGCTGATCGGCGGCAAGATCGTGGCCGAGGCGATGCGCAAACGCGAGGAAGGGCAGCCCGGCGGGGCGGCCTGACCGAAAACCAACATGGCCCGGCGGGCTGCCGGGCGACGCGCTGGCAAAGCACAAGTGGACGTGCGGCCAATTTGTAATCGGCAGGGTGCGGGTTCGAGGCCCGCTGCCAGCCCCAGATGTGCGGGTCGTATAACGGCGAGTACACCAGCCTTCCAAGCTGGGAGCGGGGGTTCGATTCCCCTTCCGCACTCCATGCGGCGCTATGCCTGGGCGCCGCGATGGCGGCGAGCAGAGAGTTTCTCCTTTCCTGACTACGAGCCGCAAAGAGAAGATGCGAAAACATCTCTGCACAGGCCCGGCGGCTTCCCGGCATACAGGCCGCCGGTATCTATGGGGCATTCACCCGCGTGAGGGAGAATGCCCCCAGCTACGGAAACCCTGTCTGCCCTGGGTGAGTGGGCAGAGCCGCCGCAGGCGACGCGGAAAACCCGGCAAGAGACATCCGCGCGGTGCGCCCCAAACAGCACCGCAGCCGGGAACCCGGGCGCATGGCGCACACTGACATGACATGCGCCCGGGTTTATAGGGGGCCAGCGTCTGCATGAGGGCGCCGGCTCCGCACGGGGAAGGACCGGCCGCCGCAACTGCAATACCTCCTGGATTTGTGGTACGGAACAAGCTATTCTCTCGGCATGACACAGCCTCCGGCGGCCGGTCCTATTTATATGGCGCAGCGGGAGGCACCGACCAAAGGCCACGGTCGGCCACCAGTTCGAAGCTGGTGTGCGCCACCAGAGAAAGGATGGATGCACATGGAGGAAATGGAAAAAGGGCTCCCGCCGCAGATCACAGTGGAGACGGCAGCAACGATTTTGAGGAAAAACGGATTCAAGATGAGCGTGGACAAGCTGCGGGCCGGGCTGGTGCAAGGAATTTACCCGTTCGGGGATGTGGTGCAGCGGCACGACGGGATGCTTAAAAACGACTGTTACGACGTGTACACGGTATTGCTGGAAAAGTGGATCAAGGAAAGGACGGAACAGCATTGAAGAAGAGGCTGTAAGCCCAACAAAAGAAAGGAGAAAGCAATGGAAGATAAAATTATGAAAGCCAAGACGATGATCGCAGCGCGTGGAATTGGGTGCGGGCTTGCCTGTGCGTGGATGGCGCTGACGGCATTCGCCGCCGTTTGTAGCGGCGCACAGTACGGAATCGGCGGGGTGCTGACGGCGGCCGTGACCGTGGCGGCCATCACTGTCGGGATTTGCTCGACCGCCAGAGTGATCAAGGCGCTGGGCATAGCATACCGGGTGATCAACGACAAGGAAAAACTGATAAAAGCAATCGACAGCATGGAAAAGATGCGAGATGAACAAGAAGCAGTGTGAACATACGTTTGAGATCACGCGGCCGCAATGCCGGCCATGCAACGGACTGAACGAGCAGTGCCCACACTACATACAGAGAAGCGCAAAGGAAAACCAACAGAACAAGTCTGACGGTGGGGGCGCCGGGTGATATGCCCGGTGCCCTCTATTTTTATACGGATACAAGGAGGCAGCTATGGCAAAAATCAGCTACGAGAGACCGGACGGAACGAGGTTCGCGTTCGACACGGGAGACGGAAAGCTCATGCGGGAGGTGGCCGAAAAAGCGGCCAGAGACCTGTGGGGCGATACTGCGCCGAAGTGCGAGAAGCCGGAGGCGGGAATCGAGAGCGATGTGGTGGCGATCTACGACGACGCGGGGATCCCTTCCATCATGCGGCGGTTCCGCAAGGTGACGGACAAGGAGCTGTTTGGCGGAGCGGACAAGGTTCACCCGGCGTTTGTGATCGGCGGGGTGGAGTACGATGAAATTTACATCGGGGTGTACGAGGGGACCGAGATCAACGGGAGAATCTACAGCCTGCCGTACACCAAGCCGAGAACCAAGATCACGATGGATGAGTTTGCCGAAAAGTGCTTTGCCAAGGGGGAAGGCTGGCACATGATGACGGCAGCCGAGTGGGGGCTTGTCGCCAATGAGTGCGTGCGGCTGGGGACAATGCCGCACGGCAACACCGACGGGGGGAGCTGGCACGGGGGCGAAAACGAAAAAGGCGTGTTCCCGGAGGGATACGATGAGCAAAACGACCCGGATATTGTGCTGACGGGAAGCGGCCCTGTAACCTGGACGCACAACCACAAGCCGGACGGGGTGCACGACCTGTGCGGAAACGTG
>ERZ1090879.230-NODE-230-length-37775-cov-47.474364_pt1 | contig 37775 bp, 27 predicted proteins | sample MGYA00478472_ERZ1090879 | MGnify/ENA primary metagenome ERZ1090879 (study PRJEB33644, sample SAMEA5815723) | chicken gut metagenome | biome: Chicken; feature: Gastrointestinal Tract; material: Caecum | place: Ireland | collected 2019-01-01 | study: A study of the... | reverse complement strand
GCAGGAAACTTTTAAAGACGAAAACTTATGATTGTGTAGCCTTTTCGTTCACAAAACACAAAAAGGGAACACAGCCAGTGCTGTGTTCCCTTTTTGTATTGCCGCGGCGGACAAGAACTGTAAGTTCGGCAATGTGGGCATGCGCGAAGCGTGCGCCCGCGGAGCTTTGCGCCGAAGGCGCAAGCCCTGCCAGGGGCAGCCAAAAAAGTCCCGTGTGCTAAAACAGCACACGGGACTTTTTGCGTTACTGCCGGCTGAGATGAACTTTACAAGTCGACAGTGATGCGGTCGCGCCGCACGATGTGCATCGAACGATGCGCTATTCCGTCGCTATGCTCCTTACGAGTCTGCCGGGGGCAGCCAAGTCCGAAAAATCCGAACTTTTCATTTTACGATGGACAGTTTGGATCTTGTCTTATTTTGAAGGAAAAATTCCATAGATGATTGTAATAACAGAAAGAAGGCGTGACAAATTGTCACGCCTTCCCATCTATGACAAGCTCACGCCTAACTGTCATTTTTAAATTCTGCAATGCTCTGTGGGTTATTCAGTCATAACGCTTTTAAGCGGCGTTTTTCTTATGCGGAAAGAGAAAAACACCATTGTAAGTTCATAGACTATAATAAAGGCAACCAATGTAATGAGCAGCACAATCCAATCAAAGTTATATGCGGGCACAATCTCTACATCGGAGAAAACAAACGTAATGATAAGTTTGAGAAGTGCGTATTGATAGAGTGTCCCGATTATAAAACCGACGCACGCAAACGGGCGGTATGCGCCGAGAATAGTGTTTGAGCAAGCCTTATTATCATAGCCGAGAACGCGCATCATAGCGATTGTTTTTGCATTGCCTTTGACTACTTCGGAGAGCGACAACAGCAACGACAGTAAAGCGAGTATAAGCCCTATTGTAAACATTATCCACGCCATAGTCTCGCTCGCCAACTCTATCATAGATATATGATTTTGTTATTATAAACTTCAAAACAGGATAAATTTATTATTGTGTTTCAATTTTGTGCAGATCTTTGATCAAGCCGATATACAGCTTGTCTGCGATCTTCATATCGAACATCTTTACAGTACGGAGCGCTTGTAGAGCAATCATTTCTCCCATGAGTTTAACGTTCTCGGCGGAGATAACTTACGGTGGAAAAACAGCATCTTTTCTGTCAGTCCGCGGAAATCAACGGGACAAAGCCAAAATCGTTGCGTACAGGTCGGGAAACGTCTCATAGATAGCAAAGGGGCCGAGTAAGGAAACAATCCTCACTCGGCTCTTAATTCGTTTCTGTCTCTGTTGAGCAATCATCCTTTCATCGGCGTAAGTTTGAAGGTATGCGGTTTTGTTTCTTCCCGCCGGATGGCGCTTTGCAGCATTTCGACGGCTTGCTCCGCGACTGAACGCAGGGGAAGGCAAAGATCGCCCGTTCCTTCCGTTTCGGTTATGCAAACTGCCCGCCCGTCGGGAAGAAGGGGGGCACACAGTTCGGCAAGTAACCTGTCGCCAAAAACAAATGCGCCGTCGGGATGCGCGGTCACATATGCGCGGAGCGCGGAAATCTCCTCAGCGAGATAGAGTGTATCCTCCTGCAACGCCGCCCTCAGGTCGTCCAAATAGGGAGCGTTGCGGTACGGGTATGCGACATAAGTAATTTTCTCACTGTGCAATAGCTGTTTCGCCGCCGCAATGACGGCGCCATGGTCGGTGTATACCTTAAAAAAGAGCGGATCTGATACGATCATATCCACGGCGACGATGGGAACGAACCAATTCTCCTTGAGGGCATAAAACTCTTCTTCGGTGAGGTCGACGCACACGATGCCCTCTAAATTTTCCTGCATGTGCATCTCCTGTATCACGGAGGGCGTGAGCAGGACCGCGCCATAATCTTTGCGCTGAAGCGCGTACTGCAATTCCTGCAAGAGCGCATAATACCGTGCATTCTGCGCAGGGTATCCGCTCCGCGGCGCGCAGACGCCGATGAGGTTATTCTTTTTCCCGGCCAACAGCCGTGCGATGGGGGAAGGGGTATATTGGCGCAGGTTGCAGATCTGCAGCACTTTTTTCCGCGTTTCTTCGCTGATCTTGACGTCTTCTCTGTTGTTGACGATATAGGAGACGGTCGCCGTGGAAACGCCCGCTTCCCGTGCGATATCGTCGATCGTGACCTGCTTTTTAGCTGCCGTCTTGCGTTTAGCGCCCTTCTGATACCCAAGTTCACTGCACAGCGCTAGAATGCGCCCGCGCGTCTCTTCGCCGATCTTAACGTCCTGCCTGTCGCTCAATACATACGAAACCGTCGCGGTGGAGACGCCCGCGCGCTTTGCGATCTCGGCAATGGTGATATTTTGTTTTCCGCTCTCGTGTTCCATGCCTCTATCTTACTTCAAATGTGAAAAAAAGTCAATCGCCTGCAACTGATTTAAGCGTTTCAATAAATTTTTGAAAAATTTTCTCAAAAGGTATTGACAAAGGGAAAAAGTGTGATATAATTTATTTAAGCGATTAAATAAGTCGCAAAACAGGATAACGATAAGGAGGGAACGGTTGTATGGCAAAATCTAAGTGGGCGAGGGCAGCCTTGACGATGGCTGCGGTCATGGTGTTGACGTTGTCTGTCGGCATTGCATCGGCGTGTACGGGGCAGCCTGAGGATTACACGGTCACGTTCTACGACGGAACGACGGTCATAACAACAAGAGAGGTCGAAGAGGGCGGCAAAGTCGCCGAATTCGAGCCCATAGACGTGGATTACGAAAAGGAAGGATACGTTTTTAACGGTTGGTATGCGACTTCCGATTTTACGCACGATTGGAGTTTTGATACCATCATCGATAAGGATACCAACGTGTATTCGATGTGGTCGTCTTCCAAGGAGGATACCCGCCAATGGCTGATCGCGGGGAGCTCTTCTGCAGGCGGTCCGCTCGCGGCGATCGGCTGGAACGGCGGCCCCATCGAGGGGGAGAACGGGAATATCCTCACCAAGACGGAGGGCAAAAATGAATTTACCATTACCATCGATCTGTACGCGGGCGATCAGTTCCAATTTTGCATTCAGGACGACGAAGGCGTCTGGAACACAGACGATGCCAACGGCGGCGGTGCGCGCGGTGGGCAGTACCTTGTCGAAAATGAATATATGAGCGCACCGGGCACCGGTCTTGGCGACGGGCAGGTGAATATTACCGTTTCCGTGAGCGGCAATTATACGCTGACGCTCACGACGGACGCGGAGGATAAGAACGTCGGCTCCATCACGGTCGTGCGCAACGGCGACGCTCCCGCGGTGACGGTGGACCGCTCTGACTATACATGGTACATCTACGGCAATTCTGCGGCTGAAACGAGCGCCGAATCCGTGCTCGCGGGCACCAACTGGGGCGCGAATGTCGAGTCGCTGCAGTATTCTGCCTATGAAATGTTCAAGATCTCCGATAACGAGGCTGACGGCACGGGCACTTGGACGCAGACCTGGACGCTCGCCGAGGGCGATGAGTTCCTGCTTGCCTACTGCATGCTCAAAGAGGGCGGCGGCATTTCGGCGCAGGACGGCACGATGTTCTACTATCCCGATATCGATGAGTTCAACGGCGAGGACGCCGCGTTCAAGAAGGCGGACGGCATGGGAAGCAACATCGTGGTCGTCGAAGGCGGAACATACACCTTCAAGCTGACCGTCACGCTCAATGCTGAGGCGAACACGCTGGAAGGCTCCATCGAAGTGGATAAGACGGCGGATATCTTAACCTCCGATCAGACGTGGAAGGTGCTGGGCGGCAGGCTCTCCTATGCGCAGGCGACCGACCCCGCAACGGGTAATCTGACGATCGATGAATCGGCATACAACGGCAAGACTTCGGTCTTTGCAAACAATAACTTCGGCATGGGATCTCAGGTGCAGCAGCTCACAGCTGTTTCATCGCCTGCGGCGGGTATGGCAAGGGAGTACGAGATCACGCTCGACCTTGTGGAGGGCGACTACTTCTACATCTGCATTCCTGTTTGGGTGAATATGCCGTACCGAGAGAATGCAGAAGGTCCTTATTACAAGCAAGGGTATAATTCTCAGTTGGCTACCGCACAGAATCTTCCCGAAGGCATTACGGCTGATTGGGCATGGAGCGGCAATTTTCTCTGCACGCAGGCGGGAAGCTACACCTTCAAAGTATCCGTTGCGGCGGACGGCACACTCTCGCTGACGGTGACAAACGCATAACAAAAAGCGGTATCGGGGCGGTGAATACCGCCCCGAAATTATCAATACCGATCAGGGAGGAAGGCTCATGAATAAAACTGCCATTTTGCATATCCCCGAATCCCAATATTCTTTTGCTTACGGCGAGCACGAACTGCGCATCCGTCTCCGCGCGGCGCGGGGCGATCTCGACAGCGTAACGCTCATCTATGCGGTCAAGTACGACTGGCTTACGGAAAGAAAATCGCTTCCGATGCGGAAATCGTATTCGGATGAACTGTACGATTATTATACGGCGGCGCTTTCTGTGCCCGATCCCCGCACCGGATATGTATTTTATTTGAAACGCGGGGAAGAGGCGTATTATTACTCGGAAGAGGGTCTCACGGTCGAGTATGACCATGAGAAAAGCTATTATAATTTTTTTCAGCATCCCTATATCAATGCGGCGGACGTACACCGCAAAGTGGATTGGTGCGACCGCGCGGTGTTCTATCAGATTTTTATCGATCGGTTTCGCTGCGGGGATCGGGAGAAAGACAGATCGTATATCAACAGAAGTTGGGGCGAGATCCCTGACGCAAAGAGCTTTTACGGCGGCGACCTCAAAGGCGTGACGGAAAAGCTCGGATATCTGAGCGATCTGGGCATCACCGCGCTCTATCTCACGCCCGTGTTCTCTTCTCCGAGCAATCACAAGTACGATACCGTCGATTATTATCGGGTGGATGAGATGTTCGGCTCCGCCGCCGATCTGAAAGAGCTTGTGCAAAGGGCGCACGAACGCGGCATGAAGGTCGTGCTGGACGCGGTGTTCAATCATTGCAGTATGCTGTGCGCGCAGTTTCAGGACGTTCTGAAAAAAGGCAGGTCGTCCCGATATCACGATTGGTTCATCATCCGCGGCGACAAGCCTGATCCGCAGAACTGCAACTACGAGTGCTTTGCCGCGTGCAGCTACATGCCCAAGTGGAACACGAGCAACGAGGAGGTGCAGGAATACCTGCTGCGCATCGCTCTGTACTGGATGCGCGAATGCGGCATCGACGGCTGGCGGCTGGACGTCGCGGACGAGGTCTCGCACGACTTCTGGCGGCGGTTCCGCAAAGCGGTCAAGCGGGAAAACCCGCAGGCGATCCTCATCGGCGAGAGCTGGCACGATGCGGGCGCGTGGCTGAGAGGGGACGAGTTCGACGGCATCATGAACTATTCGTTCACCAAGGCGTGCATCGACTATTTTGCCAAGGGTACCCGTTCGGTACAGAGCTTTTGCGATCGGCTCAATGAGCTTCTGATGCGCAATACCGATCAGGTCAACGAAATGATGCTCAATCTGCTGGACAGTCACGATACGGAGCGGTTTCTGACGCTCGCGAAAGAAAATACGGCTGCGCTCTGCTGTGCGCTTGCCGTCCTGTTCTTTTTTCCCGGGATGCCCTGCATCTGTTACGGCACGGAGATCGGCATGATCGGGGAATATGAACCCGATTCCCGCCGTACGTTCGATTGGAACGAGGCGCTTTGGGATAAGAGTTTGCAGGAGACTGTCCGTACGCTCGCACTGCTCAGACGCGAAAAGATCGGCGGAGCGATCCGCCTGTACACGCAGGGCGAATTGTTGGTGATGGAGCGTGAAACGTGTTCATTGATCGTCAATTTTACGGACGATGTATTGACATATGCTGCGCATGCCTGTTATCATGTGATCGGGGCGCGCTCCTATGTTGTGATCGATAAGGAGGAATCGGCATGAAAAAGGGGAAAATCATTTGTATTGCGCTTGTCCTGACGTTCTCCGTGGGCGTGTTTGCCGCCTGTACGGAGCGTACGGGGGGAGGTACGTTCACCTATGAGGAACTCATGGCGAAGTTCGACGGCGAGATCGAGCAGAACGCCACCATTCGCGTGCTCGACAATCAGATGGCGATCGAAACGGGGCATCTGCAGGAGGTGCTCGATGCCTTCAACGAGCGGTATGCCGAGTACAACGTCAACGCGGTCGACGCAAACATGGATCAGTATGTCGATCTTGAGCAGAACGGACCGGACGGGTACGGTCCCGATGTGCTCTATCAGGCGAACGATATGCTCATGCGCTATGCCGAGGGCGGGCATGTGCTGCCGCTGCCCACGGAGCAGCTGGAGATCGCTGAGATCCCGCAGACCGTTATGGACGTATACAAGCTGGAGACGTACGGGCTCGAGCTCTATTACGGCATGCCCGTCGCGCAGCAGTCCACCGTGCTCACCTACCGCAAGGACTTGCTCCCCGAGAATTGGGAGAGCGAATGGGACGACAACGAAAACGGCATCCCCGACATGGTGGAGACCATGAACGACCTGTACGCCTATAGCAGTCAGGTCAGGCAGGAATCGAACGGCGACAGATACGGGCTGTATATGTCGCTCGTCGATCAATACTTTAATACGGGGTATCTTCTGTCGTTCGGTGCCTATGTGTTCGGCGATACGCATGACGATATCGGACTCAATGCCGACGGCGCCGAGGTGGGGCTCAATCTGTTCCGCGATCTTGCGGGCGCGCTCGGTTCCACCTGCATCTCGCAGAATGCGACCACGCAGGTGGCGACCTATCTCACCAATTCCGCGGGCACGGCGTTCTGCACGATCGGTACGCCCGACTGGCTGACGACCTTTCAGGAAAATCTCACCGCGACCTATGTGCGCGAAGGCATGGCGCAGGAAGAGGCGGAGGCGGCGGCAAAGGAAAATCTCGTCGTCGTGGCGCCGCCGCGCCTTCCCAAAGACGGGGACATCACCAAAGAACTGACCGATATCGAGGAGGAGACGTTCGCGCCGACGACGATGGGCGGCGTCAATGCCTTCGGCATCAGTTCCTATACAAAGTATCCGAAGGCGAGCCTTGCCTTTGTGAAGTTCGTCTCCGAATATGAAAATCTCAGGTGGCGGAGCGAAGCGCTCGGCGCCGTTCCCGCCCGCACCGATCTTGCCGAAGAACTCGGCGGGGTCTCCGAGATCCTGAGTGGGCGCGTTTCAGAAGGACTCATCTATATGATGCCCTCCACGCGCGATACGCAGTATATCTGGGATCCGCTCTCCTCCCTGTTCAACGACGTAGCGACGGATAATACGACGCGCGCCGTACCCGTGTATACGACGGCGGAATCGCTGAAAGGGGCGCTCGATAAACTGGTGACGGACATCCGTTCCGCAATGGCGGTCGGCGATATCTCGTAAGGAGGGGCGCGATGGATGCGGTCAGAATGAAACCGAAACGGGAACGTGTTCCCTATCAGGTAAAGCTAAGCTGCGTGTTTATGGGGCTGGGGCAGCTCTTTTGCCGTCAGTTCACGAAGGGCGCGCTGCTCATGCTTTTGGAGATCGGATTTATTCTCTTTCTTGTCTTTGCGGGCGTGGACAACATCATTGGGCTGTTCACGCTCGGCACGACGGAGGGTGTGCCCATTATGGGCATCGAGGGGGACAATTCGATCTCCATGTTGGCGTGGGGGATCACGACGGTCTTTCTTGTACTCCTGTTTGCGCTCGCATACTATGCGAACATCAAGGATGTGATCTATACGACGCGTGAGATGGAAAGGGGTAACCGCGTCAGGAATTTTTTTGAGAGCTGTCAGACGCTGCTCAACAAAAAGTTTTACTTTCTCACGCTCACGCTGCCCCTTGTGTTCGTCTGCATTTTCAACATCATGCCCATCGTGTTCACGGCGCTCGTGGCGTTTACAAACTACGGCGGCGAGATCGTTCCGCCCAAGCTCGTCAGCTGGACGGGGTTTCAGAGCTTCCGCGTCATCTTCACGATGAGCGAGTACATCGGCACGATGGGCAAGATCCTCGCGTGGAATATCCTGTGGGCGGTCGGATCCACATTTTTGGTGTATTTCGGCGGGTTGGGACTTGCGCTCCTGTACAACTCTGCTTGCCTGAAATTCAAGCGTTTCTGGCGCGTGTTTCCCATGTTTGCCTACGCGATCCCGAGCTTTATCACGCTTACAGGCTTTTACTTCATGTTCTGCGACAGCGGTCCCATCGTCGGATTGCTGAAGGAATGGGGATGGGTCTCCGAAAATTTCACGATCATTTCCTACGACTCTAAGTGGTCGCTGCGGCTGTTGGGATTTTTCTGCTGCGCATGGGTGGGCGTGCCCTCTGTCATGTTTCTGGCGACGGGCATCCTGTCCAATGTGAGCAAGGATACCTACGAGGCCGCGCGGCTGGACGGCGCGAACGCATTTCAGCAGTTCTGGTACCTCACGCTCCCGTTCGTGCTGTTCGCCACAACGCCCGTCATTATCAGCACGTTTATCAATCAGTTCAACAACTTCAGTATCTTTTATTTCCTTCGTCCCGAAACGGTGTATGCGCCGGGATACTTCAATGCGAACAGTTCCGACCTTCTCATCAACTGGATGTACAATCTCACGGTGGAAAACAGACTGTATTCGCTGGGGTCGGCTTTGAGCCTCATCCTGTTCGCGTTCATGGCGGTCTTCTCGCTGATCGCATATGTCACCTCGCCCGCCTATAAAAAGGAGGATACATACCGATGACGAAGAAAATACATATCCGTCCCGAAAAGGCGGTGAAAACGGCGCTTGTCTATCTTCTTGTGTTGCTCGTCAGCTTTATCTTTGCCTTTCCGTGCGTCTGGCTCGTGCTGTCTGCGTTCAACGCGGAAGGGGATCTTTTGACGCTGGACGGCTTTTTCCCGCAGGCGTACAGCTTTGATACCTTCCGCCGCCTGTTTACGGAGATCACAAAGTACGATTATCCGCGCTGGTTCGGCAACACGCTGTTCGTCGCCGCGGTAAGCTGCGTTATCTCGACCTTTCTGGTCATCGCGGTGGCCTACACTATTTCGCGCTACCGCTTCAAGAGCCGCAAGGCAATGATGAAGGCGACGCTCATTCTTGGCATTTTTCCCAACTTCATGAACATGACGGCGCTGTTCGTCATCATGACGCAACTGCACCTCATCAACAATCTTTGGGGGCTCGTTCTTTTGTACAGCAGCGGTTCCACGATGGGATTTCTCGTACAGAAGGGTTTTTTCGATACCATTCCGAGCACCATCTACGATGCTGCTACGTTGGACGGCGCAAGCGATTTTCGGGTATTTGTGTCGATCACGCTCCCGCTCTCCAAACCGATGATCGTCTACACGGCGCTCACCTCCTTTGTGTGGCCGTGGGCGGACTTCATGCTGCCGAGCATGCTTCTCATCGACAAGTCCTCCTGGACGGTGGCGGTGGGACTCAATTCGCTGGACGACAGCGAGTTCTCCATCTTTGCCGCCGGCTCCATGTTTGTGGCTGTTCCCATCATCGTTTTGTACGTTGCGCTCTCTAAGTATCTCATTCAAGGCGGGTCTGCGGGCGCGGTCAAAGAGTAACTTCCTTCCCCGCGGCGGGGCGATTTCCCCCTGATCTGCCTTGCCGGATAAATAGCGGATGGCGCTGTTCCTCCAGGCCGCCATTCCGGAAAAGGCTGCGGATAAATCTTCCGCAGCCTTTTCTCATACAAAATACCGTAAAAATGAACGAAAAAATAATTCTAAAATATATTGGCACATTTATGAAAGTGATTTATTATAAGTCGCACAGTTGGGCATTATCGATCGTCACTTTAGGCTGATTTTGATAGAGCTTGCCCTGAGGTACATCCATCCTGCCGGAAATATAGTCGAGCGATACGTCAAAATAATCCGCATACTGCACAAGAACATGGTAGGGAGGGAAGGAATAGCCCCTCTCATAGCGGAAGATTGCCGGATGAAAAGTATAATGATATGAAGATCATCGGGCAGCACATCGACCGCGCCTATTACAAGCGCATCTTAAAGAAAAACGGCGAGAGCGTCATCTCTGCCAAGGAGACGATCTCTCAGGGAGCAGAGGGTATTCCGCTTGAATGCATGCCGGAAGGCTATGCCGAATTTGCCGAAAAGACGAAGCATGGCAGAAAGAGAACGCGCTGAAAGGCAAAGTCAACGGTATCGTTCCGCTCGGCTATATTGAGGACAGTGGCATCACTTCGCAATCGATGAAGCGTACGAACCCATTGTGCGGGAGCTGTTCGCGCGCTTCGCGCATGCCCGCGGAGCTTGGCGCCGAAGGCGCAAGCCCTGCCGGGAGCAGCCAAAAAATCCGTGTACCTTTGTTGGGTACGCGGATTTTTTTCGTTACTGCCGATGAACTGAATTTTACGAAGCTGCGCTGCACGATATTCTGTTTTGTCGCTGCGCTTCTTACGAGTTTGGCGGGAACAGTCCAATACGCTCTTGCGCGACGCAAGAAATTTTCGATATATCTTTCTCAGACGGCGGAAGTGGATTTTCTGCGGACGAGAACGGATTTGATACATTCAAGTCTGGGAGGTTCCTGGTAAAAAATGATCGGGTAAAGTGCGTCGACAAAGGCGTCGATCGGTTGGTGGATTGCGGTCAATTGCAGGTGAGAGATCCAGTCAATGTCGTCAAAGGTTATGATTTTGACATCTTCGGGACATCGAAGTCCGTATTTTCGCATCAGTTCCAGCAATTCCAGTGTAAAGGTATTATTGCCTGAGATGACTCCGTCCGGCTGAAAATCCAAAAACAGCTGTTCAAATGCAGGATCGCTTGTCTCCAGCAAGGTATGTTCAAAGTAGCGATATTCGGTAATCTGATTTTCACGTACTGCGCGCAGAAAGCCGGTCGTGCGGTTGGGGAACACGCGATCGGAACGAAGATTATAGTAGCTGACACCAATGAGCAGAGGTCGTCTGCAGCCAGCTTCAAAGAGATGCTTCGCGCCGATGTAGGCGCTGTCCTCATCATCGAATACAACTGCATTGATATCGGTATAGACGCGTCGGTAGAGTTGGGTGATATGGATCCCGTTATCCGTTGTTTTTCGTACAAGATCGTAATTTCGATCGGTGACCGGGGTAAAAATGATTGCACAGACTTTTGCGGCGAAAAGCGTATAAAAACATTCCCGTTCCAATTCACTGTTTTCGTTGCTGTAGGTCAGCATAACCGTTTTTCCGTCCGATTTGAGTCTTTGCGTCAGAAGCGATACAACGATATTGTAGAAGTAGTTTTTGATATCAGGTACAATGATACCGACGATGTTGCTTACCCCGCTTTTGAGCTGTTGGGCCGCTTGATCTGCGATATAGCCCAAAGCATTGACAGCATCCAGAACGCGTTGCTTGGTTTCGGGACGGACATAACCGATATCCCGCAGTGCGCGGGATGCAGTCGCGGAGGAAACGCCGGCATATTTTGCAACATCTTTGATTGTGACCATGATAAATAACCCCTGTATGATAAATATTATATACGATATTTTTTCATTTGTAAAGAGGTAAAATCCTAACTTCAAGCTAAATTTTCAAAAATTGTAAATTTTTTTCGGAAAAACTATTGACGAAGTGATAAAATTGTGATATCATGCGATATGAAAACGTTTACATATTTTTTTATTCGGATATGTAAACGTTTACCTATGAATGATGGAGGGATGGAAAATGAAGCGAGCGATAGGGATCGCCGTATTGGCAAGCTGTCTGGCGGCGAGTGCGGCATTGGCGACGGTAAGTCTGCCGCATAGGGCTGCGGCAGAAGGAGACGCCGGCAGTCGTACTTTATGTGAAGAAAATTTTGACGGAATAGCCGACGGCGAGACGGTCGGTACGGCATTTACGGGAGAGGGCGGAGCGCTCGTATCGGCAGATGCATTCAGTCGTTACGATCTGCCTGCCGTTGCGTGGACGTATGACTGGAAAGTTTCTTTTGACGTGGAATTTCCTGATGTGGAGGCGACGGGATTTCTCGGTCTCAACGTTAACGGACTGACCGAGGGCGTGACATACGAGTTTACGGTAGCCAAAGAAACGGGCAGTGGTTCCGCCATGTATATCAAAGGTGCGAACGGGGAAATTCTGGTTGGCGCGGACTATGAGGGACAGGGCGGCGTGCCCGTGATCGATCCGGGGACGGCGTATCGGTATTCGGTCGCAAAGAGCGGTGATACGTTCACAATGTCCATTGACGGCACGCCGCATATTACATATCAGATTGAAGGGGCAGATCGGCTCGCTTCGGCGCTGGATATCTATTCATTCAATCTCGTCGGCGTTAAATTGGATAATCTTTGCGTTGAGAAGGGGGAACTTGTACCCGCGGTGACTTTGGGTGAAGAATTATATAGCGATTCTTTTGATTCCTATGAAGAAGGCGAGACCGTCGGGAACAACCTGACTGCGACTGCGGACGGGAGACTGCTTGCCGGCGTCGGATTTTCACAGTTCGATGCCAACGGCGAGAGATTCAGTGCCGATTGGCTGCTTTCTGCGGAAGTTACCATGCCCGCAGAGCGCGATGGGTTCTTCGGATTTAATATTTTCGGGATGAAGCCCGATACGACGTATGAATTTACGGTACAGAAGACGTTTACGGGCGGCTATGCGCTCATCAAGGACGGCACTTCTGAGCGTTATCACAGCAATAATTTCGGGACCAATCCCGTCTTTGCCAACGATCTGACCTATCGGATCTCTCTGCTGAAGGTGGGAAAGATGTTCACGCTCATGGTGGACGGGAGAATGGTCGCGGAGATCGAACTGAGCGAGATCCAGACAGATGCAACCGAGTTTAATTTCTATACATTTAATCTGGACGGCGTTCTCGTCGATAATCTGAAGCTTCAGGAGGTTCTGCCGTCTACACAGATCGATTCGGTGACGCTGAGTGTCAGCCGTCCGAGCATCAGCACCATGCAATCTGCCGAGATCAAGGCTTCCGTGCTGCCCGCTACAGCCAAGATCGAGACGGTAGAGTGGAAGGTGGACGGTGTCACACAAGAGGGCGCTGAGGAAACAACCTTCATGTTTTCTTCGCAGACGGTCGGTTCCCACACCATTGTCTGCACGGTCAACGGAGTGGACAGTGCGCCTGTAACGGTAGAAGTCACCGAAGCGAGCGACGAGGAGAAAAATTCACTCTATTATGAAACGTTTGACGCCATGCCGGACGGAACCAAGTGGGGATCCTTTGATATCCGCGGCGGTGCAGCGTATACCAACGCAAACTATAACCGTTATGACTTTGCATATTCATTTGTTCGTGACTTTGATGTTTCTTTCGATGTGACCTGGAAAGAGGACATTTCCATTGATTCGTATGTGGGACTTACGGTCACCGGATTGACGGAGACGGCGAACGAAGTGGAATTCAATATTCACAATGCGCCCGAGACCGTACCGGAAGAAGGCGAAGAGCCGAATGTCGATAATCTTATTGTCAAATACAATGGGACGGAACGTTGGTTCAGCAATGACCCCGAAAAGGCGGGCAGGTTGGATTCGCTCACGATCGAAACAGGCAAGACGTATACCTATCATCTGATCCGTTATGACGATCAGTTTGAATTGTACATCGACGGAATGCTGGCGATCAAATACTATATCAAGGACAGCAATTCCGATCCCTTGGTCCCTGCAGGCATGTTCTTGTATACTTATAACGATAATGCGGCAGAGGTCGCGATCGACAACGTTATCGTGAGAACGGCGGAGGAGATCACCGACCGCGTCGAACCTCCCGTCGTGGAGGTGACGGGCGCCTATGTAACGGCGTCTTCGGTCGCGATCCGTACGGGGGAGAGCACGACGCTGACGGTTCAGAGCACTCCTTTTGATGCGACTGTTACTTCCTATGCATGGTATATCAACGATGTGCTTGTCGAGGGGGCAACGGAAAAGAGTTATACCTTTACGGCAGAGGAAGCGGGCGAATATGAGTTCAAGTGCGTGGTGAACGGTACGATCACCAGCGAGAGCAAGACGGTTACGGTCAGCGAGACATCCGCGCCCGGCAGCGAGGAGCCTGCGGAAGAGAATCTCGGTCTCATTATCGGCCTCAGCGTCGCAGGCGGTGTCGTTGTGCTTGCAGCTGCCGGGATCGTGATTTGGAGAGTGATTCGCAAGCGGAGGAATTAAAATGAAAAAAGTCTTGCCGCTCATACTTACTTGTATCATGGCGTTCATGGTTGCCGGCTGCGGCGGTCCTACCGTGCAGCCGACGCCCGGACCGGGCGGAGAGGAGGATCGGGTGAAGACTTACGAGGAACTGTATGACGGGAACGCCAAAGAAAAATACGCGGAAGTGAGCGGTATCGCAAGATACCGTGCGAGCTACGGATATACGCAGAACAGTACGCAGGGATATAACAGATGGTATTATCTTGGCGGTACGGAACTCGCTCCCATGTCGTATGAGGACGGCGTCTGGACGGGAAGCGGGGCAACGATCGCGGGCGGAGTCCTCGATCCTGCGGGTTCGGCGGCGGCTCTGCGCTTCGATCCTCCGCAAAGCGGAGCGGTTACGGTCTCCGGCACATTGCGCATGTCGGAAGCGGGCGGCGGCGTTTCGCTCAGAGTGATGCGCGGCAGCGAGCAGGTTTATCCCGCATCCGGTGCGCTGACGGTGGAAGGCGATGATCTGACGGGACGGTATTTTTCCTTCCGGACGGAGATGACGGATGAACCTCTCGACTTTGTCGTTACGGGCAACGGAAAGGCATACTGCAATCCGACTGTCGACTATACCAATACCCTCAACGAGACGCTCTATTCCACGCCCGAATGGGGGTATTACGGAGATGTCCACGCCTATTGGTACAATGATACGGTCAATATGTATCATCTGCGCAATCTCGGTCCCGATCAGTGGGAGTGGTACCTGGATACGACGAAAAATATGTTTCTCTATGAGCGTTCACGCGTGTATGATACGAGCTTCGTCAAGGATCATTACATGGCATACGCTGCGGCGGGTGACCTCATAGACTATTCCGTCTATCCCGACGGCGGCAGAGACTGTACGCTGTTCTATGACGAAGCATCCGATGTCTACCGCTATATCGGGCTGACGTATAAACAGCGTACGGGAACGGTCAATTGCGATCTGAGCATGCGCACGAGTGTCACGAACGATATGTACGGGGATTGGAATACGGCGATCCCGCTCAGACAGTTTCCCAATAATTCCGGAGAGCCGGAGTGCGCGGCGTTCCGTAAGATTGACGATACCTGGTATCTATATTGCGGGATCTCCGGACAGTCGGTGCACGGCGTAGGCGGTCTTTCCTACTGGAAAGGAGAGAAGGGTGCGTCCATCGATCAGACCGATTGGGTCAATGCGACGACCTATCGTCTGGACGGCGAAGATCTTTGTGTTCCGCAGATCGAAAGCATCGGCGGGCGCTGGTACATGTGGGGCTGGATGCCGCAGACCTATAACCGCGGCGACTGGGGCGGCTATATGAATCTTCCGCGTGAAGTTTATGTGCGGGAAGACGGGTTGCTCGGGACGCGCCTGGATCCCATGGCAACGAAGCTTGTCAACAGAGGAAAACTCCTTGACGTCAACGGGAGCACTGCCGTGGCGGCAACGGGACAGGTGAGTATCGGTGATGGAACGGTCGAAATGAAAGGCACGGACAACCGCGCGCAGATCGGACTGACCGCTGACAGCACATTTGTCACGTTTACGCTCGACATGAAGAATTCTTCCGAGGCAGGATATCTCATGCAGGCAAACGGCAAAGAATACCGCGTGCTTATCGTCAGAGAACCGGACGGCGTCTATCTCCGGATCGGTTGTCCGCAAGACGGTGCGCATCCCGTATCCAGCGAGGTATATCTCGGCGATGCGACGCAGACGCAGTTTACCTGTAAGATCGTGACGGACGGCGTCTGGCGCAACGGCGTGAGAAACGGCACAAACGTGGAGTTTTATGTCAATGATGTCATTACTCTTTCGGGCAGATTGAACCTGGATATGTCGGAAGGCTATACACCAGTATTCTATTCGGATGCATCCGCACAGTTCAGCTCGATCGAGATCAACAGACTGGCACAAAAATACGATATTTACGATTAAATTACGGAGAATTTTTCTATGTTTTACAGACCGGAGGACGGCGTTGCGGCAGACGTGATCCCCTACTATGAAAACGGCACATATTATTTGTTTTATCTGAAGGACTACCGCGATTTTGCGCGGCATGGGGAAGGATGCCCTTGGCATCTGCTTACCACGAACGATCTCGTAAACTATGAAGATCACGGCATCGTTCTGGAGCGTGGTTCGTTTTCCGAACAGGATCTCTATGTTTTTACGGGCAGCGTGTTCCGCGGGAAAGATCAATATTATATTTTTTATACCGGACATAATCCGCACTTTCCTTACGAGGGGAAACCGCAGGAGAAAATCCTTCTGGCAGTTTCCGATGACCTGTTGCACTGGAAGAAGGTCAAAGACTTTTCACTTTCGGCACCGGAGTGGTACGATCCGCACGATTTCCGTGATCCGTTTGTCTATTTTGATGAGGGAAGAGGCGTTTACCGCATGTTGCTTGCCGCACGCACAAAGATCGGACCTGCCGATCGGAACGGCGTGACGGCGGTTGCGGAATCGGACGATCTCCTGCATTGGCAGGTACTGCGCGAACCGTTCTATGCTCCGGGCAGTTACTTTACCCACGAATGCCCCGACTTTTTCCGTCTGGGCGATTGGTATTACCTTATTTTCAGCGAGTTCAGTGACAAGATCGCGACCCGTTACCGTATGTCGCGTTCGCCGGACGGGCCTTGGATCACCCCTGCCAACGATACGTTCGACGGACACTGCTTCTATGCGGCAAAGACGTGTGAGAACGGCGACGGAAAGCGGATCGCTTTTGGCTGGAACTGTATTCGCAATGAGGAAAAGGACGACGGCATCTGGCAGTGGGGCGGCACGATCATCCCCCATGAACTCGTGCAGAATGCGGACGGAACTCTGTCCGTCCGCTGCCCCGCAGCCGTTGCCGCTGCATATGCACAGAGTTTTGAATATCGTGAAGAAATGCGTTTCGGAACATGTGTTTGCGGGGACAAGATACGCCTCGGGGATCCGAACGCCTCTTCGCTGATCTTGTTTTCGGAAATGCCGGATAACTGTAAGATCACGGCGCGTATCCGTCTCGAGCGGAGCGGGAAGGACTTCGGACTGCTTCTTCGTTCCGATGCTGCGGCGGAGAAGTATTATAAGGTAAAGATCGAACCTGCATATCATCGGATGGCGATGGACCGGACGCCTCGAACGCTCTCTTTCCGTCATTGTGAAGTGGAGACGGAACGCAGGCTGACGGTACATGAAGGTGACACATTGGACTTTACCGTGATCGTAGAGGGAAGCGTCCTCGAAGTATATGTCGGCGGTGTGGCAATGAGTGCAAGGATGTTTGATTTCCCGCAAGGCAGATTCGGCTTTTATGCGGAGCACTGCGTGATCACGGTTTCGGACATCGCGCTTTATCGTAAATGATTTGGGGATACATAAGGAGGAAAAAAATGAAAAAGCGTATGGGCAAAATTTTAGCTCTTGTGGCGGCGGCAGCCTGCATGGTATGTATGTGCCTCGGCGTGATGACGGGGTGCACGCAGGGAGCGGAGCTTGGGACTCCGGGAACCAATCCCGATAAGGTATTCCGCGTTGTGGGAAGCTGGGAAAAAACGGGGATCGGTTCGCACTATAACAGCGGCACTAATATCGGTCCCGTACAGTATTTCGCTATCGAGGGACTGTATCAGTATGTCCGTTCGACGGATGAGATCTACCCGATGCTTGCCGAGAGTATGCCCGTCCACAGCGAAGACGGCAGCACCACGACGGTCACGATCCGCGAGAATGCAAAGTGGCAGAACGGCGAGGATTTTACTGCAAAAGATGTTTTTGCGTTTTATTATCTCAACCACACAGTTGTGACCAATTATCTTCTGAGTGTGGAAGCAAAAGACGATAAGACGGTCGTTTTCCACTGGAATCCCAACCGTACCTGCGCAAACGAAGTGAAGGATCTTCTCATCGCGCAGGATATGTCGGGGACCGTCTGCTACAATGAGTTCCGAAGCTATGTGGACGAAGCATATCAGATCGTCAGCGAGAGCGAGGACATCCCCGCCGATTCCACGACATGGGGTGCGTTCAACAAGTTCTCGAAGGGCGAGCTGCTTGACCGTCTCAACGTTGTCATGGATAACTACAAAGCGCATAAGACGAGCTGGTTTGTTGCAACGGGACCGTTCAAGGTGACAAAAGAATCCCCCACGCAGATCATTATGGAGAAGAATCCCCTGCATTGGAATGCGGACAACATCGGCTTTGAGCAGATCCAGATTCTTTCTTCCAGCGATACCAACCAGACATACAACCTTCTTACGCAGGACAGGATCGATTACATGGACGGTCTCGCCCCCATTGACACGCTGGAAGCGATCCTTGCGCAGAACAAGCAGATGGCGCATTTAAAAATGTACGATCCCGGTTCGATCGGCGTTTTGTTCAACATGGAAAAAACAGATCTTTGGACGGATAAGGTGCGCGAAGCGTTCCAGTATCTGTTCAATCGCGAAGAGATCAAGAATCTCGCCAATCCCTATGCGATCACATCTTACTTCCCTTTGCTCGGCATGGCGGATTCGGAGGCACAGCGCTGGATGACGGAGGAAGGGTATGATGCGCTGCCCCGTTACTCTCACGATACCGCAAAAGCAGAGGCGCTCCTGCAGGAAGCAGGGTGGAAGAAGATCGACGGAAAATGGCACGATCAGGGCGGCAAGCTTGTTGATCTTACGATCGGAACGGACAAGACGCATGCGGGCATGTCTTCCATTGCGGTTGCCGTACAGGCAGAACTGCAGAATTTCGGCATCGAGAGTTCGGTCAAGATGACGGACTGGGGCGCCTGGTATGCGAGCGCATCCATGGACAACAGCACTTACGATATGTCCGTGTACTGGACCGATCTCAATATGAGTTTCTCCTACCCGACAGGCACATATAAATATTTTGATTCGCTGATGGCAAACGTCGTGCACGTTAACCGTTATCCCACGGAGTATGAAATCCCAGAACTAGCCGGCGCGATCAACGAAGAGTTCGATGCTCAGGGCTCAAAGTTTGCGGATGCCAACGGAAAAGTGAATTTTTCGACTTACGTCAACATGATGTATGCATATTCGGGCGACGATATCAAAGAGCTGGTCGATATCTATAACAACGGCATTGCATCCAAGTTGTGGGGGATCCAGTTCTATCAGAACGTCACGGGAAGCTTTATCAATGTTGGGCGGATCAAGGGCGTGCCGGAGGAAGCGCTCTGGTCACAGGAGCGCAACGTTGCGACCGTCCCGGCTGAGGGAACGGATGATTTCTACAAAGTCGCTTGTACAAACCTTATTTATGCCAACGGTGTTGCCATTACGCACGGAATGTACCAACCCAACGCCTGACGGGAAGGAGTTTCTATGAACGAACGTCCGAACGGGACAAAGTCCGCATTCGCGGCGGCGGCTTCTGCCGTCGGCAGGTGGTTTGCCGCCGCCGCGCAATGGGTGGGAAGATTTTTTGTCCGTTACTGGTTTTTTATCAAAAAAATACTCATAGCGATCGTTACGCTTGCATGTTCAACGATTATTATCTTCTTTATTTTGCGACTGATTCCCGGCGATGTCGTGCGTGAGTATGCGCTGAGCATTGCACAGCGTCGCGGCATCTCTTACGATGCCGCCTATGAGATCGCGGTCAACCTGCTCAATTACGACCCTGAGGCGCCGATCTTCACGCAGTTTTTCAAGTATGTCGGAGGACTGTTTCAGGGCAATCTCGGCGCTTCGATGTATGTGGACGGTGTTACTGCCAATTCACTCATTGCGCAGAGGCTTCCTTGGACGCTTCTCATCACTTCCGTTGCGCTCATCATCAGTTTTCTGCTCGGTACGGCAATCGGTGCTTTCATGGCGAGAAAGAGAAGGGGCGTCGCCAACGTGTTGCTCAATGGCTACATTGTGACGTCCGGCTCCATCCCCGATTACCTTCTCGGACTTTTGCTCGTCCTGCTCTTCGCATACACTTTGCCCATTTTCCCCGCGCAGGGCAATTACGATATCAGCGTCTGTACGCCGGGGTTCAATCTGCCTTTCATCGGCAGTGTGCTCTATCATGCGTGCCTGCCTATTCTTGCCTATGTTCTTTCGCAGACGGGAAGCTGGGCGCTCATGATGCGCGGAAGTGCGATCGGCGTGCTCGGGGAAGATTATATCAATGCAGCGCGCGCCCGCGGGATCGGAAACATGACCATCAACCGTAAGTATCTCAAGCGCAATGCAATGCTTCCGCTCGTTACGAGTTTTGCCGTTACCTTTGCGGCATTATTCGGCGGTTCGACGCTGATGGAGAGTATTTTCAATTATCCCGGTATCGGGCTTGAGCTTGCACAGCGTATCGGGCAGAAGGATTACTTTGTCGTGCAGGGTATCATGTTCTTCAGCAGCTTTATGGTCATCGCAATCAATCTGATCACCGATTGTATTTATTCGTTGATCGATCCGAGAATAAGGGAGACAAATAAATGAGCGAAAAACAATCCGTCCGCAGCGATCCGAACGGCGGAAAGTGGGGAGACTTCCTTTCCCGCGCCGGCAGTACGTTTGCGGCATTGGGCAGAACGATCAAAAATGCATTCGTCAAACTGTTTTCCAACGGACAGGCATGCGCAGGGTTCTGCATCATCATATTTTTTATCTTGCTGGCGATCTTCGGTCCGATGATCTTCCCATATGACGTGACGACAAACTTTTCCATGCGTTTTCTTCCGCCTTCGTGGGAACATCCGTTTGGAACGGATGAGATGGGGCGCGATATTTTCCGTCAGCTTATCAGCGGCACGTCCAATGTTCTTCAGATCGCCTTTTATACGGGTTTGATCACCGTTGCCGTCGGAACGCTGCTCGGAATTATTTCCGGATACATCGGAGGCATAGTTGACAAGGTGATTCAGGGGCTTGCCAATATCGTGCTTACGATCCCGAGCTTTCCCGTATTCCTCATGCTGGCGGCGTTATTTACGATTGAAAGCCCGATCGAGCTTGCGCTTGCGTTGAGTGCGTGGAGCTGGGCGGGACTTTGCCGTTCTGTCCGCGCACAGGTCATGAGCTTCCGCGAACGGGATTTCATTCAGATCTGCGCGGTCATGCGAATGAGCAAATTTCATATTATTGTCAAAGAATTGTTTCCGAACATCATTTCCTATGTCCTGATCAACTTTATTGTGGCGGTGCGCAATGCGATCACGGGAAGCGTCGGCATCATGATGCTCGGGCTTGCCGCATACGATCCCACGAACTGGGGTTCGATGCTGGAGCGTGCAAGGAATATCGGGCTGGTCAATCCTAAAGTCATTCCGTTGCTGCTTGCGCCGTTGCTTGCGATCATGGTGTTTCAGATCGGCACCGTGCTGCTCTCCAACGGAATGGATGAGATCATGAACCCGCGGTTGAGGGTAAATTGATATGGTTGAGAATCAGATCGTGCAGCCGCACGAAAATATTGTTGAGATAGAGCATGCCGTCATCGATTATCCTCTGCGCAGATATACCATCCGCGCGGTAACGGATGTCAGCCTCAATCTCAAACGCGGGGCGATCACAGCGCTTGTGGGGGAATCGGGCAGCGGAAAAACGACGCTCGCTTCCTCCCTGCTGCGCTGTATTTCCGAACCCGGGATCCTTTCGGGGGGCGAGGTACGCTTCTATCCTGCGGAAGGAGCGCCGGTGGAGGTGCATAAACTCAGTCCGAGGGAGATCGACAGATTCCGCTGGGAAAAAGTCTCCATGGTGTTTCAGGCTGCGCAGAGCGCGCTCAATCCCGTCTACACCGTGCGCGCGCAGTTTGAGGAGACGGTGCGGGAACACGGAATGAAATGGTCGCGTGAAAGGATCGAGCAAAAGATGCGCGAGGTCTTTGATTATGTCAAACTGGATTACGATCGCGTTGCGCGTTGCTATCCGCACGAACTTTCAGGCGGGATGAAGCAGAGGGTCATGATTGCATTCAGTTTGTTGCTTGACCCGGAACTGATCGTCCTGGATGAGCCGACCACGGCGTTGGATGTGATCACGCAGGACTATATTTTCAGCATCCTGAAACGCATCAATCGGGAAAAGGGCATCTCTATGCTGCTGATGACGCACGATATCGGAATCGTAGCCAAGTTTGCCGATTATGTGGGTGTGCTGTATGCGGGCAGGCTGATGGAGTTCGGCTCGGTATTCGATGTGTTCCGTGAACGGAGACACCCTTACACAAAAGGTCTCATCAGAGCGACGCCATCGCTCATCGGCGATCTGGAAGCGCTCAAACCGATCGGAGGAAGTCCGCCCGATCTGCGCAATTTGCCGCAGGGATGCGTCTTTTCACCGCGCTGTCCCTATTGCACGGATGCGTGCAGGGAGCGGGAGCCGGATACGGCGGTACAGGGCGGCAGATGTATCAAGTGCATTCATGGGTTTGAAGAATATGAATAGTTTGATGACGTTGGAACATATCAATATGCGCTTTCAGAAGGGCGGATTTTTCAGCAAGGACCGCTCCGTCCATGTCCTGAAGGATATCGACCTGACGATCGGAGAAGGTGAGATTCTCGCGCTGGTCGGAGAGAGCGGCTGCGGCAAGACGACGCTCGGCAAGATCATTACGGGGCTATATGTACCTACGGAAGGGCAGATTGCCCTGCAAGGGGAATCCGGCGAGACGATCAAGCGCAAAAAGCGTCCGCTCTCCTTTTTGCAGGTGCAGTTTATTCAGCAGGATTCTTATGCGGCGCTCAATCCGGTAAGGACCATTTATCAAAGCCTTTATGCGCCTATCCGCATGCACAATCCCAAGTGGAGCAAAAAACAGATCGATACAAAAATCGATGAACTGATGACGCTCATCGGATTGCAGCCTGCGGCACAGTTCCTGAGCAAGTATCCCCATCAGCTCTCGGGCGGACAGCGTCAGCGCATCCTGATGGCACGCGCGATCTCGCTTGATCCAAAACTTATCGTGGCGGACGAGCCCGTTTCGATGATCGACGTATCGCTTCGTCTCTCTCTTCTCAATCTGATGAGCGAACTCAATGAGCGGCTGGGGATTGCCTTCGTGTACATTACGCACGATCTGTCCACGGCGCGTTATATCGCGCGCAGGGGCCGCCTCGCCGTCATGTATCTCGGAGAGATCATGGAGGAAGGCGCGATGGATGTGGTGCTTTCGCATCCGCGGCATCCGTATACGCGCGCGTTGCTGAAAGCCGTTCCCGTCCCCGATCCCGACGCCCGTAGCGATGAGAAACTTCCGCTCAAAAGCATGGAGCTTTCCGGGATTGAAGATCGCGGCGAGGGTTGTCCCTTTGCACCGCGCTGTCCTTACATGACGGAACAATGCGAGCGTCCCGTGGATTATGTGGTGACGGAGGGCGTGCGCATTAAATGCAGGAACTTAGAGGAAGTCGAGCGTCTGAATGCCGCAAGGCCGGAGGGGACAGATGAATAAAGGCGGAAAACTTGTCTTCCGGCTTGGATTGGGGCTCATGTTGATTGCGATCCTGTTTCTGTTCTTGGTGCCTGTCGGTTCAGCGGAATTTTGGGTATGTGTGATCACTGCCGTCGCCGATGGGATTTTTTGCATCGGATTGCTGGCGGCGGCAATTATCCGGAGGAAATGAAAATGTTGTATATCGGGATCGATCTCGGGACATCATCCGTAAAGCTTGCGCTTTTTGACGGTCATGAGATCCTGAGAACGGCGCGGCGGAGTTATCCTGTATATCATCCCCGGGACGGCTGGAGTGAGCAGAATCCGGAGGACTGGTATGCTGCGGTTCTGAGCGGGATACGGGAATTGGTGCGCGGTCTTGACGCCTGCGATATTGCCGGAATAAGCTTTTCGGGACAAATGCATGGATTGGTTACGCTTGACGGTGACGGAAAAGTGCTGCGCCGTGCGATTTTGTGGAATGACGGGAGAAGTGAAGAACAGGCGCATCGGCTCAACGAGACGCCGGGGGAGTCCTATCTCGTCGAACATACGGGCAATATTGCTTTTGCGGGTTTTACGGCTCCCAAACTGCTCTGGATGCGCGAAAACGAACCGGATTTATTTGCGCGGATCGACAAGGTTTTGCTGCCGAAAGATTATATAGCCTATCGGCTGACAGGTCGGGTGGCAACAGATGTGACCGATGCGTCGGGTACGCTGTTATTTGACGTAAAAAACAGGTCTTGGTCGCAGGAAATGTGCGAATTGTGCGGTGTACGTAAGGAATGGCTTCCGGACGTATTGGAGAGTACGCAGGCAAGCGGAACTCTTTGTCCGCAGGTATGCGATCTGCTCGGATTGTGTCCGCGGACAAAAGTCATCATCGGAGCGGGCGACAATGCCGCTTCCGCCGTAGGCGTCGGCGCCACTGCGGACGGCGCATGTAATATTTCGCTCGGGACATCCGGTACAATGCTGGTATCCTGTAAAGAGTATGTGCGTCTTTCCAATCATTCCGTACATTTCTTCTGTCATGCCAACGGATCATATCTGGCGCTTGCCTGTATTTTAAGTGCGGCATGCGCGGACGAATGGTGGATCAAGACGGTTTTGCAATCGGATTTCAATTATGAGGAGAACAAAATCTCCGAACTCGGAAATAATCATACATATTTTCTGCCTTATCTTGCGGGCGAACGCTCTCCGCACAACGATACGCGGGCGCGCGGTGCGTTTGTCGGACTGTCTCTTTCAACGACGCGTGAGGATATGACGCTCGCCGTCATGGAAGGGGTTGCCTTTGCCTTCCGTGATAATCTGGAAGTTTTGCGCAAGTCCGGGATTGACGTGCAGTCTGCGACGGTATGCGGCGGCGGAGCAAGCAGCCGTCTTTGGCTGAAAATTTTATGCAACGTTCTGGATATTCCGCTCAGGGTATCACAGGACAGATCTGCTGCGGGGTATGGCGCCGCGCAGCTTGCGGCACAGGGATGCGGGATGAAGGTGCTGTTTCCGGAACAGGACGGCGTACTGTATGCACCGCAGCCTGAAATCGCGGAACGGTATCGGGAGAGATATCGCCATTTCAGTATGTTGTACGGCGCATTGAAGACGACGTACGATGACAGCTTCAACTAACTTATACCCCCCCCTTATAATAGGAAAGCGACGGCGCTTTTGGCGCGGTCGCTTTTCCGTTGCGGTCAGCTATGTTCGATTCTGGAGGTACGTCGGTTAATTTAATTGTCGCATTGGTGAAAAAAACCTTCAGGACATTTATCTTTTTACAAATTTGAGACAAAATTGTGTGAAAAAATTCAGAAATGCATGTTATACTTCCCGTGTTTGAATGATTTCATGAGGAGTTGAAAAGTATGAAAAGAACACTCAGTTGTCTGATCGTTGCAGCAATGGGCATCACGTTCTGTGCTTCGGGACTGCCTGTTGCCGCAAGTGCGGCAGAAAAGACCGCCGCGGGTACGCCATACGATGAAAGCGGGACCTATGATGTTTCCGTGGAACATGTTGTCGTGAACCAGGTTTTCGGTGCGTCGAACGATGCGGAAGCGGTCAGCCATAGTTTTATCGAGTTGTACAACCCCACAGATGCAAGCGTCTCACTTGAGGGATGGCAGGTCTGTTATAAGTCCAGTCCCGACGGCGGGGATGATAGCTGGCGGACGCTCACGCTTACGGGAAGTATCGATGCGGAGGGATATTTTCTCATTCGTTGCGGCGAGGTGGACAAAGTGTCTTCCGGAGCATACCTCATTCCGGAGGGGGACATGGAGTGGGATGTGTCGTTGCACAACAAAGGGCTGACCGTTGCGTTGTTCGATCGTCAAGTATCATTAACGGACGCGTTCACGGGGGCAGTTGCGGACGAAAATCGTCCTGCGGGATATGTGGATGCGCTTGCTGCGCAGGGCAACGATACAGAAGAGGCGCAAATCCCTCCCGTCTATGAAGGCGGCTATGCGGATATCCAATCCAAAAAGAAGGCTATCCTTCGCAACGACCATGCCGATACCGATAATAATGCAGAAGATGCGGCGGCGTTGGATTACACCGAAGTGACGCCGGAGGAGTATCCCGTACAAAACAGTCGGGGAGAAACGATCTCCGCACAGGCAAGTTACACCGTTAAAGAAGACGGATTTACGTCGGATGCGGTGCTCTCTGTGCAGAAGACGGACGGGATCAAGCTTGGCGACGCCAATGCTGACGGGGGTGTCGCGGAGATTGTTGCGTATAACTCCGATAACGGAAAGGCGTATGTTGTAAACGGGGCGCAGTCCCTGCTCAACGTATTTGATGTGGCAGAGGACGGATCCTTCGGCAGCGCGGAGGAGATCGATATCGCTCAGCGAATGCAGGCAGAGGATGAAACCTTTGTCTATGGGGATATGACGAGTGTCGCAGTAGATCCCGAACACGATCGGATCGCTGTTGCCTTACAGGATGCAGATTATACAAAATCCGGCCGTGTTGCAGTCCTGAATTACGAAAACGAGATCATCGCGGTCTATACGACCGGTGTACAGCCCGATATGATCACGTTCACTGAGGACGGACGCTACATTCTGACTGCCGATGAAGGCGAGCCGCGTATGGGATACGGCACGGGCGCGGAAGATCCTGCGGGTTCCGTCACAGTGATCGACACGCAGGCAACGGAAAATGCGGTAAAGATCGCGACGTTTGATTTGTTCAGCGCTTCGAAACTCGCTGCGAAAGGCGTTGTATTTAACGATCCGGACGGCGACGGCATTTCGCTGTCGGCTGCTGAGGATCTGGAACCGGAGTACATTGCAGTAAAAAACATGACGGCATATGTTGCTCTGCAGGAAGCAAATGCAATCGGCGTGCTTGATATTGCAGCCGGTCAGTTCACGGCGGTCGAACCGCTCGGATTCAAAGATTACAGTTTGGAAGAGAACGCCATCGATCTTGATGATTCGGACGGAGCCTATCTTCCCAAGACATACGAGGATACCTATGGCGTATATATGCCCGACGGTATCTCTGTGTACGAGGCAGACGGCAAGACCTACCTTCTCACCGCCAACGAGGGCGACGCTCGCGAATGGGGCGATTTTACTGACGAAGAGAAACGGACGCTTGTTTCTGCGGACGGCACGGTGACGGCGGAGAAAGTGCGTGTGCTGAACAATACGGTCAAGACGGGTATCGGCGAAGGAAGTTACCTTTACGGAGCGCGCTCGTTCAGCATTTTTGAAGTCGGAGCAGAAGGACTTTCGCTCGTCTATGACAGTGCAAATGACTTTGAATCTATGACTTGGGAATTTCTCCCGGAATATTATAATGCTTCCAATGATGATGTTGAACTTGAGAGCCGCACCGCCAAAAAGGGTACAGAGCCGGAGGCGGTCACAATTGCGTCGATAAGCGGGAAGACATATGCGTTTATCGCTCTTGAACGTATCGGCGGCATCATGATCTACGATATTACGGACCCTGCCGCTGCAACGTATATCAACTATGTCAATACACGTGATTTTAACGGTGCAACAGAGGGAGACGTAGCGCCCGAAGGACTTGCAGTTATTGAAAATGGGGACAATGCATATCTACTAGCGGCTTTTGAGGTTTCCGGAACGGTAGCTTGCTACGAAGTCGCGGCTCAGACACAGCCGAACCCGGAACCCGAGCCGGAACCTGAGCCGGAACCCGAGCCTGACCCCGAAGAGGATGACGGATCCATTTCCGATGGAGCAGAGAATGACGGTATGACCGGATGGATCGTCGGAGGGTGCATCGCCGTTGTCGTTGTTATAGGAATTGTGGTTGCTGTCGTTCTGATGCGGAAAAAGAAGTGATTTATTGAAGAGCCGTGTAAGGGAAGGTACGGTTGCTGAAAGCGTTTTTCCCAATTGATGTTCCGCAAGAATGTATAAATACGAAAAAGGGGAGTCATTGCGACTCCTCTTTTTCTGTGTTTTATACGACCGTGTAAGATAATTCCGGCTCCAAAAGGGATCTCGGACCGCATGTCTGGTTTATCTTCGCTAAGATGTTTTATTTAAAGTCGTACTTTTGCATTGTACGGCTGATCTGAGCTGTATTGAGAAAAGAGTAATAAAGCAAAAAACTCAGCTGATCTTGTTTCATTTACAAGGTGTTCAACTGAGTCTAACTTGGCTGACCACTTTGTGGCCCTTTCGAACTTTCCAACTCGTCAAGTGAAATTTCTTCATCCTTGCCGTTTATATTATAGATGATTTTTATATGGTCATCGTACAGATAAATTCTGTCGATGAATGTATCGATCAGTTTGGCTTTGCCTTCCTTGGTAGTCGTGTCGATCTTGCGGAAGTTATAAAGAGCCATTCTGAACTGGTCTTTGGTGAATAGCGGCCGCTCCGCCTGTTCTTTTTTTATTTCATCTTCCAACGCTCGTTTATTTTCCTCAAGCTCGTTGAGCCTCTGGAGAAGAGCATCCGAAGCCACACCTTTTTGAATTGCCGTTACGATGTTGTCTATCTCTTTTGTTCTTTCGGCGAGTTGACTCTCCAGCCTTGGCAGAAGAGTGTTTTCCTCGTACTGCAGGTTATAGAGCAGATCTGCTAAGCGTTCGATGATTTCATCCTTCTTCAAGAACTCCATTGTCTTGGCAACGACAAAATCTTCGATCTTATCCTTTTCAACCTTCTTTTTGTCGCACTCATGTTTTCTGGTGCGATTGCAGATATAGTAGCGATAGACATTGCCGTTCTGGCTTGTGCCTGAATAAGCCGTCATCAATGCACCGCATTTACCACAATAAAGGTGAGTGGTAAGAAGATAATCATTGCCCTCATTATGGGCGGCAGGGGCAATAGAATTCTTTTTCAATGTTTCTTGTACTTTTTCGAATGTATCCTTAGAAATGATTGCGGGAACGCCGTTCTCTATGACAACGCCGGAATGGTTGTATTCGCCTATATAGGTGCGGCTGCCAAGTATATAGAGTACTGTCGTGTAGCCGATAGGCTTTCCGTTGGCGCGGCATACGTGCTTTTCTTTGAGATAGGCATACACCTCTTTTGCGGTCTTGCCGTCCGCACACATCTCAAACATAAGCCTTACGATGGGTGCGCTCTCTTCATCGATTGCCAGCTTATGGTCTACAACCTTATAACCGAAAGGAATTGCGCCTCCGTTCCATTTACCTTTGAGCGCATTTTCTCGAAAGCCTCGTTTGACATTCTGGGAGAGGTTTGCGGAGTAATATTCCGCCATACCCTCAATCATAGATTCAAGAATAATACCTTCGGGTCCGTCCGAAATGTTTTCCTTGACGGAAATGAGCTTGACACCATTCTTGCGAAGAGTGTATCGATAAAAGGCAGAATCATAACGGTTACGGGCAAACCTATCCAACTTCCAGACAAGGACAACGTCGAACAGTTTTTTAGAGCTGTCGGAAACCATTCGTTGAAAGTCGGGGCGGTCGTCAGTCTTTGCCGAGAAGGCGCGGTCTATGTATTCGCCGACAATATCTATTCCGTTGTATTCAGCATAAGCTCTGCAATCTCGGATCTGACCTTCGATGCTCTCTTCACGCTGGTTGTCGCTCGAATAGCGAGCGTAAATTACTGCTTTCATAGGAAAATCTACAACTAAATTAATAACTTTCGTCTTGCTGTCCTAACAAATTCGGAATAAGCGTCCCAAGATGCTGATGCTTCGGAATTAAGTAATTTAACTACTCTATCAAATCGTTCAGGTTGCTCTTCACACCACTCCTGCGGGACATTAAAAATATTCTCACCGCATCCAAACGTATTGATTGATAGGCTATGTAAAAAACCACATATTTTAGTGTATAAATTAACTTTTAATGTTTCCAGATCAGAATCAAGGAACTCTTTATTAGGATCATCACACATATACACAAATTTATATAATGAATCCAACCAATCATTTAAAATATAATCATCGGCAAAATTAAATTTTGCAAGAAAATAATGTATATCTTTGGTAAACAACTCATTTATTTCAGCGAATGTCTTCTTATCAATCTTTTGGTATTGTTTGTTAGAAAAATAAGCTCCGCTATGAGCAACCTTATCATACCAATTGTCCCTATGCATAGCTAATTCCTTTTCGCTATAGCTACGCCCTTTAGGATGTTTTGGATTGTATGCTTTAACCTCTGCATGACAATCCAAACACAAAGGAATGCAATTTTCTTCTGTATCCTCACCGCCTTCAGCTACCTGTTTTATATGATGTAATTCTATTTTTGTGCCACAAAACTTATGACATATACAGCAACTTCTCTTGCATTTAACTAAAACTAAATTTACTATATTTTGCGAGAATCCCATTTTCTTATTCCTTTTTTAAGGTTTAACACTTGATGTACGTTTGCGTTTGCAGAAAATTAGTTTTTCTTTATACAAGAGAAGCTAACCTCACCGCAATCACAACTAATGATACGTGGTTCATTCATATCCATATTCACCGTAAGTAAACTATGACAACTAGGACATTCAAACGATTCACAATATTCCTTAACCGCTATATAAACACTCTTTAATTCAGTTATCGATAAATTCTGTGCCCATGTTGTAAAATGCGTACTTGGATTAATCGTCCATCTATCAACATTTAATGCCGATAACTTATCTTTTTGCTTTTGTAGCAATTCATCTATTTTTACAGTATCTTTACCAAAAGACTGAGCCGATTTTTTTGCTTTCTCTAAAGTTTTTCTGTAAAACGTTCCAACAGGAGCGATCACCTCTTCTAATGACCATTTCCCGGTTATCGAATAAGGAACAAGCAGCTTATGGCGAGCGCATATATCGCCAAAAAACTCTTCCATATAATATCGCAATTGACCAATCGCTTCATGCTTTTCCCCGTTGTTCAATTCTTTCTCTATAATATCCCAAATATTACTTCCTATTTCAACATATGGACCGTGTGAAATATCCCAAGCTTTAAAATGAAAGACATTTCTTTTCGCAACAACACCACAGCTTTCTAACTCTTTGCGCCAGATATAATCATGCGTCGTAATAATAAATTGCTTATTAGGGAATTCTTCCTTTAAAACCTTACAGAAATTCTTGCGATGATCCACATCTATTGACATGACAACATCATCCAATAGTATAATATTTAAAATATCATTTGATATTTTTTCTGAAAGCGCGAAAAACAAGCAAATCCCCATACTATCTTGATGTCCTTCGCTATGTACCGCATTGGGTGGATACATTTGACCATCTTTAAATTTAACATTTAATTCTAATTTAGCAGGCTTACGTTCGAACCTCCCAAAGAAGTCACTTTCATCAGTTTCATGTATAATTCTGTAAAGATGAGAGAAACGTTCTTGTATAGAATCATACATAGAATTGAGCACACTAGTTTGTGCCGCGATATATGAGTTGTATAACACTTTCGCTCGATCAGCCTGGCCTTGTAACAATGAAACTTCTGTATGTAATTGAGATAATAGTTTATATTTACTCCCTATATCAATAAGTGTTTTATATGCTGCTTCTTTTTCAGATACAGCAACTTTAGCTGACTTTTTTACAAGTTCTGAGATGTAACAATCGTGTAGAATTGTCGGATAATCTTTACATAAAAATTCTACAGCATAATCACTATTGAACTTGTCTTGCTGAATAACAGCTAGTAATGAGCAAATATCAGCTCTAAGTGTATTTAAGGCGCAAGTATCAACATATTCGCCTAATTTTTCTATATTTATAAAATCAAGATGCTGTATTACTGAACTTAGCTGATCTCGCATTCCTTGCAAGCTATCACCATAATCTTTTGCTATCTGCTTTGTTGATTTCAAATTATCAATCTTATCTTGTAACTTCTTTTTAAATAACGCTGTGTCTGCAATTGCTTGTCCACATAAGGGACACGAATCAGTAGTAAGTAGCTTTTGTCCTTGTTCATATAGAGTAATTAAATCTAATTGTCCATCATACTCTTTTTTAATAAGTATTTTTTCATAATTAAGTTTCGCCTCTTTAATTCTAGAAACTAGACTGCTTTCCCCTTCATTAAATAGCTTATAAATATTTGACAATCTATCAATAAAATTAATTAATTCGCTGCTTGTTGTAGTTGATTTCGATAATGACAGATCTGAAATAATAGCATTCGAATCTATTGTATCAATCATCTTTGCGCCTAATCGTCCGCGTAATTCATTAATAACATCAAGCCATAAACCACTTTCGACTCCAAGTTTTGTAGAAATATCATTTTCACACATTTTTTCTTGTGTCTGTTTTGATTTCAGTGTATCCTCTATTGCTTTTCTAGCTTTTTGGAGAGCAGTTCGGTTCTTTTCTAGAGAAATGATGTTTAGTAACTTTTCTATACTCTTAGCGCGCTCTTGCTCTGTAGAATTAATGAACTGTAAAATTTCTTTACGAGATAAATAATGAGCGTTGTATGATGAAATATTTTTAATGGCTTCAAAATCCTTAGAATATTCTGAATCGCAGACTAATGTCGTAGGATTTTTTAAAAATCGTTTAATTTCAATTTCTTTGGAATATCCTGGCAATTTAACCTTAGCTTTCACCCATGCATCAGAAAGATCTTCTGTTACATATTTGCCATGCTTTGCCAAGTCAAGGTTTGCAGAGCCACTCCCGGATAATCTAGTTATATCACCTTTAATTAGAAAATCTATAGCATCAATGACGCCGCTTTTGCCCGTCCCATTATCGCCATAAATAACGGCATTATTACCATTAAAATTTAATTCAAGATGTTTTATTCCGCGAAAGCAGTTAATTTCAATTGATAGAAGTTTCATTATCTTCCCCCTTTACCAATTTACTAAATCTCTCAACGCGTTTAGCATCGCTATCAGACGATTTTAATATTGATAAAAACTCATCTAATTCGGTCTCAGTAAATTTAGTCATCAACTCCTTATCTAGTTTCATTAATTGAACTATCCGGTCTTCCATATTCTACCTCAATTTACATGTTCTATTATTTCCTTACCGTACCACAAATTCGGCGCTATCGTAGAATTATAAGCAGCTTCAAATAAGCGGTAAAGATTGCCGTATGTTAATCCCTTCTTGATGATTGTTTTTATCTCGCTTGTCTGCAAGGGGATAATCTTCATGCCTTCAACAAAACGTGTTCCATCGACAGAGTAATAGGGGTTAGACTTCCTCATTCTAAAATCAGATATCACATTGACGTGAAGATATGTCGTTGCAAATAAGCAATACGCCTGCTCATCGGCGTGGGATAAGAGATAATCACCTAAATGTCTCGAAACAGGCTCCATCTCCATTCGGCGTTGATTTGTACTGTTTGCAAGTGTTGCTTCCAAAAGAAGGGTATGAGCAGGATAGTCTTCCGTCGCTTCGTATTTATAGGTTATATCTTCATGTCCGCCTGCTGCGTGGGTTACAGGAAGCAAATCGACATCGAGCGATAAATTCATATATTCGAGGACTTTACCCTTTCTACCCGAAATCTTATACCAGGCAACCGCCAACACATACTCAAAAATAGTAGGAACATCGGCATTGTTCGTGACCATAGACTGAATATCGCCATCTCTTCTGTCTTCAAATGCCGACATAAGCTCTATGATCTTCTCATCCGTAAACTTGCTATCTACCATCGCATTGAAGCGTTCATAGCGTTCTCTGTCAACAAAGGCTTGTACATCATACAAGTTGCGAACTTGAACGTCATAAATTTCTTCAACCTTAGCGAAAATTTGATTTTCAGTTATCTGAGCACCGACAATGGATTCCAATGAAATATTCGACGACAGATTATCGTCAGAAGTATAGGCTAATGCCATGAGATTTTGCTCCGCTATTTTAAAGAAGCAATTAGGGATTATATCAAACTTGACTTTATCGTCCTGAAACAATATTGTATCAGTCGTCCTGAAATAGCGTCTGTTAAGGTCAAAATAATCTGAAAGAGTGCTCTTTGCCTTAAACAAATGCATTAATTTAAAAAATTCTGTTTTGAATTCCGTCTCGTCAGAGCAATTGAATATATGCGCTCGATGATTTACAGTAGCAAACCCTTCCTTATTTACCTTACTTGTTAAAAAGGTATTGAATAAATACTGTTTCCAAAAAGTCGCGCTTCTGCCACTGATTGATTTTGCGACATCAAAGAGATTGATTGCAGCTTCGTCAGAACGAGTATCTATAGCATCCTGTAATGCCTTATACAGTTTGAAATACGGCTTATCATAAGAACGGCTCTTACGGTTCATGCCGACTTCTGTAATGACCTTCTCAGTAACATCGCTTTTAAGTAGTATATCAAGAGCTTCTTGATAATTCGGCATATCCATAAGGATATTGATTATCGTCTCATCAATAGTGCCATTGCCGCCGCGGATTCTTTCAATGCTATCAAATACTTCTCGGGTCTTTGCCTCATTTATCGCCAACGGCAACAAATATGTAAATTCATCAAACGACAGCTCTCCCAAACGATTGAGCGCCATTATCAGCACAATATACGGCCGCACATATCCGTTGTCGATAGGAGAATAGACTTTAAGAAGCTGTTTCAGATAAATGAAACTATCTGCCGGAATTTGGAGGAGATTGTTAATGTTGAAATCAGCGTTTAAAGCGATTTGCAATAATGCATTGCCCGCTTCCGCAAGTCTGCGTTCATCGTCTATTAACCCAAGGTCAACGAGACCAGATGTCTTCTCTCTCGCATCTTTGGCTTTACGCGGCGCATCTCCTTCAATAAAATCATTCTTCTTGAGATGATTATAATATTGCTCCTGCAAAGACTCATTTTCAGACCATTGCTGATTAGCAAAAGCAGGTTTTGCCCAAAAATCGCGTAAAAGTTCAAGTTGCCTTTCAATCTTTCTATTGAATTCAACCATACGGAAGCTTGTAGTTCCAAGCGACCAACAATAACTCTTGTATGCCGGCATTTTATTTTCCCCTCTTAGTAGTTTACAATCAATACTTCATCCGTCTTGGATGTTCTGTCTTTTGTGTGGTAATTGGAATTGGCATAGGTATAGTCAAGATAGATAACTCTGTACCTGCCAATATTTCGATTAACCCAATCAAGTAATAGTTTATTCTCTTTACCCTTGGATTGCAATACGTTTGAAAGAGCAAAGCGAATTCCTCGATCATTCAGCTTATCTAAGTAATTCAAAAGCTCTTTTTCCAGCTCCTCATTCCAACCGTCCTGTTCATTATATGTCGCGCAGGTTATCAAATAGGGAGGATCAACGTATACAAAAGTCTTATCATCCCAACTTTCATCAGATATTTCCCTGAAATCATTGCTTTCAAAGGTGTAATCGCCGCTCTTTAACCTGTCAATGAATGCCGATAATTTTTCACGCATTTTCCTATTGAAATCACGTTTACCTGCGGGCAGATTGAATTCACCACGCCTATTAAATCTTATCTGATTATTGAAGGAATAGACAATGAGCACATAAAGAGTTATATAATAGCCATAATCCTTATTCTGCATTTTGTTGAAGTCATCCCTCAACCTTAGATAACCATTTGTATTATACTTTGACAATCCGTCTGCACTGTTGCAGCCGTAGTATTCATATCCGAACTTATCTGAATCAGAAAGCCCGTATTCTTTGATTATCGAATCAATCAAGCGAAATGTTTCTTCCTTATCCATGTTCTTGAAAGTGCCGAACATGTATCGGATAATGGAATTATTGTCGTTAAACAGCACCCTATTGCAGGGAACGTTAATGCCTACATTACCTCCACCGCAAAACAAGTCGACAAAATAATCTATATCTTTAGGAAAGTGCGGAAGAATCTGAGGAAGCAATTTGTATTTGCCTCCCGTATAATTTAACGGAGACTGTATAAGCTCTTTCTGCTGATAGTCGTAACATTCGCATAGGAACAATCTTTCTTCGTTATCTTTTATATCCGATTTCCCGGCACTGAACGCCTTATATTTCTCGGAAAAGACCTTAACTTTGCCCTTGCGGGACAATATTCTCATTATATCATCATCGCTTATCTTGGCATTAGAACGTCCGTTGCCTTTCTCTGCCATATTGTTATACGACAACAGAATATACTTGGCTTTTATTTTTGATACAAGGTCCTCAAACGCCTTTGCTGCGCTGGATGTACAGTAATCGCTCTTCAGTTTCCTTCTGTCCATCTTTAAGGCAACACCCGTTACGGCAGGCTTCTCCCACCTTGCGACATTTTCCAGCAAATGATATGCGTCACAGTACTGACGCGAATTATAGGGAGGATCGATATAGACTAAATCAGCTTCTATACGCTCAACAAGTCTATTAGCATCTTCATTGTAACACTGATTGTTTTTATTATTTTCATTTGAAGCAAGGGGAAGGGTCAGCTCCAAATGTTTTTCAAAAGTTGCCCCTTTAATATAGGCATCGTAATGTCCGCAAGTATTTGCTATCTTATCCATTGCATAAAGAAGAGAGGTAATGAGAATAGCCCTTTCTCTAGCATTGATTTCCCCTGCGTTGTAGCGCTTTTCTATATCCTCACGAATAAATCCTATTTTACGACAATCCGCAGCTGAGAAAAACGTGTCCGAAAAGTTTTCGGACATATAATTCTCCTCCTGGGGTTGCGCAAGGTTATAATAGCATACGAGAGCTTCAATTTTGGGCTCATTATATTTTTGCGAACCGAACCAAGCAACGTGACAAATATAATTAAAATAAAGAATGTCGTTTGTTATGAGTTTTTTATCTGTAAAAGCGGAAGCCACCGAGCCCGTCCCTGCAAAAATATCGGCAACGGTATTTATTCCTTGACATTCAGATGCGATAGTACTTTTGATGAAATCAAGCAGTTTATACTTATTTCCCAAATAACGCCTATTATTTATCTTAGTCGTCTTCATATTCTGCTGAACAAACTCCATAAAATCCGATTGGTTGATATTCAGACTCTTTATTTCTTTTTTTGACAGTAACATTGTCGACATTACTTTCACCTATGCAACTAAAATTAGCCTATATAGTATAAGTATATACTATTTTTCAGCTAAATTCAATAGTTTTACTCCTATTTTTTCTCTAAAATCGGATGCACTTAATAAAACGCATCTTTTATGTGACTATAATAATTATAACATAGAAAACTTGACAAATTTAGTCATATTTAAAAAATATTTTTCTTTTCATCCATAAAAAAATAAGTCCTCTGAATTTCTATCAGGGGACTTATTCTTCGTTGTTATCTTCAAAGCTGTATTCGTTCAGCTCATCAAAATCTAAAAACTCCGCAAGAGTCATGTTGAAAGCATTGGCTATCTTATGCAACGATACGATACCAGGGTTCTTTGTGATCCCTCGCATAAGATTGTCCAAAGTTGATTGCTTGACCCCGCTCATGATGGCAAGCTTATTTATTGAGCAACCCTTCTTTTTGCAAAGCTGCTGTATGCGTCTGACTATTATTTCTGAGTACTCCATATATCAACCATTATTACCCATATTCGGTTAATATATGATAACAGGGAATTAACACAGTTTTACCCATATTCGGGTAAAACATTTGACATAATTTAGCCACACCTATAAAATAATTGTAATATTACCCGAATATGGGTTATGGGAGATAATTATTTTGGCTGTGTGTATGTTTACAGGGCATCGCCCGAAAGGATTACCGTTCGGCTA
>ERZ1090879.225-NODE-225-length-38210-cov-10.419761_pt1 | contig 38210 bp, 36 predicted proteins | sample MGYA00478472_ERZ1090879 | MGnify/ENA primary metagenome ERZ1090879 (study PRJEB33644, sample SAMEA5815723) | chicken gut metagenome | biome: Chicken; feature: Gastrointestinal Tract; material: Caecum | place: Ireland | collected 2019-01-01 | study: A study of the... | reverse complement strand
TGCTTTGGCAACCGCATCCGGGTCCGCCGCCACATATTCCCCAAGGAGCTTGCTGTATTTCGGCTTTTCAAAAACGCCTTTCAAAATACGCCGGAGCGTCCCAGCCTGCACAAGCCGGTTCAGGTTCCTGCGTATGGTCTCGCTGTCCGCTACATCCGCAAAATCGGAAACAATAAAAATCGTGCCGTCAGGAGCCGCACCAATGCGGTTTTGAATCTCTTTCGCATAACCATTTGCCATGCGTATCGCCTCCTTTTGTCCCGTTTATTATATATTATTCGGGACAAAAAAGCAATAGACCTGTCCCTTATCCTAAAGGGTTCCCAAGAAAAGACCTCTTTATACGTCATAGCAAAACAAAGGATGATATTATTTCCCCGTGCTGCCAAAAGCGCCCGCACCGCGTTGCCCGCCCAGGTCATTCACGAAATCCGCAATCACCACAGGCATGATGATAAGCTGCCCGATCCGGGAATCTTTCGGAAGCGTCCGGGACTCATTTCCTACATTGCTTACAATGGCGTGGATCTCGCCCCGGTAGCCGGAATCCACACGCAGACCACCCCTTTTGCCGCCAGGCTGCGCCTGGGGAATACATAGGCGGCATAACCGTCCGGCACCTCCAGGCCAAAACCCAGCGGGATTTTTGCAATCCCGCCAGGCTCCAGAGTACAGTCAAATGGCATATAGACATCCGCCCCGGCGTCATTGGCGTGGGAGCGGAGGGGACGGTGGTTCTCCGGCAGTCCGAAATCAATGATCTTGATCTTCACTGGCGGCCTCCTTCCAGCGCGGCAGGATAGTCCTGGCGCAGCAGGGCAAGAGGCAGCGCCCCTTCCTCACACGGGCAGCCACTGCTGATAGGGGATCGCCCCGGCAGCCTCGCATTTCGCGCAGTACTCTGCCCACAGGAGCGTGAGGGTCACGTTGGGCTTCGCGAGTTCATTATAAACGTATTCATAATCCGGCATAAGCCGCCCTTCTCTGCGAGTGCGTTCAGGATATAGAATCTGTTCCAGATCCCTGTTGGTAAGGGCGGCCGGGACCGGCCAGGACAGCCCCTTCTCCTGGACAAGCTTCCAGACTTCAGAGACAGTATTCCTTGAACTGCCGACACTGGAAGCAATCATCGTGTTGCTCATTTCCGGCTTTGTTGACTTGAGCCGGATGATCTCTCGATAATCAACCATAATTATCGACCTCCATAATGTATTTACACGATCAGCTCGTGCATAAGACCATTATAGAGGGATGCACCGGCAGCCGGAATCATTGCACTGGATTTCCGGATACCCTGCACCGAAACTCCGAAAAGACTGCATTATGCGAACGGAATATTCAATGAATGCAAAAGAAAGGAAAAAATACTATTTCAGAGCATTTGATATTGCCACAATTTATACTTTTTTAAAGAGCCGTCCATGTTCAGAATTATCTTCCGAAGAAATCGGTGTCCTTACAAGTTTCAAGACGGATTTTGATGATATGAGTGAAAAACGAAGAAATTTATTAAGAAAGTTAAAGCTTCAGACTTTATGTTTAATTCAAAACAGATCAATATGATTTAGATATCCATCTGAGCAAAGAGATGCGCATAGAAAAGAAAACCATGTAAGTGGCCGCTTTAATAAAAGCTACCGGTAGCCTGTGTACATATATTATATAGCTCCAGACTCTGTTGGATACAGAGTTCACCATATGTAGGATTATGTACAACAGATCAGTGCCTGGAATTGATCTGGCGCTGGCAAAGACTTTTGTGTATAGAAATTATTCCATGCCATCAGCTCCATGCGAAGATGTATATACAGAAGGGATTACTTTTCAAAAAATAATGTTAAAACAAACGCAGATAAAGACTTTCGAAACATTGAAAACATTTTTAATGAAGGAATAATACTTTCGTAGAGAGTCGACTTTCATCTGTTGCAACAGAAGCCGGAAAATTTATCAGGTACGCAAGAAATGAGAGCAGAAATTCCGTATTGGAAGACTACTGCCTGGAGAAAAGCACGAAAAGAAAGCAATTTGGTGATATGTCAAGAGGTGATTAAAAAAAGATTTCAATGAAAACAAAGAAAAAAGGGTACACAAAATAGACCTGCGGTGAAACCGCAAGAAAAAAGATTCGATATACGATTACCTACTCTTTGCCGGAGAGTAGAGTTGATTCTTGACCAGCAGACCAAAAATCAGACGTATTAATTTACGGGCGGTCAACGCAAGTGCATGCTTGTGCTGATGTTTTGGAACTTCAGCAAACTTCTTGTTGTAGTAATCTTCATATTCCGGGCAGTATCTGACAACACTGCCTGCAGCCTGGATCAGATAGTATCTCAGGTAACGGTTTCCTGCTTTCATCATGGGAGTGTCCTCAGAGTCAAACTCACCGGACTGGTTGTCTCTCCAGATGATGCCGCTGTACTTTGCAAGAGCATTGTTGTTGTTAAAGCAGCGTACAGAGCCTATTTCAGCAAGGATCCCGGCGGCATAAACCGGGCCGATCCCCGGAATGGATTTTAGGATCTGATATTCCGTAGGGTTCAAACCCGCAACAGTTGCAGCGATGGCTTTATCAAGTGCTTTTTGCTCTTTTTCAAAAGCCCGTATACAGTTAAAGGAACAGGCATATCAGTTCATTATAAAAATCTTAGATTTTTGTCTTGACAACTGAGCCACTATACCCGGCATTGAGCGGACAAAAATGAAATCCTGTTCGGAAATTGTTTCCAGATTGTACTTTGAATTAAAGACAGAGATGAATTTAAAAGAGGGAGATGAAATCTGTATCCTTGTAAACGGCCTGGGTTCAACCCCGCTGCTTTCCCTCAATCTTGCCTATCTGGAACTATATAGATTACTTAAAAAGGATAAGGTATCTATTTACGACGCGGATGTAAAGCAGTATTGCACGACAATGGAAATGGCAGGCTTTTCTATCTCTTTTTTACGGCTGAATGACCGGATCAGAGGATATTATGACGCGCCATGCTGGAGCCCTTTTTACAGCAGAAAGACTGAAGAAGCGTCCATGGAGGTACCGGAGGAAGAGATACAAGATGAGAAAACAGCCGGTCCCGGATTTTTTGTCAAACGGAGTGAAAAAGGGATTCTGCGTGAGCTGTCGGCGATGGAGATCACGGCACAGGCATGGCCCGCGGCATGTGGAAGGTCCAGGAGGTTCTCCTATCTATGCAGGAAGAAAAAAATGTATATCGCTTGTTTGAAGCGGTGGGAAATACCATGATTATGTCCATGGGGGGAGCCTCCGGGATCCTCTTCGGAAGCCTGTTCCTTTCGGGTACTTTGGACAAACAGCCGAAGGAAAAGCTTTTGCCGAAGGATCTGGCGCAGATGGGGGAAGAAAGTCTGGCTGCGGTAAAAGCGCGGGGAGGCGCGAGGGTGGGCGATAAGACGATGGTTGACGCCCTGGAGCCTGCGGTTGAGGCTATGAGAAGAAATGCAGACAATTCTCTGCTGGAAATGCTGAGAGCGGCGGAAGACGCGGCGGAAAAAGGAATGGAAAATACAAAAAATTATACTGCGAAATTCGGAAGGGCCAAGTCCTTAATGGGACGGGAAATAGGATATCAGGACGCCGGAGCGACTTCTGTATATCTGATTTTTCAGGCCATGAGGGAGTTTGTGGAAGGCTTATTGGATAACGATTGTGTGGGGGAGCGGGAATGAAAATAGCCATAGGCAGTGATCCAAATGCTCAAAAGGCAAAAGAAGAGTTAATAGAATATCTGAAAAAAAGAGACGGTACGGAAATTAAAGATTTCGGAAGCGATGATGTGATTTACGCGAAGGTTGCGATAGAAGTTGCCAAAGCGGTAGCTTCGCGGCAATACGACAGGGGAATCCTGCTTTGCGGGACTGGAATAGGAGTTTCGCTGGCGGCCAACAAAGTTAAGGGGGCGTATGCGGCGCTTATTTCCGATATATATTCTGCGAAAAGAGCCAGATTAAGCAACAATGCGAACATTGCATGTCTGGGAGCGTTTACTACGGGAAGTAAGGTAAGAGAAGAATTGATAGAGGCATTCCTCTCCAACGAGTTTAAACAGGACGGCCCTTCCCAGAGAAAAGTTGAAGCATACGTTTCCTATGATGAAAACAGAAAATAGCAGGCAAAAATTTGAAGCCCACTTGCAGGAGTGCCGTGAGATCATCAAAACAGATGATTGAGCGGCACTTATCTTTGCCGCAATCGGTGTACGGAATCGCGTATTTGTCAATCATGATCCTCCGGAGAAAGCAGCGGACAGGATCATTTCGGAATACGGCCTGCAAAAAACAAAATAAAATATTAAGAAAACCTTCCATATGAACCCCAAATAGGGTATACTGAAAAAGGTTAAAAGAAATTGAAAATATGAACAAAGTGTTAACATGCCAAAGAAAGATTAAAAAAGCGGAAATATCAGAATATTCAGTAAAATACTTGCGAAATTGGGGCTGGAAAGCCAGTGTTTATGCGGGTTTCCGGAGGGCAGAGCGGAAATGGAACAAGCCCGTTCAGGGCATTGACACACGTATTTGAACTGTTAATTTAATGGGGCTTGAAGAAGCGGAAATGGAACAAGCCCGTTCAGGGCATTGACACTTTTACTGGAACTTTCGTTCCTCCCACAGCAATCCTTAGCGGAAATGGAACAAGCCCGTTCAGGGCATTGACACGTTTCCTGCTCGGTCTGCTCGGAAGTTTTATTTGCAATAGTTTCTTGTTCGGTCTGTTCGGAAGTTTCATTTTCAGCGTAGAAATGAAACAAGCCCGTTCAGGGCACTGGCATAATCTGTCGTCGGTACCCTGGACTTCCGGACAGGGTGTAGAGATAAAAGGAATCTGTTCAAGACATTTCATTAAATGGGATATGTTTCTTGATCTTTGTTAAATAGAGTTAAACGATCCTTCTGACATACAACTTGCGCAGGCAGTTGAAACATGGATTCAGAATGCGTTTCTGTCTGACATCACGTAATATATCTTCCAAAATTCCAATACCGTATTTAAAAATTCATAAATATGAGGTGTTTTTAGGATTATGGAAGCACGAAGTGCGGAGCAATCCGTGTCTCATGCCCATTTGTCGGGCTGCTTATAAATATTCAGCGGCTCGGTATGTGAAGGGAGTAGAACAAGCTATAAAATTCACATCAGTTTACTTGCGCGGCAAACAGGCTTGAATGGTGTCGGCCGTACAATTTTACAAAAGCAAGTTATTGCTGGATGCTACGAACAGCTCGTGAGGCCTATCCGGAAATCTGGTTTCTGTGATTGCTCTTGGGATGCCGGTGTTTCGTTTGCCATAATCTGTTTCAGCAGCATTACCAGCAGCACGGAATCATCCCTAGGCATCATATAATTTGATATAGAAGCGGCAAGATAATCTGGACGGGTATATATAGATGGAGTATACTAATGGCATATCTGTTAATAAGGGAATGAAATTTGTAGACAATAATATTTATGTGGAGCGGGAATCTTGGCATCAGGCAAAATCATTGAAAGCGAGGACACCGTGTTGGGTGAAGAATTTCAGAAATATCAGGAAGAGTATGATCTGGAAGACTACGATACAGTAGAAGTGGAAAAAGAGACCGGTCTTCAGGACGAGAAGGAAGAGGATTATCCGAATCTTACTATAAAGATAGAGCAGGCGCAGTATTCTATATTTGAACTGAAAAGGCGCTATGATCGTGGAAGAATATGTCTTGACCCGGATTTTCAGAGAAATGATGTGTGGAGCTATAAGCAGAAATCCGAACTGATTGAATCTGTCATTATGGGAATACCGCTTCCGATTATTTATCTTGCGGAGAATGCGGACGGTCGTCTGATCGTAGTGGACGGCCGTCAGAGACTGACGACATTTTTTGAATTTCTGGACGACAAATTTCGGCTCAGGGATTTGAAAATTCTCAGCCAGGTCAACGGGATGAACTTCAGCGACCTGGATCAGAACCCGCGTTATTCCAGATATGTTACTACGATCGAGGATACGCAGTTGGTGGTGCAGATTATCAAATATCCGACCAAAGACAGAGTGCGTTTTGACATTTTTGACAGGGTGAACCGCGGCGGAACTCCGCTCAATAAGCAGGAAATGAGAAATGCGTTATATCAGGGAAACGCGACAAAATTGTTAAAACGCCTGGCGGAATCAGAATCTTTTCTGAAAGCTACGGGAAGTGCCATTTCATCGAAGCATATGAAAGACAGGTATATTATACTGCGGGCGCTGTGTTTTTATTTATATTGGAATAAGGAGATGCTGGACGAAAAAGGGAATAATATAGAGTATCGAAGTGATATGGAAGAATTTCTCGGAGCAGGTATGCAGCTTTTTAACAGAATAAGTCCGGATAAGCTGTATAAAATAGAAGCGATTTTTGATTCTATTATGAAAAGAGCATATCAGTGTCTTGGAAAGGACGGGTTCCGTATCCCCTCACAGGGAAAAACAAAACGGCCGATCAGCATGACTTTATTTGAGACTCTTTTTTATTACTACACGTTATTTCCGGACGAGTTTGATTTGGAAAAAATGAAAGTGGGAATACAGGAACTGCTGGAAGACCAGGAATATCTGCATAGTCTGCAGCACTCTGTAGACAGTTCTGTGAATGTAAAAATAAGATTTGGAAAGGTAGAAAAGAAATTCAGGGAGATCAGCGATGTTATCGAGGATTAGTATCGAAGGTTTTAAATGTTTTGATAAGGTTGAATTAACGTTGGGAAAGATGAACCTTCTTACAGGGGCGAATTCATCAGGAAAATCATCCTTTATTCAGTCCCTTCTTCTTTTGATGCAGCAGACGGAACAGGGAAAAAATCCCTTAAACGGTAAATATACGCATCTGGGATTCTGGCAGGATGTAAAAAATTCCATAACAAATCCAAGAAAGATTAAAATCAGCGTTTCAGAACAGGGAGAAGTTCAGGGACAATGCAATCTTGAATTGGATATGGATAATCCGGCGGAGGCCTCCGGTATAGACCTTCTGGCAGAAAAGGATTTTATATATCTGTCTGCGGAGAGAGTGGGGGCGGAGGCAGTATATCAGCAGAATTTGACAGACGAGTACAGAATTGGAGTCCATGGGGAATATACGTTTGATTATCTCAGTGTGGAGCGGATGAATGAACTCAGAGAGCCGGCATTTTTATATCCGGAGTTGGGGGTGAATCTTGGAAATCAGGTGGATTACTGGCTCGACTATATTACAGGATATATGATAACGTCAGAGAGGATACCGGGAACGGAGATTGTAAAAGTGGCTTACAGACAAAGCAGGGGCGGAAACCGGGAGATTAAACCAAATCATGTGGGGACAGGGATCAGTTATGTGGCGAATGTAATTATTTCCGCCTTGTCCTGCCGAAAAGACAGCTTGTTTGTAATTGAAAATCCGGAGATTCATTTACATCCGAAAGCTCAGTCAAAGCTGCTGGACTTTTTCTGCTTTCTTGCAGCCCGCGGCCTGCAGGTTATTATAGAGACTCACAGTGACCATATCTTTAACGGACTTCGAAAGAATATCAAAATGGGCAGAATATCTGAGAGAGATTCGAATATTTATTTCTTCAGACAGGATGAAAATCTGATAAGCATACCGGTCAAAATATCCGTCAGCAAGGATGGAGTGGTTCGAAATCATGAAAAGGGATTATTTGATCAGTTTGATGAAGATTTAGATGAATTACTGGGGCTTTGACATATGGATGAATCAATTTATTTGAATGAATTGTCATTGGACGGGCAATACAATTCAATGGAAGAGTTTTTTCAGGCGGCGCGTCCTTTTATGAAATGCCTGAAACTAATATCAGATAAAAACTGCCAGATTCAGAAACATTCTATGCTATATGGCAGGAAAATTACTAAAGATAAGACACTGAATGACCTGCGGGGAATGCGGGGAGATTCTGTAACAAGGCTGAAAAGCCTGCTTTTGTCAGTGACAGACGTCCCGCCTTTCTGGGATTGGAAGGAAGAATTTGCTCAGGATCTGACTGCGGAATATATTTGTGATAATGAGAATGTTTCAGCTACTTCACTGCCTGAAGCCGCTGAGGATCAGGGGGTGCTGCTGTCTTTTCCTCATAAAAAATATCAGGACAGGGTGTTAAGGATTGTAAAGAACGGGCGGGATATTTTCAGCCTGCCTGCGGCTGCTACAGTCAGCTTTATGGCAAAATGTCTCCTGAACAAAGGCGTGCTGGAATTTAATGAATATTTGTCGGCCAGATATGCGGACACACGGCTGAATTTCTCCATGCTGGAGCCGGAATATGGTTTTGATAATTTTGAGAAAGAAGAGGTTGATGACTGCCTGCGGACGTTTGACAAGTTCGTTTCGATACATACGTGGGATGAAATCTATCGGGATTCTGGACTCAATTATAAGAAATATTCGCCCGGTTCGGATGCGTATGACTGGTTTCGCAGAACGAAATATCGCGGGATGAGTATTGCTAAATTCCGCTGCGGCAATCCAAAACGCTGTTTTGGATTCCGGGAGGGGGATGTATTCTATGTTCTGCGGATGGAACGGGATCATAAGATCAGTGACCACGGCTGAATACAGGCTGGTACTTGCGGAACAAACAGAATGAGATTTCTGAATTCAGAAATCAGTATCAGGAACCAATGTTTATTCCCGCGTGCAAGGCGCCAAGCAGCCGCAGTCCAGGTTGCCCTTTTTTGCTTAGGAGGCGTAGAAAAATGAAGATACTTCTGTTTGGTACATCTAATGTAGGAAAAACAACAATAGGAAAACTGCTTGCCGAACGGCTGGGCTATGCATTTTATGATCTGGATGAAGAAGTCAAAAGTCGTTTCGGAATGACACTGGAAGAGTTTGTTCATACTGGCGACTTAAGATGGAGGGATCAGAAACGAGGGAGTATCATCAAGAAAATTATTTGTCTGGAAGAAGATATGGTTTTTGCTATTGCGCCAATCTCTTATATAAATAATTTCAGAACACGAATACTCGCTGAGGATATACTCTTGATTGAGTTATATGATACGCTGGAAAATATTTTTTCAAGACTTGTGTTCAGCGATGAAAACGATACTGTTTATACCGATGATGCTTATAAAGAAGCGCATAAAGAGTATTATCTGAAAGATATCCGGGCCGATTTGGACTGGTATGGAAAAATCTATGCCGCAATCGGTATACGGAATCGCGTATTTGTCAATAATGATTCTCCGGAGAAAGCAGCGGACAGAATCATTTCGGAATACGGCCTGCAAAAAACAAAATAAAATATTAAGAAAACCTTCCATATGAACCCCAAATAGGGTATACTGAAAAAGGTTAAAAGAAATTGAAAATATGAACAAAGTGTTAACATGCCAAAGAAAGATTAAAAAAGCGGAAATATCAGAATATTCAGTAAAATACTTGCGAAATTGGGGCTGGAAAGCCAGTGTTTATGCGGGTTTCCGGAGGGGACTGTAGAAATGAAATAAGCCCGTTTAGGGCATTGACACTATATACTTCTCCTTCAAGGATAACTAAAGTTGTATTTTGTAGAAATGAAATAAGCCCGTTTAGGGCATTGACACACCAACAAGTAACCGTTTGATTCTCTTTTTTAGTTTTTTGTAGAAATGAAATAAGCCCGTTTAGGGCATTGACACCCTGAAATGAGTAAAGTACCACTTTTCCCCATAGTTTTCGTAGAAATGAAATAAGCCCGTTTAGGGCATTGACACATATCTACTTTATCGAGGTCAACAAACATTCCAATTTGGCAGAAATGAAACAAGCCCAGTCAGGGACATTTGCCAATTTGTTTTCAATTCCACATTTGTATAAAAATCTCCCAGCTGTGTTTGCCATTGATTTCATAAACGTTTTTTGAGATATTCAGGTTCTGCAGTGCCGGAGGATAACCGAAAATCCGTTCTAATTTCGTAAATATTAGGAGAGATAGGGTTGTTGGCTTGTTTGGCGCGAGACGCCAAAAAAGCGTTTCCGCATTTGTGTGTGCTGAGCGTAGTATTGCACAGATGGTTAGAAAAGAAATTTCTCCGATCCGGTCAGAAATGACACATAAATCTTAAAAAACAACAATTCGGATACATTTTTCTTTTTTTGTCGAATAAGATATATCTGCGAAAGTCAAAAAAATTCTCACACTTGGTTGAATAACGAAAATTTTATAAACGGAGGATGCTGGCTATGAGAAACAGGGAAAGCAACAACAGTTGGAAAGCGGCTGTAAGGAAGGAAAAAATCTTCGGAAGTGTGATTTTGATCGCCTTTTTGGCGTTCATCGTGTATGCGGGCTATAAGATTTATAAAATGGAACAGAGATATAACGCTCTCCAGCGAGATATTTCTCTGGTGAATCTCCACACAGAACGGGAAAATCAAAGCGAATACACGCAGACTATTGATTTCCTGGAAAATGAGATGACAAAATTTCGTGATTTTACGGAAAAACAGCAGAATTTTTTGATTAGTCTCATAGGGACCCTTGGAGTAGGAGTAACAGCTGTGCTGACTTTTCTGGGGATTCAAAATCGAAAAAATATTTCACAGATTATCAATGAATCCTATCAGGACTGTGTCCAACAGGAGATGGCCGCCCTGATCGGCGGCCCGAAAAAATTGAGATATTTGGAAGATGGGATCAATAAGGAAGAGAGAGCAAAAAATAAAACGATTTTGTTTGTGTGGCAAAGCGAGAAAAATGCCGCAATGCAGCGGATATACAGAATATTAAAAGGGCAGAAGTATCTGGTAAAAAAGTACTGCGTTTCCGGTGAGATCAGTGACAAAAAAGTTAAAGCCTGGGCAGAAAATTTTGATATCATTGTATATCAGCTTGCTCAGTCAGAAGATCGAAGAGAAAATTCGGGGGACAGCAATAAAATGTACATGCAAATTGCCGGGCAATGTGAAAAGAAGCAGGTGTATTGCGTTGCATTCTGTCAAAATGGAATTCAGGCTGATTCAAAGTTCCTTCAGGATGTATTTTATACCAGCACGGCTAATTACGGCCTGACTCTTTTGGAACGAATCTACAATCTTCTGTACTTTGTTCGTGAAGAGGATACGGATGAAGTTTAACGGGGAAAGGGAGAGATACAGCATGGGAAAATATGTGACACTGATAGAAGTGGGTCAGAAACAGAGTTATATCTTTGCCTCCAACCGTCTGGCGGAGAACCTGGGGGCTTCCATTATCATCCGGCAGGTGACTGAAAGGGATCCCGAAGTATTTTATAAGGAGGAGACGCCCCAGGTGATCTATGAGGGCGGTGGAAAGGCGCTGTATGTGTTCCGAACAACGGAAAAGGGCATCGCCTTTGCGAAAAAGTATTCCCGTTTCGTATTGGAGACGTATCCGGGGCTGCTTCTCTATATTGTGGGCTGTGAAGTGAGGGATGAGGAGAGCGTGAAGGAGGGGCTGGACCGCTGCTACAGACTTTTGGAGAAAAAGAAAACTGCCGGTTTTTCCATGCACAGGAGGATGATCGATTACGGAGGATCCCTGCGCTGCGCGGAGACCAATCTTCCTGCTGTGTCCCACCGGGCAAAGGAACTTCCGGAGGACAGACGGGAAAAACCGATTTCCGCTGAGTCTCTGGCAAAGTACCGACGCCGTCTGGATCAGACAGAGTATTTCCGGGATATTCTTCCACCGGGCTGGCAGTTTCCTCTGAGGATGGATCAGCTGGGCGGCACCCTGGATGAAAAAAATTATATCGCGGTGGTACATATAGACGGCAACCGGATGCGGGACAAAATCGCCCGCTTTAACCAGTCCATGGAAAGAAGATCCGGGGAGACCGGAGAAGCGTTTGACCGGCGGTATATACAGGGCCAGGGAAGCCTGAGCCGGGAGATCGATGAAAAGTACCGGGGCGCCTTTTTGAAGCTGAACCAGAGGCTGGCAAAGATATGGGAATGCCTCCGGGAAGATCTGGATATGGAAGAGGGAGTTCTGCCGATTCGTCCTTTGATCCTGGCGGGAGATGACATTTGTTATGTGACAGACGGCAGAATCGCCCTGGAGACGGCGCGGATTTTCCTGGAATATATTCAGCAGGAGAACGTGCAGGGGCTGCCGCTGAACGCCTGCGCGGGAGTTGCGGTGGTGAAAGCACATTTTCCTTTTTCCAGGGCCTATCAGCTGGCAGAGGAATTGTGCAGAAATGCCAAGAATCAGATCCCGGAAGGAACAGACGCTTCCTGGCTGGACTGGCATGTGGATCAGGGAGAATTGCAGGACAGCCTGCAGGAGGTCAGGGAGCAGTATACAGCGGAGGACGGCAGTGTGCTGACGCAGAAACCTTATTCGGTGGAAGCATCCTCGCCGGGCGGCACGATTCAGAACTTTTTGCATGTGCTGGAAGCTCTGGGGGGCAAAACGGTTGCCAGATCCAAGGTTCTGGGCCTGCGGGAAGTCATGCATCAGGGAAAGGCTGCCGTCCGATATGCTCTGCAGTCCAACCGGATGCTGGATCAGATTCGGAAACTGGGATGGTCTGAAGAAACAGAGCAGAGGGATTCACTTTATGATGCCATGGAAATGATGGATCTGTACATAAGCCTGGAGGAGAAGAAAAAATGAAACTGCTGTTAAAAGTGGAACTTCTTTCGGAGGCCGCATTTGGAAGCGGAAATGCGGTGCCGGGAGTTGTAGATGAGGAAGTGCTGCACGATCCGGACGGGTTCCCCTATATGAAAGGGAAGACGGTAAAGGGAAAATTAAAAGAGGAATTCGCTCACCTGCTCTGGTGCCTCAGCGAAGGTCAAAGAGGGATCCGGGATCCTCTGGTAATCCGTTTTTTCGGAAGCCCGGACAGCAGGGAGGAGGCGCTGCTGAAATTTTCAGATCTTTGCATGGATGAGACGCTTCGCCGGATGTTTCATGAAAAAATTCAGAAAAGAGAACTGCGCCCGGAGGAGATTTTCCATGGGGTTACCCGGATCCGGAGTTTTACATCTGTGGATTATGAAAGGGGAACCGCGAAAAAGGGCAGTCTGCGGAAGATACGGGTTATAGGCAAAGGATTATACTTTTATGGGTGGATTACGGCCGTCCGGGATCTTACTTTGGAGGAGAAGCAGCTGCTGCAGACAGCGGCGATGTCTTTGAAATACCTGGGCACTATGGAAACCAGAGGCAAGGGATTGGTTCGCTGCTGTCTGCTGGAAGAAAATAGAGCCCCACTTCCGGACGTAACCGAAGAAGAACTGAGAGGGTTAAAACATGCGATATCTTGTTTATAAAATTTTTACGGAAGAACCTGTAAAAATCAGCGGGCAGAACAAGGCGGAAGAGGCGGAGAGCTCACTGGACTACATTCCCGGTTCCGCGGTGCGGGGCGCTGTGGTCGGGGCCTATCTGCGGCGCAGGGCTATGGAAGAAGAAACCCACACAGGTTCCTGGAAGCGGAAATTGCTGAAACACACCTGGTTTTTGAACGCGTATCCCCTGTACAGAGAGAAGAGCGGGACAAAGGAGGGAACGGAGCGTAGGAGCCTGCCGGCGCCCTGGTGTTTTTATGGAAAGAAAGCAGATCTCACCCGGTATAACGGCGGGGAGATTTCGGTGAGAAATATTCTGCATTGCGGAGAAAATACGGGTTCCGCGGAGGAAAAGGTATGTGCCAAAGAGCCTTTTGTGTTTTTTAGTAAAGATACAGTATATGGAGTAAAGGTAAGAAAAGAATTCCGCCTCCATGTCAGCGTGAATGCCAGTGAGAACCATGGGGCCGGGACTGCCATGTTCCGCTATGGCGTCATTAGCCCCGGGCAGGAATTCTGCGGGATCATTATGACAGAAGATGACAGTCTGGCAGATGAGATAAAGAAATTGATCAGTGAGGAGGTTTATTACCTCGGCGGTTCCAAAGGCAGCGGATACGGGCAGACACGGTTTTCTTTTCTGCGGGAAACGGCAGGGGAAATGGAATTGAGCCTGGACTGGCAGAGGGATCAGAAGGAATTTTATCTATATTATCTTTCTGATGGAATTCTATATGATGAATATGGAAACTTGACAGGACGGCTTCCGGAAAAATTTCTGGAGGATGCTCTGGGACTTGAAAAGGTTCAGTATGCGGGGGAAGCCGGGAGAACAGTTTCAATCACCGGCTACAATTCTGCTTGGCGAGCCGCTCTGCCCCAGGTAACCGGGATCCGGGCAGGAACCATACAGAAATATACCTTTGAAAGCTGCGGATCGGATCTGAAAGAAAAAATTTTTGATTTTCAGGAAAAGGGAATCGGCATCCGTCGGCAGGACGGATATGGACGGGTGCTGGTTCTGCCGGGAACTATGGAACAGAAGAAATGGGCGCGGTACCGAACGGGAAAGGAAGAATCTTTTTCAGATGAGGAAACCGGAAGGGAAATTTCAGAGGAAACCAAAGACCAGGCAAAGCGGATTCTGAGGGAAATGTACCGGAGGAAAACGTCCCGGGAGCTGGACCGCCTGGTGGTGGAAACGGAAAAGAAGACGGTGTGCCGCCTCTCTCATTCTCAGATCGGAAATCTGACGGCCCTGTTTCAATACGCGGAGTACAGCGACAGCCGGTGTATGCGGGAAAAAGTGAAGGGATATTTTCAGTCATTCAAGGACAGAAAAAATAATCCCTACTCCTGGCGTCAGATGGAGGATACAAAGGTGGGCGAAAGGTCTCTGGAGAAATTTATTACGGAGGTTTTGGAAAACAGTGACCATCCGGAGCAGTTTACAAAACAGAAGGGACTGGAAGCCATCTCCCTGGCAGCGGGCATTTCGTACCATCCGGATGCCCGGGAAGTGTATATTTACTCTGTAACGTTTTTGAAAAAATATCTCCGCTATCTGCTGCGGTGAGAGAAAAGAGGCAAATATGCTGGATACACGATATGTAGTTAAATGGAATCTTATCATAAAAAACGAAGGGCCCCTTCGGATCGGAGACGGAGAGGAAGGGGTCATGCTGGAATATGAGGATGGAAAGAGGATTCCATTCCTGCCGGCTTCCGGAATTACGGGAGCTTTTCGCAGTTATCTGGAGCAGAACATCGGGCCGGAAGGGGCAGGAACCATTCGTGCTCTGTTCGGAATTGCTAAAAACGAGAAGCTTTTACAGAAATCTGTGAAAAGCAGACTGGCTGTCCGGGACGGCTCCTGTGTCTTTGGCTTTGACGGAAAACTGGAGCACAGGGAAAGGATAGAGATCGATGGAGCCAGAGGCGTTGCGGCAGAGGAGAAAAAGTTTGACACCCTGTTTCTGGGAAAAGGTTGTGAATTTGCCGTTGAGTTTGCGGCGGCGGCCAGAGACGGTCAGGAAAAGGAAGCGTTTCGGCGGCTGCTGGAGAAGGCTTTTCAGGCTCTGCAGCATCAGGAGCTTCGCTTGGGAGCCCAGAAAACAAATGGCGGGGGGATTTTCAGCATCCGGAAAATCCGGGAGAATGTCTATGATTTATTTGAGCCGGAGCAGCTGCTTCGGTATCTCAAGGATGCAGAGCCGGCAGGAGAAATTCGGGAGGAAAAAGAGTTTGCGGCACTTTTAGAGGGGAGGCCTGACACCTCTGCAATTACTCTGGAGGCAGAAGTGGTCTGCCGGCAGCCCTTTTTGATCGCGGGGAATACGGAAGAGCAGGCAGGAAGCAGAGAAAAATTTTTTATGAAGAATAAGGATGGAGAGCTTCTGATCCCCGGCAGCTCTTTGAAAGGAGTCCTGAAAGGGCAGTGCGTGAAAATCGCCGCTTTCAAACAGATCAATCCGAAATTGATCCGCTGTATGTTCGGTGAAGGAGGCAGCCAGGGCAGCCGGGGAAATATTTTTGTTTCGGACGGCGTGTTTTCAGAGAAGTGTATATGTTCCCCTGTCTATCACGGCATACGGCTGAATAAGTTTACAGGCGGCAGCTGGCTGGGAGGAAAGTATGCCAGCCACCCGGTTCGGAGCGGCTTTATGATTCGGATTCAGATTCAGAGCCTGCGGGAACCGGAGCGAAGTGCCGCCGCGGGACTGCTTTTATTCGCCCTGCGGGATCTGCTTCAGGAACGAGTAACTTTGGGCGGGGAGTTCGGGCAGGGCTTCGGCCGGATGCAGGGAGATACCATAGTGGTTACGGATCGGGAACGGATTACGGTAAAGCTGAAGGATCCGTCTTCCAATGAAACCATCCGCGCCTATTTCCAGGCGCTGGATTCCTGCAGGGAGGAAAATGATGGAAAAAATACCATGTAAGAAGTTCACGGATCACAGGAAAGAAATAGAAGCCCGGATTGCCGGCAAGGATTATATTATTTATTTTCTCAGCGAAATGAAAACCGGGAAAGACGCGGACTGTTCGCTTCTGAACCCGGAAGAGGAAATTCTGGAAGCCCATTTTTTTGACGAAAGGGAATACATCCATCTTTATCCTTATGATGAAACCTTGCGTGCCGCAATCTTTTCGGATACGGGAGAAGAAGACAGGATAGACGGCAGCTATCTGCTGAGAAACAGAGATTTCTCAGAACTTGTATATAGACAGTATGTTGCTTACGATGAATATGGACAGGCTTATGTGGAAAGGGTCCGTCCCGTATGCCTGAGGAGGAGAAAAAATGTCAGATAAAATATATGCCACCGCTCCCTTTAATTTTATTCCTTTTCCGGAGAAAGTTTTGATCCGTTATACGGCGGCTGAATCTCTGCCCCGGCATGATCGGTATTACGGTCTGGAGTCGGAATATGGCTATTCCGGAGAAATTTCTTATAAAATCGAAATTGCGGAGGACTCGGCGCTGATGATCGGAGGCGGCAGAGCCTGGAAAAAGGAGGAATTCGTCTGTGACGGGCAGGATTTCTTTAAAAATTCGGAGGGTAACTATACCATTCCCGGAAACAGCATTCGGGGACTGATCCGGCAGAACGTGCAGATTTTGGGAATGGGACATTGGAAACAGGATATTGAAGACACGGTTTACCTTTACCGTGACTGGCTCAGCACGGATAAAAAGAGAAGAACCTTTTACCGGACTGCCCTGGGATTAAAAGAAGATCCGGAGGACGCAAAGCCGTGGGACAGGCCGGAGAAATTGCGGGCCGGATATATCTGCCAGGATCGGAAGGATCATTATGTGATCTGTCCTGCTGAAAAAATAGGAGAAAAATTCTTTGTAAAGATTTCTGAAGAAAAACTCCGGCCTATGCTGGGAGAGAGCTCAAAAGTCCATTATATGTATACAGAGGAAATCTGCGGACTGCGGCCGTCTGAGTTGAAAGATAAAAATGTAATTTCAAAGTACCGCAATAAGAATTATCGCCCTTACTATTGTACCTACGTTACTTTTAACCAGAATCAAGGGGAGATATCCGCGATCAGCGCAGACCGGCAGCAGCAAAACAGATACCGGGGCTGTCTGTTTTCCTCAGGCTATATTTCCGGAAAAAGAGCCCATTATCTGATTGGAGACATGAGCCGAAATCAAGCAGAATATCTGGAACTTGACGCCGCGGACAACGCCATCCGCCTGTATAAGCTGGATCTTTCCAGAACGAAAAAGGAGAAACATCCGTTTTATAAGCTGCCGGATCAGATTGGTTTTAGCAGCAGAAAGCCCATTTTTTATATACAGGAGAAAGGCCATATTTATATAGGAATGACTCCCTATCTGAGAATTTTTTATCCCCATTCCGTATGGGACGGGATCCCGGACAGTCAGGATGAGGTAGGCCTGGACTATGCGGAAGCATTGTTTGGGTTTCGTAAGAAAATGAAGCGGGAAGACGGAAAGATGCACTGGGAAGCCTACCGTTCCCGGCTCAGCTTTACGGACGCGGTATCCCCCAAGGCAAAATTAGGGAAAAAGACGGCGATTCTGCCGGGAGAGCCCAAGGCATCCTGCTATCCGGAATATCTGGCGCAGAATCCGGAGGCGGAAGAATTAAGCTCCTATATTGACGAGGATTTTCAGATCCGGGGCATGAAGCAGTACTGGCTGATTCAGGGCATGCGGCCCCATGGCATTCCGAAGAAAATCGGGAATTCCAGAGTGTGGAGGGGGATCCGGCCGGTTCAAACGGGAAGCTTTTTTGGAAAGATTTATTATGAGAATCTTACCGGGGATGAACTGGGCCTTCTGCTGTACGCGGTGAAACTCTCCGAGAATGCCTGGCAGACTCTGGGAATGGCTAAGGCATACGGATATGGGAAAGTCAGATTTACGGACATTCAGGTAAAAAACGATAATCTGGAGAAGTTATACAGTGACTTTTTCTGTCAAGGGGAAGAGAGGTACTTACAGGCGTCCGGGGAACCGGGTCCGTGGATTGATCTTTACAAAACATATGTAAAGGAACGATACGAAATAGAGATAGAACAGGAGGAGTCCATCCGGGATTTTCTGTATATGAAGACAAAGATCATGGATCAGGCGGGAACAGCCTATCAGCAGCTTGGTGAATTTAAAGAAAAACGGATCCTGCGCCGTGTCCGTGATTTCAGAACTGAGGAAGAACTGCGAAAAACAGAAACACAGGAAGAGACATTATGAACCGTGAAGAATTGCTGGAAGCTTTAAAAATCCGATACACGGATCTGGAAGTGACCCTCCTGTTTCCAGAGTCGGTATCCGTACCAAGATACAAGGTATCTGCCCTGCGGGGAGGAATGGGACAGGTGCTTCTGGGGCAGCATTGTGTCCGGGATGAAAACTGCGAGGCATGTGATTTCGCGGCGGAATGCCTGATTCAGAGAACCCTGTATTCCCAGTACGAAATCCAGCCCCCGTTCGCCCGGAAGGGAAACAGCATCGGCTATGTGATTGAGTGCGGTGACAGCCGGGAACAGATTCCCGCCGGCGGCACCATGACATTTCATCTGCTGCTGTTCGGCAAGACCATTGTCCATGCCTACGAATTCCTGCAGGCGTTTTACTGGCTGGGGAAAAAGGGACTGGGAAAAGACGCCGCCCGCTATGAAATTTTGAACGTTTCCGGCGGCCGGGGAAAATCCCTGATCCGGAACGGGGCGTTCTGCATTCAGAATCTGGAAATTGATCGGGTCAGCAATTATGTGCTGAAGAGAGAACAGCAGCTTCTGCGGAAAGAGGGAAAAAGCTTTATTATCCGTTTCCTCACTCCGGTCACCTTGAAATACCGCGGGGCTTTCATCCGGGAATTTACAAAAGAAGCGGTGCTGGAGAGTGTCATGCGGCGTATCTACAGTTTTAACTGCTTCGAGGGCAGGAAAATGGAATCTGCCGGCCTGGAAGAAGAAACCTTTACAATCACGAAACAGGATTGCCGGCCAAGGAAAGAAAAGCGATATTCTACCAGAACCGGACAGCCGATGTATTTGCGGGGAAGCGGCGGAGAGATCCACTGCGAAGAAATCAGCGAGATCGCCTTGCTGGCCCTGCTGGCAGGGGAAAAGACCCACATTGGGAAAAACACAAGCTTCGGGTTTGGAAAATATGTGATTGAGGAACAAAGGGAAAGCAGGCAGGAGCAGTCCTGTCTTTCGGTTTTCGATTGGTGTATATTAATTGATTCTGTTTATCGGTTGCGTAAATGAGACAGGGGGACTTGTCCAGGATGCTCTGACAGAATACAGAGTTATTTTGTTTTTCCAGAAGAACACGTTCCACCTCATCTTCGCTGGAGATAGTAAACATATCAATATCGTATTCTAAAACTTCGCAGATAGATTTGGCGCAGTTCACGATATTCGAATATCCCATAAGGGCAGTACGGCCCTGCACATGTTCCGGCGTCTTGATAATTCGAATCATATCGTAAGGTGTAATTTCAACATCAATATACTGCAGCTGGGAAAAGATAATCAAAAAGGAGAGACAAAAAAAATTCTGCTGATCTCCGGAAATATCCATGAAGTGACTGTACGTCAGATACAAAAAGCCAGAGAAAGGGGCTTTCCGGTATTTAATCTCAGCGATGAAGCGAAATTTATAAATGAATATCTGGATACAGAAACAGGCCGGGAGTTTATTGAGAACCTCATAGAAAAATTCCGCGAACACAGGCTGGTAGCCATAGAAGCAACCTCCGGAAGAGAAGCCATGGAAAAATCCAGAAAATACGCGGCGGATCACGGGATTAGTGATGAGGACGCGCGGATGCGGGTGACCGGAATGCTGGGGAAAATGGCCTGCAAAATTATAGAAAAAGTAAAAATTGATATTCTGGCAGTGTTCGGAGGCGATACCCTTATGGAGATTATCAAAAGTATGCGGGCGGCGGGGGTTCGTCCTCTGCATGAAATCGAGCCGGGGACGGTGATCAGCGATCTGATTGGCGGAAAGTATCCGATTCAGATTGTCTCAAAATCCGGAGGGCTGGGAACAGAAGACATTGTACGGAATATTGTCTATTATTTTAACGAGTGATGCAAAGTGACAGGAGCGGCTGCAGGGGAGAGATCCCATGGGGTTGCTCCTGTCGGCAGTTTCTAAATTCCTCTTGCAACCCCCGCGAAATCCGCTATAATAGAACCATCAGAAGCACCGGGACATGAAAAATAAAATTTTTTTCATAATCCCGGTATTTTGCAGTAAGATAGATAGAAACAGGAGCTTTTTGCTCCGGGGATTTCAGAGAGGATAAAGGAGTATACATAATATGTGCGGAATTGTAGGTTACACAGGAAACCGGCAGGCGGCCCCCATTCTTCTGGAGGGCCTGGCGAAGCTGGAGTACCGGGGATATGATTCTGCCGGACTGGCGGTCCGGGACGGAGACGGGGAGACAGAGATTGTCAAAGCCAAAGGACGGCTGCGGGTGCTGGAGGAAAAGACCAACGGCGGCCAGGCCATGAAAGGCTGCTGCGGCATCGGCCATACCCGCTGGGCTACCCACGGGGAGCCCTCCGTGGAAAACGCCCATCCCCACTGCAGCGATGACGGCAATGTGGTGGCGGTTCACAACGGCATCATTGAGAATTACCAGGAATTGAAAGAGAAACTGCTGCGGAAGGGCTATCAGTTTTACTCTTCCACGGACACGGAAGTGGCGGTAAAACTCATCGATTATTACTACAAAAAGTATCTGGGCACGCCGGTGGACGCGCTGAACCATGCCATGGTGCGGATCCGGGGTTCCTATGCCCTGGCAGTGCTCTTTAAGGATTATCCGGAGGAGATTTACGCGGCCCGCAAGGACAGCCCCATGATCATCGGAGTGACGGAAGGGGAATCCTATTTGGCCTCGGATGTGCCTGCCATCCTGAAATACACCAGGAATGTCTATTACATCGGCAATATGGAGATCGGACGGCTACGCAGGGGTGAAGTGACCTTCTACAATCTGGACGGAGAGGAGATCCAGAAGGAGCGGACAGAAATCCAGTGGGACGCCGAGGCCGCGGAGAAGGCGGGATTTGAGCATTTCATGATGAAGGAGATCCATGAGCAGCCCAAGGCGGTGGAGGATACCATTCACTCCATGGTAAAGGACGGAGCCATTGATCTGTCCGAGGCGGGCATTACCCAGGAGATTCTGCGGGAAATCAGCCAGGTTTACATTGTGGCCTGCGGCTCCGCCTACCATGTGGGCGTAGTGGCGCAGTACGTCATGGAAGATCTGGCCGGGATTCCCGTGCGGGTGGAACTGGCCTCGGAGTTCCGCTACCGGCATATGAATCTGGATCCGGCGGGGCTGGTGGTCATCATCAGCCAGTCCGGGGAGACCGCCGACAGTCTGGCGGCCCTGCGCAGGGCAAAAGAGGCGGGTCTGCGGACTCTGGCCATTGTCAATGTGGTGGGGTCCTCCATTGCCAGGGAGGCGGACAACACCTTTTATACCCTGGCAGGTCCGGAGATCGCCGTGGCCACCACCAAGGCCTACAGCACCCAGCTGATCGCCTGCTATGGTCTGGCGATTCAGACAGCCATGGCCCGGGAGGTCATCGGGGTAGAGGAATATCAGCGACTGATCGCTGAAATGGAGACCCTGCCGGGCAAGATCCGCCGGATCATTGAGGAGAAAGAGCGGCTCCAGTGGTTCGCGGCTAAACAGGCGGCAGCCCACGATGTCTTTTTCATCGGCCGGGGCATTGATTACGCCATTTCCCTGGAGGGCAGCCTGAAAATGAAGGAGATCAGCTACATCCATTCGGAGGCTTACGCCGCCGGGGAGCTGAAGCACGGTACCATTTCCCTTATTGAAGACGGCACTCTGGTCATCGGTGTGCTGACCCAGCAGGAGCTTTACGAAAAAACAGTCAGCAATCTGGTTGAGTGCAAGAGCCGGGGCGGATATCTCATGGGGCTGACCACCTACGGCAATTACAGTATCGAGGATACGGCGGATTTTGTCACCTACATTCCCAAAACCGATCCTCACTTTACCGCCTCCCTGGCGGTGATTCCCCTGCAGCTCATCGGATATTACGTATCCGTGGCCAAGGGCCTGGACGTAGATAAACCCAGGAATCTGGCCAAGAGCGTGACGGTGGAATAAACAGGAAGTTTCCGATACACAAAAAAAGCGGATTTTCTCATACTGAAGTATGAGGCGATCCGCTTTTTTTAGTGCTACAATACAAATGCTTCGGAGTAAAAAAAGAATTATCCCGGCGGGAACCGTATTTTTTTGAACGAAAGTACTGGAAAAATATAGCAATACTAGTATAAAATACCATTGAGGACATTCTGTCCGGACTCGTGCATGAGACGCCTTGCGAGAAAACAGATCAGATTTGGTAAAGAAGGGTACATATGGAAAAGAGTACGGTAAGCGGGAAACTTCTGGAAGCCATAAGGTGCTTCCTGAAGGGGGAGAAAGTATTGTGGGATCAGGGGATGGACGCCGCCCGGTGGGAGGAGCTGTTCCGCCTGGCCCGGTATCATCAGATCCTGCCTATGATTTATGAAGCAGTCTATCAGTGTCCGGCTTTCGCGGCCTGTCCGCCCCAGACGGCCAAGGCCTATAAGGCGCAGGTGATCCGCCAGGTAATGGTTCAGAGCAGAAAGACGGAGGAGTTTCTGCAGCTCTACCGCCGGCTGCTGGACCGGGGGCTGACGCCTCTGGTGGTAAAGGGGATTGTCTGCAGAAATCTCTACCGGGAACCGGATTACCGGGCTTCCGGGGATGAGGATGTGCTGATCCCGGCGGAGCAGTTCCGGGACTGCGGCCGGGTCTTTGAGGAGAACGGTCTGATGCCGGCAGAGCCGCAGAAGGATCCGGAAGGGGAGGGAGAGGTGTCCTACTTCCGGCCGGGGGGAGCCTTACATATTGAACTGCACAAAGAACTGTTTCCCTCAGAGTCACAAGCCTACGGGAAGCTGAATGATTATTTTAAAGATGTTTTTCAGAGGAAAATCCGGGAAGAGATCCACGGCGTGGGGATTTATACTATGTGCCATACCGATCATCTTCTGTATCTGATTCTCCACGCCTTCAAGCATTTTCTCCACAGCGGCTTCGGCGTCCGTCAGGTCTGCGATATCGTGATTTTCGCGGATACCTATGGAAAAGAGATTGACTGGGAGTATGTGCTGGAGAAATGCAGAGAGATCCGGGGAGATGTCTTTGCCGCCTCCCTGTTTGATATCGGGAGAAGATATTTCGATTTTGATCCGGTCAGGGCATGTTTCCCCAAAAGCTGGAGTTCCCTGGCGGCGGACGGAGAGGATCTGCTGGAGGACCTGCTGGAAGGCGGTGTGTTCGGAGATTCCAGCCTCAGCCGGAAGCACAGCAGCAATATCACCCTTCAGGCGGTGAGCGAGAGCCGGAAGGGAAAGAAAGCCGGAGCTTCCATAGCCCAGTCCCTGTTCCCGGACCGGAGATATATGGAGAGAAAATATACATATCTGAAACAGTATCCCTTCCTGCTGCCGGCAGCCTGGATTCTGCGGCTGGGAAGCTATGTGAAGGAGATCCGGAAAACCGGAGGGAATAATGCCAGAGAAAGCCTGGAAATCGGCAGCCGGAGAGTGGATCTTATGAAGAAATATAAGATTATACAGTAGCGTATTCTGACGGGCGCTTGCCATATCGCCCGCAGAGGAGTAAAATATAGACAGCAAAGAGGTTTTGCAGGTTCGGACCGCAGGGAAGAACCGTATGGAAAGAAGGGTTGATGAAAATGAAAAGTTGGGTAAAACCGGTAACAGAAGTACAGAAATTTGAGGCCAATGAGTACGTGGCGGCCTGCTGGGGCGTAGGCTGTGATGTCAACTGGTCCAACGACTATGAAAAAGGGCAGGGGGATTACTGGAATGGTGTCACCCATGACGCTGCGCACTGCGGAAACTCCTCCAATCAGGTGATCTTTGATTACGATGATGACGGAACCGCGGACGCCATGATCGAGACAGGCACAGACGGCCTGGGCAATCTGAACTGTACGATTTTTTCGGATCCGAGTTACAGCCAGAAAAGAGATGTTTCAACGGTAAAAGTGGGGGATGTCATCTACTGGACCACTCAGGCCGCGGACGGAAGAACATGGAACCATATGGGTACAGTATTTGCCACCGCCGCGGGTCATCCCAACCGTTCCTGAGCCGGTGTTTATAGTGCCTGTGGGAAATACAAAGGAGTGCCGTATAGAGATTCCCATCTCTGCGGGCGCTCCTTTTTTTGCGCGATACGCCCGGAGGACGGCCGCCGTGCCGGCACGAGAGGGCAGCACCGTCTGTAAATCTGGAATAATTTTCCTTTTTCTGAAAAAATCACAAAAAAGGTGAAATATCTGCAATATCCTGTATTGACAAGATTCAAAAATTGTGTAGAATAGGATGTGTAAAAGTGAATCCATGAGGAGGCATATCGTGGAGAGAAACATGAATGCGCCAGAGACCTTCTCCGGTTCGGAATCTTTGGAGCATCCTTCGAAAGAAACAAAAGCGGAAGGCGTCCGGCGTTTTAAAGCCAATCCGGATTTTCTTCTGCGGGAAGTGGCCGGTGAGGCTGTGCTGGTTCCCATCGGGGAAGCGGGAGTATTTGAAAACAGCGTGATCTCCCTGAACGAGACCTGCAGTTTCCTGTGGAAATTTTTTCAGGAACCCAGATCCCAGGAGGAGGCAATCGCTGAGGCAAGAAAAGAGTATTCCGACCCTGAGGGTGAGATGGAGCAGGGCATAAAGGATTTTATCAGAGAATACCTGAGATATGGTTTATTAAGGGAGGAGAAACAATGAAGCGAGTTTGGTGCAGACCCCAGACGGTGGTACAGAAATTTGAGGCCAATGAGTATGTGGCGGCATGCGGGGACAGTGGAACTGTCTATAAATTTACATGTGATGCCGGCGGCGGCGTATACGGCAGTGTTTATGAGGAGACAAACGGAATTCCGGGCCTTCAGACAGGACGGAAGGGTGATGAACGACTTGCTCGATATTCAAATAGTTTGTTTGGAGAATCCGGATTCTATGCGTGCAATAAGACCCATGAAGCAGATTCCAGTAATGCATTCGTAAATGGATATTACTGTGCGAAAGGAAATACTAGTAACCCTGTATCAGTAATTGTTTGGAAAGAACCGAGAGGCGGGATGTGGCCGGATAACATCCACTGTACCACAAATCTTGATATGGACTCTTGGGAAACCGCGAAATCATAATACATAACCGAACAACTGCAATAGACCGGATTTTCCGGTCTATTTTGCGTTACCCAAAAAGGAGGGAACCTATGGAACTTTTGGACAACCCCACCACCCTGGAGCGTATGATTCTGGACCGGGCCAAGCGCGCCCGCACCCCGGCCAACGGCAGCATTGAGCTGCTGCCCCTCTGCAATATGAACTGTGACATGTGCTATGTCCGCCTGAGCCGCCGGGAGATGGAGGCGCAGGGGCGGCTGCGCACTGCGGAGGAGTGGCTTGAGGTCGGCCGCCAGATGAAGGAGGCCGGCGTATTGTTTCTTCTGCTCACCGGCGGGGAACCGTTTCTGTATCCGGAGTTTAGAAAGGTGTATCTGGGCCTGCGGCAGATGGGGATGATCCTCACCATCAACACCAACGGCACTCTCATAGATGAGGATCTGGCGGCCTTTTTTGGAAAATGCAAGCCCCGGCGGGTGAACATTACTCTTTACGGGGCGGACGACGGGGCCTATGAGCGCCTGTGCCACTATCCCGGAGGGTACGAGAAGACTCTCCGGGGCATCCGGCTTCTGCGGGAGCAGGGGGTGGATGTGAAGGTGGGGGGAAGCCTTACCCCGGCCAACCAAAAGGATCTGGACCGGCTCCTGGATCTGGAGCAGGAGCTGGGAGTGCCGGTGCGGGTGGACACCTACATGCTGCCTGCAGTCAGGGAGCGGTCCCTTCCCTACGACCCGCAGTCCCGCCTGGAGCCGGAGGCAGCGGCCGCAGCCAGAATCCATGCCCTGAAGCGGGAGATGGGGCCGGAGCTGTTCCCCCAGTATGTCCTTCAGGCAGTGGAGCAGGCGGACCGCCCGGAGCAGGGGAAGAAAGCGCCGGTACAGATGGCCTGCATGGCGGGGCAGTGCTCCTTTACCATTAACTGGCAGGGGGAGATGCGGCCCTGCGTCATCTTAAACAAGCCGGCGTTTTCTGTATTTGAGCTGGGCTTTGAGGAAGCATGGAAGCGGATGGTGGAGGAGACCGGTAAAATCCGGCTGAATTCTAAGTGCTCCGTCTGCCGGGTGCGGCATCTCTGCCGCACCTGCGCCGCCAGCGCCCTGCTGGAGGCGGGAAGCTTCGAGGCATTGCCGGAATACATGTGCCGCTACGCGGAGGAATCCCTGCGGCTGCTGAGAAAAGAACGGGAAAGGATAGACAATGGAAGGGATATTTCAGATCGGTGATTTTGTATTTCGGATTCTGTATCCGGCGGAGGCGGCGCCCCCGGAGAATTTTATGAAATTTAAGATAGGGCCGGAAGATGGCACCCAGGGGAGAATCAGCCGGCTGGAATATACCTACCGGCTGCGGATGGAGGAGAGCCTTCCGGAGCCTGCGGGAACAGTGATCGCCAGGCGTCCGGATCTGGCAGTGTTTCAGGATGGCCCCTTAGAGAGCCGCCTGATCGGAGTGAAGGGACGGAAAAATTTTTACGCCTGCTACCGGGAGACGGGGGAAAATGAGGCGGAAATTACCCTGGACAGGGCGGAGACCGCCCAACTGCACATTGACCCGGTGTATACTTCCCTGTTTGCCCTGGAGCGGCGGCTGGTGAAAAAAGACAACCTGGTGCTTCACTGCGCTTATGTGGAATACCGGGGAGAGGCGATTCTTTTTTCCGCGCCCTCAGAAACCGGAAAGACGACCCAGGCCAATCTCTGGGAAAAGTATCGGAAAGCCCGGACCGTCAACGGGGACCGGGCTCTGCTGGGCAAAAGGAACGGCCGCTGGTGTGCCCAGGGCTGGCCGGTGTGCGGCACCTCCGAGGTCTGCCATAAGGAAGCGTTTCCCATCCGGGCCGTGGTCATGCTGAGCCAGGCCAAAGAAAATCAGGGGGAGCGGATGACGCCGGGAAAGGCATTCCCTCTTCTGTACGCCCAGATTACAGCCAACAAATGGAATCCACCGGATCACATCCATACCATGGATCTCATAGAAGAATTTCTCGGCCAGGTGCCGGTGATCCGTCTGGCATGCAGCATTTCCCAGGGGGCAGTAGCGTGTCTGGAGGAAATTTTGCAAAATCTGGACGCTTGACGACGCCGGGCAGGGAAGGTATACTGTTGGCAGAAAGAATCCGGGCAGGGGCCTGCGCTGCCCCTTAAGGATTTTCCGGAGGAACGATATTATATATGGAAGAAAAAAATCAGAACGAAACGAAAAACCCCGCTTTTGAGTCACTGGACATCCTGATTTCCCGGTGGAAGGACGGGACCTTTCGGGAAATTTTAGACGACTGGAAATGGATCTTCAGCTACAGCCTCCGTTACAAAGGGGCTATTCTTTTTTATCTGCTTCTGGGCATTTTCAGCACTTCCCTGGGGCTGGTCAGCAGTGTGGCCAGCAAATACATGATCGACATCATTACCGGCTATGACACCAGCAGACTGTGGGTTATGGTGGCGATTATGGTGGGAAGCACGGTTTTCAGCCTGACCTTTAACAGTATCATCAGCAGGATCACCGCCAAGATGAGCATTGACATCAACAATGACATTCAGGCGGATATTTTCGACAAGATCGTGGACGCGGACTGGCTGGCCCTGAACCACTACTCCAACGGAGATATCCTGAACCGCTTCAACGGGGATATCGGAACCGTCAGCAGCAATGCCATCAGCTGGCTTCCCACTATTGTCATCGCGGTATACAATTTTATCGCCACCTTTTTTGTAATCCTCCATTACGACTGGATTATGGCGGTGATCGCCCTGGGAAGCGCCCCGGTGATGCTGCTGATGTCCCGGTTTATGATAAAAAAACAGAGGGATTACAGCAAAAAGGTCCGGGAAATGAGCAGTAATCTTATGACCTTTGAGGTGGAGACCATCTACAATTTTGACACCATCAAATCCTTTGGCGTGGCTCCCCACTACAGCAAAAAGATGCGCTGGTGGCAGAAGAAATTCAAGGATATCAGCCTGAAATACAATCTGTTCTCCATTAAGACGAATATCTTTATGTCCATTCTGGGCACAGTGGTTCAGTTCGCGGCCTTCGGCTACTGCCTGTTCCGGCTGTGGACCGGGGATATCACCTACGGAACCATGACCCTGTTTCTGCAGCAGAGGAGCAACCTCTCCTCCGCCTTCAGCAGCGTGGTTTCCATTATCCCATCTTTTCTGAACAGCTCTGTGTCCGCCCACCGGATCCGGGAGCTGGTGCAGCTTCCCCGGGAGGTGCATATTCCGGAGAGCGGGGAGATGGACCGGTTCGCGGACCGGGGATTTGAGATCCGCATGGAGGGGGTAAATTTTTCCTATGTGGAGGGAAACCGGGTCATCACCGATTCCGCCTTTGAGGCCAATCCCGGAGAGATTGTGGCCCTGGTAGGCCCCTCCGGGGAGGGAAAGACCACCATGATCCGCCTGATCCTGGGGCTGGTAAGGCCGGAAAACGGGGAAGTCAAGCTGCGGGCCGCCAACGGAAAGGAAATTGAGATGAACGCGGAGACCCGCCATCTCTTTGCCTACGTGCCCCAGGGAAATACCATACTTTCCGGCACCATTGCCGAGAACATGCGCATGGTGAAGGAGGACGCCACAGAGGAGGAGATCATTGAGGCGCTGAAGGTGGCCTGCGCCTGGGATTTTGTAGAAAAGATGCCGGACACCATCCACAGCAGCGTGGGAGAGCGGGGCAGGGGCCTGTCGGAGGGTCAGGCCCAGAGGATTGCTATTGCCCGGGCGGTGCTGCGGAATTCTCCGGTGCTGCTGCTGGATGAAGCCACCTCGGCCCTGGATGTGGCCACGGAGCGCACGGTGCTGCGGAACATTGTGAAGCAGCATCCCAACAAAACCTGTATTGTCACTACCCACCGGCCCAGCGTTTTGAATCTGTGCCAGAGGGTATACCGGGTGATGGAAACCCGGGTAACAGAACTCAGCGAGGAGGAATCCAGCCGCATGGCCATGGATTTCTGACAGAATGGTTTGAAAAAAGAGGATGCCATGAAGGAAAGAGTGGTGGATACAAGAGAATATGTCTCGATCCTCCGGGGAATCGCGGAGGAGGGAAAAGTGGTTTCCCTGCGCATCGCCGGAAGCAGTATGTCGCCGTTTCTCTGCCATGAGAGGGACTGGATCTATTTTACCAGACCGGACCGGGCTCTCCGGCGGGGAGATATGGTGTTCTATCAGCGGGATACGGGGCAGTATGTCATGCACCGGATCTATCAGATCCGGGGGGAAGAATATTATATGCTGGGAGACGCCCAGACCTGCGTGGAGGGACCTCTGAGGCGGGAGCAGATTTTTGCCCTGATTGTGCAGGTGAAACGGAAGGGAAAAATTCTGCGGCCGGGAAATTTCTGGTGGGAATTTTTCGGGCGCGTATGGATCCGCATACGGCCCCTGCGTCCTCTGGCCTCCCGGCTGTACGGTGTTTTCTCCGTTTTCCGGCGGAAGAAAATTCACAGATAAAATAGTGATTTTTGCAGGGGAGTGTGCTATACTACACTGCGAAGTCAAGTGAAAACAGAATGGGCTGGAGGAAAGATTTCCCGGCCCGGATCAAAGGAAAATAAGATGATAGATATACATGCGCATATTCTCCCGGGAATGGACGATGGGGCCCGGGATCTTGAGGATTCCGTGGAAATGGCCCGGATGGCCGCGGAGAGCGGCACCACAGCCATAACCGCCACCCCCCACTGCAATATTCCGGAAGTGTATGATAATTATTTTGGAGATGAATACTGGGAGCTGTTTGAGCGGACCGCCGAGGAGTTGAAAAAGCGGAATATTCCGGTACAGCTTCTGCCGGGGATGGAAGTGTTCTCCACCCCGGATCTGCCGGAGCTGCTGGCAGACAGGCAGATTATTACCCTGAATGGAAGCCGGTATCTTCTGATGGAATTTGATTTTCAGGAGGATCCCGGATTTGCAGGATGGATCCTGGGGAAGGTGGCGGAGCTGGGAGTGGTTCCGGTGATCGCCCACGCGGAGCGGTACGAATTTGTCCAGGAGAACCTGGGACTTGTATACCAGTGGTACCGAAAAGGGTACGGGGTGCAGATTAACAAGGGAAGCTTCGCGGGACGGTTCGGACGTGCCGCCCAGCGCGCCGCCTATGAGCTGCTGGACCACAATCTGGTGAGCGCGGTGGCCAGCGACGCCCACGGCACCTATGCCAGAACCCCCTGGATGCGGGATGTCTGGCAGGAGCTTCTGGAGGAATATCCCGCGGACTATCTGCGTGTGCTGTTTGATGAGAATCCGGAACGGATCTGCAGAAACCTGGATCTGGTCCGCTTTCGGCAGATCCCCTTTCCGGGCCTTCAGAATCATTACCAGGTATAAGGAGCATAAGAAGGAAATATGAGAAAACTGAGAATCGCGGTAATCATCTTTTTTCTGCTTTCCGCCGGAGTCTTTGCCGGTTACCGGATAGAGAGCCGCCTGCATACGGATCAGGTTCCCCCGGTGCTGACCAGCGATACAGACAGTATTTCCGTCAGCGTGGAGGCAGAGGAGTCTGAGCTGTTCCAGGGACTCCACGCGGAGGACAACGCGGACGGGGATATTACCGATGAAATCCGGGTGGCGTCCATGTCTAATTTTACGGAACGGGGCAGAAGGACCGTGAACTACGCGGTGTTTGACAGTTCCGGCCATGCGGCCACCCTGTCCAGAGAACTTGTGTACACGGATTACACCTCCCCCAGAATTACCCTGAACGCGCCCCTGCGCTTCAGCCTCAGTGAGGCGGAGGCCTGGGACACCTCGGAGTTTCTGGAACTTTTTCAGGCGCAGGACTGCCTGGACGGGGATCTTTCCAACGCGGTCCAGGTAAATGTGGAGGGAAACGGCTACGTCAGCGGCGCGGGAGATTACACGGTGAATGTTCAGGTCAGCAACAGCGCCGGAGACGTGACCACGGTGCCGGTGCGGATGACGGTGACAGATCCCTCGGATGAAGGGGAGAGTGAAAAATATTATCCTGTCCTCTCCCAGTATATTGTATACACTTCTTTGGGACAGGGCGTTGATCTTTACAGCCTCCTGGCGGGGCTGCAGCACGGAAGCGCGCAGTACATCTTCGGCAGCGAGGAACTTTCCGGGGAGATTACGCCTGCTTCCGTAGCCATTACGGATCGGACCGATTACAACACGCCGGGAGCTTACCTGGTGGATTACAGTTATACCACGGCGGAGGGTGTGACAGCTGTGACGACGCTGACCGTTGTGGTGGAGGAGTAGAGGATGAGCGACAAGAATCAGTATACGGGACTGCTGGAAACGAAGAGAATTGAACCCTATATTCTGCTGCGTGATATTCTGGTGAACTGGTGGGTTTTGCTGCTGGGAGCTCTGGCGGCGGCTATGCTGGCCGCCACGGCGGCAAGTATCCGCTATGTGCCTTCTTATACCACTTCTGCTACCTTCGCGGTTTCTTCCAAAACTTCCTCCGGCTCCTACGCGGATCTGAGTTCCGCCAATACCATGGCCATGACATTGCAGAAAATCATTGAAAGCCATGCCATGCAGGAGGTTCTCTGCCAGAAACTGGGCGTAGAGGAGATTGACGCCGAGATTCACACACAGCTCATAGAAAATACCAATCTGCTGACGCTGACCGTGTCTTCCGACTCTCCCAGGGAAGCCTTTGATATTATCAACGGGATTATCGACAATTATTCCAGCGTGGCCTACTATTCCATCGGAGACGCGGTGATGCATATCCTCCAGGCGCCGGAAATCCCGTTTTCGCCGGATCAGCCCCTGAATACCAGGAGCATTTCCAAAAAGGCCTTTGTGTTCACCTTTGCCGCCCTGGCGGTGATTGCAGGTATGTGTTCCATTATGAGGGACACGGTGAAGGGAGAGTGGGAGATCGAGGAAAAACTGGATGCCAGAAGTCTGGGAGCGATCTCTTTTGAGCGAAAAACAAAAGTGGCCGGAGATATGCTGAGGAAAAAGAAAAACGCGGCGCTTCTGGTGACCAATCCCCTGGCGGGCTTTTCCTTTGTGGAGAGTTATAAAAAGCTGACAGCCCGGGTTGAGTACCGGATGGAGGAACACAAAAGCCAGGTGCTTCTGGTGACCAGCGTCTCTGAAAATGAGGGCAAGTCTACGGTGGCGGCGAATCTGGCCATCAGCCTCGCCCAGAAAGGGAAAAAGGTGCTGCTCATCGATGGAGATCTGAAGCGGCCCTCCCAGTTTCTGATTCTGGGGGTTCAGGTAAAAGAAGAAAACGAGCTGGGAGAATATCTCCGGGGCAGCGCAAACCTGCAGGATCTGCCCATCGGCAGGGAGATTCCGGGTCTTTTGTTTATCGGTGGAAGAAACTGCTACTCAACTTCCGCGGAGATTCTGCAGAAACCGGAAATGGGCCGGCTGATCCGGGCTTCCAGGAAAATCGTGGACTATATCATTGTTGACACGCCGCCTGCAGGGGTTCTGGGCGATGCGGAACTTCTGGCGCGGTACGCGGACGAGGTGCTGATGGTGGTGCGGCAGAATTTTATGTATGCCGCGGATATCAACGATGTTCTGGATACCTTCCGCAGCGGGGGCACCCGGGTGCTGGGGGTTGTGCTGAACAGTGTGAAAACATTTGAAAACAGTACCTCCACAGGCCGGTACGGCTATGGAAGGTACGGGAAATACGGAAATTACAGCCGGTACGGGGAAAATCAGAGGGAGTAAGATGAGCGATAGAGTAGAACAGACGGACAGCAGACAGATAGATGAAGCGGAAAAAATTGATCTTATAAAAGCAGTTGAGGATTTCCTCCACGGACTGAAAAAGCTGTGGCTTCTGATCCTGGCCCTGATTGTGCTGGGAGCCGGCGTGTCGTATTTTAGGACCACCTATACTTACACACCTCAGTATGTGGCCTCCGCGACTATGGCGGTCACCGGCCCCGGAGGGGAATATTCCGGAACTGCCACGCAGATGGCGGAAATTTTTCCCTATATTCTCTCCAGCGGAGTCCTGCAGGATGTGGTAGCCAGGGAGATGGGGATGGACTATGTTCCCGGCAGCGTTTCAGCCCAGGCGGAGGAGGGGACGAATCTTCTCACCATGTCCGTGACCTCCAATGACGCGCAGATGGCCTACGATGTGCTGCACAAGATGATCGAGTGTTATCCGGAAGTGGCAGAATTTGTTCTGGGAAAAACCAGCCTGGAAATTCTGGACGAGACAGGCGTGCCCTCCGACACCCGCAGGGAGATCGTGGTTCGGGGCTCCTACCGGAGAGGGGCGGTACAGGGCGCTCTGGCGGGGCTGGTGATCCTCTGTCTTTATGTATTTCTGAAAAAGACTGTCCGATCCAAAGACAAACTGAAAAGATACATGAATCTTCCGGATATGGGCAGTCTTCCTTATATTAAACAGAAAAAGAGAAATAAAAAGAACCGCCAAACCAGCGTGTCTCTGCTGAATGAGCGCATCCCGGGCGCTTACCGGGAGGCCATGCAGCGCCTGGAAATCCGGGTGAGCCGGGAGCTTGAGGAGAAACAATGCAGAACCATTATGGTTACCAGCTCGATCCCCGGAGAGGGAAAGACAACCGTATCCGCCAATCTGGCGGTTTCCCTGGCCAAGCATGGAAAGCGGGTGATCCTGGTGGACTGCGATCTGCGGAATCCATCGGTGGCTGCTTTCTTCGGCATGCCCCAGCGGGATCCGGGGCTGGGGGCGGTGTTGGACGGAAAAGCTCAGATAAAGGATGTTCTGAAGGAGAGAAAAGTAGAAAACGGGCAGCTGCTGCTTCTTCCGGGGGAGAGTCAGTCGGGAACCAACGTCTCCCTGCTGGGCAGCGAAAAAATGAAGACGGTGATCCGGGAATTGTCTTCTATGGCAGACGTGGTGCTTTTGGATACAGCGCCGGCCCAGCTGCTGGCAGACGCGTCCATGATGGCCAGATACGTGGATTCCGCCGTCTATGTGATTCGGTACGACTATACTAAGATGGGAAAAATCCGGGAGGGCATTCAGTCTCTGTCTCTGAGCAAAATAAAAATGTTGGGATATGTTTTCAACTGCGACCGGAGCGCCGGAGGAAGCCGTTATGGCTACGGCTATGGCCGCTATGGCAGCTACAGCCGTTACGGACATTACGGTCATTACGGAAGATACCGGGATATCGGAAAGAGAGAGAAAAAAGAAGATCCGTCAGGAAGAGTAATCAAAGAGTAGCTGAAAAGCGGTCAGGAGGATTTATGTATTGTGGTTACTGCGGATGCCCGCTGAAAGGAAAGGAAAAGTTCTGCCCCCGCTGCGGCAGGGAACTTCCCAAGGCACAGGCAGCGAAGCAAAAGAATCATTCAAGGAGAAAAGCGCCGGTAATCGCCGCCGTCGTTTTGCTGGCGGCGGCCGGGGCGGGATTTCTGTCGTGGAAGTTTCTGTGGGGAGAGCCGGCAAGGATACAAAGAGAAGCGGCAAAGCGGTATGAGCTCTGTATGGAGATCCATCAGCAGGTGGATGAAATTATCGCGCCCTATCTGGAAGGCGAAGAAAGTTTTGAGTATGACGAAGAGATCCTGACGCAGGCCGCGGAGGATGTATACGCTTACGCCCAAACCCTGGAAGAACAGGGCACCATCGAGGGCAGCGCCATGTGCCGGGAGGGATTTTCTGTCTCCTTCTTTCTGCGGGACGGATCCACCAGCGTGTACCTTCCGCCTATTAAAGATTATTATGCCGGCGGAGAGGATCAGGATCTCCGGATCGGCGTGGTGGATATGCTGTCCTGGCTGAAACTGACAGAACAGGCGGGATATGAAAATCCCGGAGACACCATAAAAGAAGCGATTCCCGAGACACAGACGGAAGAGTTTGGAGATGACACCACCGTCACGGAATTAAAAGAGATCCTGGGCTCCCTGGATCAGAAAAATTTCCGCGGGCTGTTCTGGAGAGGGCACGGCGGTCTTTATACAGAGAGCGATGGGGACACAATAGCCTGCTTTGTACTGGGAGAAAAGATTACACGCAAGAAAGAAGCGGAGTACAGCCAGGACCGGAAAAAAAAGGAAGGCAGCATCGGCGCGGTCTGCGCCTCCGGAGACCAGTTTGCCATCAATTACCAGTTCTTTGAAAAATATATGTCCCAGGTTTCGGGAGGCATGTTTTTTACCTCCGCCTGCTGGGGACTGGGAGACAACGGAACTCTGGCTATGACCCTGATCGAAAAAGGGATGGAGGCTTACGCCGGGGCCAACGGTCCGGTGAATATACTGTACGCCAATGAAATTTTAAGCCAGACCGCCAAGAATCTGGTTCAGAAGGCGGAAGACGGAACCTATATGGATCTGGAAACCGCGCTGAATCAGGCAGTGGAGAAATATGAAGACAGTCTGGGGGAGGCCTTCAACCAGCTTCCCTGGAACCAGGGAGAATTCTACGCGGTTCTGGATGAGCCCTTCTATCTGATTCCGCCTTCCCAGGAGGAGGATACGGTTCAGGAAAAAGAAGACGATGTGACTGCCTTCGCCGAGATCGTGGAGCAGTACGAGGAGAAGTACGGGCAGCTGCAGTTTTATCCCCAGAGTTATGTCACGAATTATACCGGGGTTTTCCTGCTGGACCTGGTGGATTTCGATCAGGACGGAACGCAGGAACTGGTAATCGGCTATTCCGTGCCCCATCCCCAGGGAATCCAGAACTGCGCCTGGCCGGCTCTGGACGTTTGGAAGCTGGAGGACGGCAGCCCGGTTTGTGTCTATGAGGAGTGCTATGTGCAGCAGAGCGATATCGGACGGCACTGCCTGTACACCAGTGTGGACGGAGTTTGGTATCTGGTGACCGGATGGTCCGGCTCAGACCAGGATCTGGAACTTTTGAAACTCCAGGGGGATGGCTTTGGGGAAGGAATGCATCTGCAGTCCAAAGAACTGATGGAGGAGGGAAGCGCGGTTGTTTACGGCATGGGGTATTATCTCAACGGCGCTCAGATCCAGGAAGAGGAATTCCAGAAGCTGACAGACCAGATTTACAGCGCCCGTTCTTACAGCGGTTCCCTCTATTCGGATCAGGGTTATACCCGGGAAAACCTGATCGCGTACCTGAATCAGACCAGGACGCTGCTGGGAATGGAAGAAATATCCGAAGACAGCTAAAGGAAAACTCTTCAGGGAGGGACGCGCATGGCAAAAAGAAAACTTGTGTGGATACCGGTTCTCGCGGCCGCGGCGCTGGGAATTTACCTGGCAGTCAGTTTCTGGGTATCCGCCAACTGGCTGGTGGTCCGAAAATTTCAGACCGGATTCGGCCAGAGCGGCGGGACGGTAAGACTGGCAGTCCTGGGGGATCTCCACGACCATGAATTCGGGGAGCACAACCGGGAGCTGGCAGAAAAAGTAAAGGAGCAGGAGCCGGATCTGATCCTTTTGCTGGGAGATATACTCAACGGAAGTTCCTCCTCCGCCTCGGTTCCTTTGGAACTGATCGAATCACTGAAAGAGACCGCGCCGGTTTACTACGCCCTTGGCAACCATGAACTGGAATACGAGGAAAAAGGGCATCCGGAACTGATCCGTGAATTGGAGGAGGCAGGCGCCGAAGTCCTGGAAAAGGAATATGTGGATCTTACGGTTGGCGGCGTAAAGCTGCGCCTGGGTGGAATGTATGAGTATGCTTTCGGGCTGAATGGGAACAATGACGCCCTGGCGGCCCCGGAAGACGTACTGGACTTTCTCATGGAATTCCAGGATACGGACCGGCTGAAAATCATGATGAGCCACCGGCCGGACAGCTTTATTTTCGGCGACGCCAGTCAGGTGTGGGATATCGATCTGGTGATCAGCGCCCACAACCACGGAGGCCAGGTGGTGCTGCCTTTTGCCGGCGGACTGTACGGAGGGGATCAGGGATGGTTCCCCCAATACGCGCACGGCTTATATGAAAAGGACAACCTGCGGCTTTTTATTACCAGCGGCCTCGGAACGGACAGGGAAAAATTCCCCAGGTTCAATAACCCTCCGGAAATTGCTGTTCTGGACGTCACATTGTAAATAATTATTCACAGCCATTGTAATGAATAACCAGAATTTTGTAATTCTGAGCAGATTGCTTTTTAAAAGAGAATATAGTAGAATGTACCTGTATCATTCTCGGAATTGCTCAGAGATAAAAATGGAAAAGGAAATGAGATTAGAATGAAAGTTCAAGACGAATTTGTTCTGAGGGAGATAGCCGGAGATTACGTCATTATCCCCACCGGAAAAACCGTACTGAAGTTTAACGGGCTGATTACGGTCAATGAAGTCGGGGCATATCTCTGGAAACTGCTGCAGAAAGAAGTAGATCTGGACGGACTGGTAAAAGGAGTGCTGGAAGAATACGACGTGGATGAAAAAACAGCGCGTTTGGATATACAGGAATTTTTAGACACCCTGAAACAGGGCGGCGTGCTTGAGGATCAGCCGGAGGGCAGCTGAAGACGAATCTTGTGCCTCCCTTCCGAATGTAGTAAAATGAAATTACATTCGGAAGGGAGGCGTTTTTTATGAGCTGGACACCATTGCCCATCGGAGTAGAGAATTTTGAAGAGCTGCGCAATAAGGGGTATTATTATGTAGATAAAACACTTTTTATTAAAGAACTGCTGGATATGATGGGTAAAGTAAATCTTTTCACCCGCCCCAGGCGCTTCGGGAAGACGTTGAACATGAGCATGCTCCGGT
>ERZ1090879.219-NODE-219-length-38567-cov-30.480240_pt1 | contig 38567 bp, 28 predicted proteins | sample MGYA00478472_ERZ1090879 | MGnify/ENA primary metagenome ERZ1090879 (study PRJEB33644, sample SAMEA5815723) | chicken gut metagenome | biome: Chicken; feature: Gastrointestinal Tract; material: Caecum | place: Ireland | collected 2019-01-01 | study: A study of the... | reverse complement strand
GCAAGCTCCTCTGGATCCGCGAGAACCGTCCAAAGCTGTACGAAAGAGCGGACAAACTCCTGCTCATCTGCGATTATCTCGGGTACCTCCTGACGGGTGAGCGGGTCATCGACTACTCCCTCGCGGCGCGCACGGGCGTGTTTGACGTGCATCATAAGCAATTTTCGGAAGAGATCTTACAGAAACTCGGCATTGATAGAGCGCTCTTTTCCCGTCCCATGCCTACGGGCAGCATCGTGGGGGAACTCAGGGAATCGGTCAAGGAAGCGCTCGGGATTTCGGGTAGCTGTAAGCTCGTGCTCGGCAGTCACGATCAGGTGTGCGCGACCATCGGTGCGGGCGTGATCGCGGGTGGGGAAGCGTCGGACGGGATGGGAACGGTGGAGTGCATCACTGCTGTATTCGACAATGCGCCCACTGATCTCAGATTCGGCGAAATGGGCTACTGCGTCGTTCCCTTCCTCAGGGACTGCTATTGCACCTATATGTTCAATTATACCTCCAATGTCGTTGTCAATTGGTTCCGCCGTGATATTCTGCACGGCTACAAGGGGGAGGAGAAAGAACAGTTTGCCTACCTCGAAGGGCGTGACCGTCCGCCCACCGACGTTCTTATGCTCCCGTACTTCGCGGGCTGCGCAACACCATTTCAGGACAAAAATGCGAAGGGTGCGTTTTTGAATCTCACCAAGGAAACGACCGATCTCGACCTGTATCGTTCTGTCCTGGAAGGGACGTCCTTTGAAATGAAACTAAATCTGGAGACTGCCGAATCATTCGGCATCCATGTGGAGGAGATGACGGCGACGGGCGGCGGCGCCAACTCGGCGCTGTGGCTGCAGATCAAGAGCGACATTCTCCGCATTCCCGTACGGACGCTGCGCTCGTCGGAGGGCGGGCTCTGCGGCTGCGCCATGCTTTGCGCCGTGGCACTCGGCGCGTGCAGCGATCTTGCGGATGCCCGTAGGGCATTCGTGCGGTATAAGGACAACTATGTCCCGCAGGAGAAGTATCGGGGGATCTATGCGGGGAAGTACCAAAAATACCGGAAATTATATCAAATCCTGAAGGAGTTTTACTGATATGAAATTTGCACTGTTTTTCGGTAACCGCGGGTTCATGCCCGCAGAACTCATCGCGGGCGCGCGGCAGGACATGATCAAAGCCGTGACGGACGCGGGACATGAGGCGCTTTTCATGGACGAGAATGCCACCCGTTACGGCGCGGTGGAAACGCGCGAAGAGGGGCGGCTGTATCACGATTGGCTGAAGAGCCATGAGGGCGAGTACGACGGCGTCATTTTGTGCATGCCCATCTTTATCGATGAAAACGGCGCGGTGACGGCGCTGCAGGATGCGGGCGTTCCCATCCTCATGCAGGCGTATCCCGATGAGATCGGCAAAATGGACTTTGCTCATCGCCGCGACGCTTTCTGCGGCAAATTTTCCGTGACGGACGTGTTCTATCAGTACAACATCCCGTTCACGGTGATGAAGCCGCATGTCGTGCACCCTCTGAGCGCCGCGTTCCGCAAAAACCTCGACGACTTTGCCGCGATCTGCCGCGTGGTAAAGGGAATGAAACGGTTCAACCTCGGCTGTATCGGCGCGCGCACGACCGCCTTCAAAACGGTGCGCTTTGACGAAGTTGCCCTGCAACGCTACGGCATCAATGTGGAGAGCTTCGATCTGTCCGAGCTCATCTTCAAAGTGCAGAACAAGAGGGACGACGATCCCGCCGTGCTCGCCAGGGAAAAGCGACTGGAAGCCTATACCGACTTTACAAAGGTGCCCGAAAAGAATAAACTTACGCTCGCCAAGATCTCCGTCGTCATCGATGAGTATATCGAGGAATACAGGCTGGATGCCATTTCCCTGCGCTGCTGGAATGAGATGGAGACCATCCTGCGCGTCTGTCCGTGCGTGCTGTTATCCGAACTCAACGACCGCGGCATCGTCGCCTCGTGCGAGATCGATCTGTGCTCCGCGATCACCATGCGTGCGATGGCGCTTGCAAGCGGAAATCCGACGGCTTGCCTCGATTGGAACAACAACTACGGCGACGATGAAAACAAGGTCATCCTGTTTCACTGCGGGCCAGTTGCGCAGTCGCTCATGGCGGAGCGCGGGCACGTCACCGAACACAAGATGTTCGCCAAAAACGATCCCGGTTCCGGCTGGGGCACCAACGAGGGGCGCATCGGCGCGTTCGATATGACGTTCTCCAACTGCTTCACCGAGAACGGAAGGCTGAAAGTATACGCGAGCGAGGCAAAGTTCACGGGCGAGCCCATCGAGGAGAGTTATTTCGGCTGCGGCGGCGTTGCCGAGATCCCCGATTTGCAGAACAAGCTCCTGCGCCTGGCGCGCGGCGGGTTCAAACACCATACCACCGTCGGCGTGGGTCACATGAAGAACGTGCTCGAAGAGGCGTTCTCCACCTACTTAAAGTATGATATCGTCAGGATCGAGGAGTAAATCATGTTAGCATCCCTGAAAGAAGTTGTTGCCATATCCAAACGTAGCGGGCGCGCCGTCGGAAGTTTCAATACGCCCAATTTAGAGTGTCTGCTCGCCGTCCTCGGCGCGGCGGAGAAGCTCAACGTGCCCGTCATCATTGCGCACGCGCAGTGCCACGAAGAGGCTGCTCCTCTTCAGAAGATCGGCCCCGTCATGGCGGAGCTCGCAAAGCGGGCAAGCGTTCCCGTCTGCGTCCACCTCGATCACGGCGAGGACTTTGATTACTGCAAGCAGGCGATCGAGCTCGGCTTTACATCCGTCATGATCGATTATTCCACCCTTCCCTATGAGGAGAATGTACGAGGCACGGCGGAAGTCGTTGCCTACGCCCATGCGCACGGTGTGGACGTGGAGGCGGAGCTGGGCGCCCTTCCCGCCCGTGAAGGGGGAGTAGGTGAAACAGCCGCCGATTCTGCGGCGCTCTATACAAAGCCGGAACTCGTGCCCGATTTCCTTACCAGAACGGGCGTGGACGCGCTCGCCATCGCCTTCGGTACGGCGCACGGCATCTATAAAAGAACGCCCGTCCTCAATCTCGATATCATCGACGAAGTGCGCAAAAAGACGGATATCCCGCTCGTCATGCACGGCGGCAGCGGCATTTCGCATGAAGTGTACCGCGACGTCATCCGCTGCGGCGTCAACAAGATCAATTACTATACCTATATGTCGTATGCGGGGTATGCGGCGGCAAAAGCGCTTTCCGAAGTGCAGCCGACGGGCTTTTTCCACGATATGGCGCTCACGGCGCAGAAGGCAATGGAGGAAAACGCGCTTACAACGCTCAAGGTGTTCAGCGGGATGTGAGGTCGCAAAAATGGACGGACGTATCTCGAATTTTGCGCAAGTCGCCTCCATCCGCCGCTATGAGATGACGGAAGGGGCGGAGCGCGGGCTGCGCGTTCTCGACTGCGACAACGGCAGGCTCCGCTTTCTTCTGAATGAGAGCAAGGCGCTTGATGTGATGCAGCTCTATCACATGGGGCAGAATGTTTCCTTTCTCTCCAAAAACGCGTTTACCGCGCGGGAAGTGCCGTTTTCGGGTCGCTTCGAGGGCGGGATGCTCTATACCTGCGGGCTGGACAGCGTGGGCGCGCGGGAGGGCTTCGAACTGCACGGCTCCCATCACAATACCCCCGCCCGCGTGACGCGCGCGGAGGTGAACGAAAAGGGCATCCTCATTGAGGCGGAAGTACGCGAAACGGCGCTCTTTGGGAAAAACCTGTTCTTTCGCCGCCGCGTGTTTTCGGCGGTCGGTTCGGATACGCTTGAAATTACCGATACCCTGGAAAACTGTGGCACGCGCGCCGAGGATTACTGCCTTTTGTACCACGTCAACGTGGGTTATCCCATGTTGGATGCGGGCGCGGAGCTCCTCGACGATGCCGAGGAGATCATTCCCCGTACGCCGTGGGCGGCGGAGCATCTCGCAGAGCGCAAAAAGATAGGCACGCCCGTTGACAACGAGGAGGAGATGTGCTATTTTCTCCGCCTGAAAACGCCGCGCGTCACACTGAAAAACGCGGCGCTCGGCAAGCGGTTTACCCTGGAATGGTCGCAGGAGACACTTCCGCACTTTGTGGAGTGGAAGAGCATGGCGGCGGGCGACTACGCGCTCGGGCTGGAGCCCTGTACGACGGAGCTGGATGAGAGGTTTTCTTTTGCGACGATTGAAAAAGGCGAAAAACGACTTTTCTCATTAAAGTTATCCGTTCAAACGTAATAAGAGAAAAAGACAGGAAGAGGGTCTTGCGATCCTCTTCCTATAATTTAGCATTGTTTTTTCTCCATTGCGTGGGGGTTTGCCCTGTTACTTTGCGGAAGATCGTCTGGAAGTAGCTCTGCGATGAGAAGGAAAGATACGTCGAGATCTCAATCAGGGATTTATCCGTAAACATCAGGTAGTAGCAAGCTTTTTTTATCTTTTCTTCGTTAATATACTGCGTCAGCGTCTTTCCCGTTTCCTGCTTGAATTTCGTGAACAGGTAGTGCAGGTTGATATGCAGCGCGCCTGCAATGTCCTCCGCAAGCAGTTTGGAATTGATATTGACTTTGATATAATGAATCGCGCGGTTAATGGCGGGGTTATCCGTCTTTTGTTCCAGATGCTCCTTTACGCATTTTGTAAACTCAAAGATGGCGCTGATGATGAGCTGATGCAGGTCGTCGAGACTGCGGCTTGCATCGATGCGCCCGAGATAAAATTGCTTGATACGGGTGAGATCGGGCGCCGGCACGCCGCTCTTTGCTGCAGTCGTCTCTGCCGCAAAAACGCTGCCGAATGCGACGATTTTAAAGTCTTTTAAGGAGTTTGCCTGCGCAGTCTCCTGATAGGGGATCTGTCCCATCTGATTGAGGAGTTCCGCAAGTCCGTCCATATCCCCGTTCATCACGCAATAGGTGAGTTTGTTGTTGAAGCTCTCTGTTAAAAAGGTGTTTTCCTGTTCAAAACGCTTCGTATCCGACTCAAATTCACGATTGGCAAAATTGATTTTATTCGCGTTCTCGTTGTCGTAGATGTTGGCGAGGTCGCCTGTGGAGAGCATTTCGTCGTTGAGTATCAAATTGATATTGCACAGGAGCTGCTGCAGTCCGTCCAAAGTTAAGGGGCGGACTGCATTCATATATTCCGCCATTTTTCGCGTGGCGTTCGCGCTGAGTCCTGCAGCAAACAGGTAGTTCGAAATATCGCGCTCCGTCGCACTCTGCTGTGCGATCGGACCGACGAAAACAAATTGCTTTGTTTCCTGGTTGATGACGATGCCGAGCATCACGAGGCTCTCATGGATGAAGTACATTGCATGGGTGTCCGTAAATTTGGCAAAGACGTTCTGCAGGCGGTCTACGATAAAGCTCAGCTCGTTCTCTCCCGTCGAGAGCAGAAACGGCTGATAGTAACGCATCGGTCCGCCGAATTCCCCATACACGATGGGAATATCCAAAATTTTTTGCAGCGACTTTAAAAAGTATTCTATCTTATCCCGATCCATAGTTGTTTCCCTTGTTGCTATTATAGCATAAGAGCGCAAAAAGTAGGTAACAATTTTGTAAAAATGAACACGATTTTAGAAGATTGAGACTGTGAAACTTGCTATGCTGAATGCGCAAAGCAAAAAGTAACATTTTTTGTTCGAAAATAAAAGAAAGTCATGATGTTAAAATATCGGACATGATTTTGAAAGAATAAAGCGCAGCTTCCTGTTACAATGGCGGTGAAAATCAGGACAGCCGCATGGCAAACTATTTCCGCGAAAGATTTTGGAATCGTTCGGCAAAGCCGAAAATAATAAATGATCAGGAGGAGAAGTATGCAAAAGGGCAAGCTCGGGAAGGCATCCCTGCTGCTTGGGATCATCTTTCTTGCAGTTCTGCTGTTTGTTCCGTTTACGGGGCTTACGGCTAAGGCGGAGGATGCGGGCGCGGAGATCACATACGCCGGTCAGACGGGACAGGGATCGGACGAATACATGGGCGATCCGATGGATGTGTATTGGATCGACGCGAGCGTGCAGCGTCCGGATGACTATACCAAGATCATCGGGTTTGAACTCAATGTCACGATGACCAAGCACGGCAACTATGGTGGCGGGGCGGTAGACGATACGTTCCAGTGTGGCATGATCCTGACGACGCGGGGGAAACATGATCCGAATGAGTATGTTTTCACCTATCCGAACGGGCAGACGCCCTCGTTTGATCTGTCTACAGAGACGATTGTCGGTATCGGCGTCGGAGAATCCGGATGGCTGGCAAGCATGGCGTTTTCTCCGAGCGTTTCTTTGGAAGATCAGATGACGGACGGGAGTACGGCGACGCTCACATACCGCACCAAAGAGGCGCTGTTTGAAGAGGGCGATCCTGTCATGACGCTGGTCTCCTTTATCGGAGAATTTACATACAACAGCATCGAGTGGATCACGGGCGAACCCGAAGAAGTCGAAGAACAGCCTTGGGATAAGGTTGAGAAAGAGGTCTACGCAGACGTCGCTACCGTTTCGGATGACAAGCAGAACGGCAGCAATTATGTGGACATCACGCTGCCTAAAACGGGGAAAGAATCCTACCCCGTAGTTCTTTGGATCCACGGCGGCGGATATATTACGGGCGACAGAAAGAACTGTCTGCTCGATACCACAAAGGAGTACTTCCTTGCGCAGGGCTACGCCTTTGTCAGCGCAGAGTACACGCTGACGACGCAAAATGAGGACGGCAGTTACGGCGAAGGCGGTATGCCGCAAATGCTCTACGATCTGAAGGCGGCGGTTCGCTTCCTGCGCGCCAATGCCGAGCAGTACAAGCTGGATACCCGCTTCATTGCGGCGATGGGCGAATCCGCAGGTGCGGGACTTGCGCTCCTGATGGCGACCACCAACGACGAAGAGGGAGAACCTTTCGAAGATCTCTCCATGGGCAGCGCGGAGTATTCGAGCGATGTTCAGGCGGCGATCTCCGTCTGCGGACCGACGATCTTCACGGGTGACGATATCGGCAACATGGCAGCATACCTCGGAAGCGGCATGGACTTTGAACGGTACGCTTCGGACGCCGATTATAAGGCGGAGATCGACGAGCTTGCGATCGCATGGAGCCCGTACGAACAGGTCGATGTCGATACGCCACCGCTGTATCTCGCATACAGCCGTCAAGATACGACCGTCGATTTCCATCACGGCGAGGATTTCTACGAAATTGCAAGCATGTTTATGGATACGGAGGATCTCGTCACGGCATTCTATTCGGAAGGCGGACATGTCGACAGGAATACGTTCGATTCCTACAGTGCCTATGTATCCTATACAAATTTCCTGAATGAAAAATACGCGGAAGTCATCGAGACCGATACGCCCGTCGATCCCGGCACCGATCCCGAACCCGATCCGGGCACGCAGCCCGATGATACGGAAGGACCGAACGTCGGATTGATCGTAGGGCTTTCCGTCGGCGGTGTTGTGATCGTTGCAGCGGCGGTTGTTGCGGCAGTGATCATCATCAAAAAGAAAAAGGGAGGAAATCGTGATGAAGAAAGCAAGTAAACTTTGTGCATTGAGCCTGTGCGCCGTTATGGCGGCGGGCACGGCTGTGGGGCTTGCGGGATGCGGCGGCAGCGGTGATTACACCATCTGGCTGTATTCTGCGCAGAGCAACGAGTATTACAGCGATTACGCGGAAAACCCCGTGCTCAATTACCTTTTGGCGGACGAGAACGGCGAGAAGGAGTTCTCGATCGAATTCCTTGTGCCGCCCTCTGACCCGCAGGGCAACTATTCGACGATGATCACGAGCGGTGATTTCCCCACGCTCATGCAGAATTCCGTCGCCGATCCCGCGCCCGTCATGTACGACAACGGCTATATTCTCGATCTGACCGATCTTGTCGAGCAGTATATGCCCAACTATAAGGCGCTCATCGATTCCAATCCTAAGTTGAAAGAGGCGGTCGTCTATAATATCGACGGAGAAGAAAAGATTTTGTCGCTTGCAATCGTGAACGAGAGCAACCCCTATAACTACGAGGGCATGGTATACCGCAGGGACTGGATCGTTGAATACGGCACCAATCCTTCCACCGGGGCAAAATTCACGGGCGGATTTACCGATGACAGCGATGTTGACAGCTGGGAAGACGATGTTGTATTCCCTAGCTGGTACGATACGGAGAAGCGCACCTGGTATCAGACGAACGTCGACGCCGATTGGGACGGGTCCGATCCTGCTTATATCTCCGACTGGGAGTGGATGTTCGGCATCTTCGAAACGGCGCTTGCAGACCTCGGCATTACCGACGGTTACTGCACGAGTATTTACTATGAAGGCTACACATGGGCGGGCGGACTCAATTCCTGCTTCGGCGAAGGGTCGCTTGTATGGTACGCAGATACCGACAATCAGGTGAGATTCGGAGGAACGGAGAGCTCCACAAAGGCATACTTCGACTGCGTGCACAACTGGTATGAAGAGGGTTGGCTCGACAAATCGTTTGCCAACCGCAGCGGCGATCAGCACTTCTCCATCGACGACGGTTCCGTCCGCTCGGGAAAGGTGGGCATGTGGTGTGGTCTTGAGAGCACGATCGGCGGGAGACTGCGCAATACGGATTCCGCCGCAGCTGAGAACTTCTTCGGGATGGGCTGCTGCTGGCCGATCAACGATGTTTACGGCACGAGCGAGAATCAGTACGTCGTGCCGCACACGACACGCTTTGGCGAGACGGTCGTTCCTTCGGGTTTCTATCTCATGAACAGCGCAGAGGGGATGGATCTTGAACCGCTCCTCACCTTCCTCGACTATCTCTATACGGAAGAGGGCGCCGTTGCCCGCACCCTCGGACTTTCCAAGGAGCAGCTCGACGAAGGGAAGGTCGATACCTCGTTCTACGATGAGTTCGGGCTGTCTGACGGCGCGTATACCATCGGAGAGGACGGGAGATACCGCGTCAGCGACGTGCTCGTAAACGATTCGGGCAGCCTCTCCATTGCGGCGAGTCTCGATAAGCTTCCCGGCCTGCAGCTCGTGGAGAGCGTGGACTACGGCTATGCGGAGACTTATGAAGATACGCTCCGCGCATGGAGCGACTTCCCCAACAAGGGAGGCGTGTTCGGAAGCATTGCCATGGGCAATATGGATCCGGACGAGTATTCCGAAGCTCAGACGTCTTTGAACCGCGTACTGGAATACATGAAGGGGCAGGCATATCGGTTTATCGAGGACGGCATGAGCGACAGCGACTGGAGCACCTGGTGCAGCATGCTGGGGCGCTATAACGTCGATGATATCAGCGATCTTCTTCAGCCTTATATTGACGAATATCCGATCGTCTGAAAGGGAGGCAGTATGGAACAAAAGGAAGATGTTGTGTTGCAGGCAGAGGCAGATGTAACCATCCCGTCTGCAGCGGAACGTGATGATGCGGAGCAGTTTGCCGCCGGACAGAGCGGCAGAGCTGCATCCGAGAAGAAGCCCAAAAAGGTGAGCTGGAAAAAGGACATTATGCAGAACTGGCAGGTCTATACGCTCTTTATTCCTGCATTTGTGTTTTTCCTGCTCATGTGCTACGTGCCGATGTTCGGTATCGTCATGGCATTCGAGGACTTCCGCATCGTAGACGGCATTTTCGGGAGCGAGTGGGTCTGGTTCGATAACTTTATCGAACTGTTCACGGCGGAAAAGTTCTGGCAGGTCCTCGGTAACACCGTTGTGATCGCGCTTTTAAAGATCACCATCCAATTTATTGCTCCCATCATCTTTGCTCTGCTTTTAAGTCTGCTCCGCAGCAAGAAATATAAGCGCACGGTACAGACGCTCTCGTATATGCCCAACTTTGTGGCGGCGGTGGTCATCTGTTCGCTGTTTACCTCCTTCTTCGGACTCAACGGCGTTATCTCCACCTGGCTCACGGGGCAGGGGTCGGATTGGATCATCAACGATCAGGTCCCTGTGTTCTGGCTGATGTATACCTTTATGGGCATCTGGCAGGGTATCGGCTGGGGCTCCATCATGTATGTTGCGTCTATTTCCATGGTTAACGGAGATTTGCACGAGGCGGCAGCGCTCGACGGGGCTACAAGATTGCAGCGGCTGTGGTATATCACGCTCCCGTGCATTATGCCCATGATCATGATGATGCTCGTTATGAACGTTGGCTTAAGCTTTACAACGGGATTCGATAATATCCTTCTGTTGTACGCGCCCAAGAACTTTAACGTTGCCGATACGCTGTATACCTACACCTACCGCCTTGCGTTCGATGCGGGCAATCAGGACTATGCGCTTTCCGCGGCATCAGGTCTCTTCCAATCGGTTGTCGGAACCATTCTTCTGGTCGGCTCCAACAAGCTCAGTAAGAAGTTGAGCGGCTCGTCGCTGTTCTAAAGGAGGTGCAGAATGTTCGGAAAAGTCAAGAACAAAGAAGAAGAGAGAAGCACCTCCATGGTCGAACATCCAAGCGCCGTTGACAGGATCGTGGATGTCATTGTCGTCATCCTCTGCGGACTGGTCGCATTCTGTTCGGTCATTCCCATCTGGTATGTGCTCATGTGCTCCATCTCTGATGGATACACCCTGTACAACGACTATCTCGGGAAAATGGTCTGGTGGTCGGTCGGCAAGGTCAATTTCGCTGGCTATGCACATCTGTTCAGCGATCTTGAGATCGTCCGCGGCTACGGAAACACGATTTTCTATACCGTTGCCACGACGCTCCTCGGCTGGTTCATCTCCGCATCGGCAGGATATGCCATGAGCCGGCAGACCAAGCTCAAAAAGTTTTTGATCACGTTCGTGATGATCCCCATGATGTTCGGCGGCGGTATGCTGCCTACCTATATGATCTATCGTTCCTATGGGTTTGTCGGCAGTCCGCTCGCGCTCATCATTCCGGGATGCACGAACACGATGTTCCTCGTCATGATGATGAACGCCTTCAACGGCGTACCGGGGGAAATGTATGAAGCTGCCGTGATCGACGGCGCGGGACAGTGGAGGATCTTCTTCAATATCATGCTCCCGCTCGTCGGCAATATGAGCGCCGTCATCATGCTCAATACGGTCGTCGGAACGTGGAACTCGTGGTTGCCTGCACGTATCTATATCCCTTACGATACGGAATGGTGGCCTTTACAGCTCTTCGTGCAGCGTTGTATCGATCAGAATACCAACTTCCTGCAGTCGAGCAATCCCGATTACAGCCGCTATCTCATTCAGTATGCGGCGGTCATCGCAGCGAGCCTGCCCATCATCGTGGCGTTCCCGTTCTTCCAGAAGCGTCTGGAAAAAGCGGTCGTCGCGGGCGGCGTGAAAGAATAAGGAATTAGCGCTTTCAGCGTAAAAAAATTCGGAGGAAAGATTATGAAAAAGGGCACAAAACTGTTCGCGACCGTGCTTGCGGGCGCTCTGACAGTAGGGGCGGCGGCAGCGCTTGCCGCCTGCGGCGGGAACAGTCACACATGGAGCGAGGATTGGTCGAGCGATGCAACGTCGCATTGGCACGCCTGTACCGATGAAGGCTGTACCGAGGTCAACGATAAGGCAGATCATACCTTCAGCGAAGGCGAGGTGACAAAAGCGGCGACCTATAATTCCGAAGGCGAAAGAACCTTTACTTGCACCATCTGCGGCTATGAGAAAAAGGAGACCGTTGCAGCGCTCGAAAAGACGGGTATGGCGTATCTTGCGGCTGAGAGCACTATGGTCGACGGAAACGGGACAACGCTTCCCATCACCACAACGCTCTCCATTGATTTTACAAGCAAGGAAGCCGTTTTGGACGTAGTCGCGAGCGTGGATGTCGGCGGCGGATATATCATGCAGTTCTGCTTTGTGACTGACGCCAAGGATCCCGAGATCGAGGCGTCCAATCCGATGTATTACATGAGCGCCATGGAGATCGGCAAGGGCACGCTTACGAGCACGGGCGTCGGCACCTATGAGGCGACCTGGGGCTCGGGTGATACAGCTATGACCGTTCCCGTTACGTTGGATGCCGAAGGCAAATGCTCCGCGTCGGTGCAGGTCACGGGCGTTCATGCAGAGGCATTACCGCTTGCCGAAGTCACGGAGATGACCGGTACCGTCACAATGAGCGGAACAGGAATATCCGATACGACGGATGAGCAGGGAAATCCCGTTCACTACGACTATGATATCTCCCTTGCCGTGGATTTCGACGATGCAACGGCAACGCTCAATGTGACCACGCAGGTCGATGTCGGCGGCGGGTACATGATGGATTTCTGTCTTGTGACGGATGCAAAAGACCCCGACCTTGAAGCTTCCAATCCGATGTATTATTTTATGTGCATGGAGATCGGTACGGCAACGGTTGTACGCACGGGTGCTTATACTTACACGGCAACGTGGAAACTCACGGACGCGGAGAGCGGTGCAAGCAGCGATTACGTCGTGACCATTACGGTGGATGCGGACGGTGTCTGCACGGCAAGCGACACCTTTATCGTCTGCGACAGCGCAGCGACGGTTACCTCGGCAGCCGCGGCAGAATAAGTTTTTATATCAGCTCATCCCATGCCTCGGCAGCAGGACGATTTCCGTTTCCCCCAATTTATCTTGCGGAAATGAAAGCGGCGGGCGGCCTTCGGACATGTTCTTGTCTGATTCCCCCAAAAGATATTGTCTGATCGTCTCCCGTTTCCTGTTGCATGATCGGATGCTTCGTTTTACGGGGCCATCCCGCGGTACGTTCAATGCCCATATCGCTTGGTGTGGGCATTGAACCGTATTCGGGGGAAGAGCCTGTTGCCCGAAAGGGGCGGCTGGAACTGGGAAATTTCAGGTGGGATTATGAAATATCATGCAATTATTTTCGACCTTGACGGCGTGATCTGCGACACGGACCGCTATCATTACCAGGCATGGAAAAAGATCGCAGACGAAGAAGGGATTTATTTTGACGAGGAGATCAACAGACGGCTGCGCGGCGTTTCGCGCATGGACAGTCTGAATATCATATTGGAGCGTGCGCCGCGCACCTATACACAGGAAGAGAAGGACAGGCTCTGCGAGCGCAAGAACGAGATCTATGTGAAGCTCTTGGGACAGATGAACCGATTGAGCCTTGCGCCCGAAACAAGGGCCACGCTGGAGGAACTCAGACGCATGGGACTGAAGATGGCGATCGGCTCATCGAGCAAAAATGCAAAATTCATCTTAAAACGGCTGGGGCTCGATGATTTTTTCGACGGCGTAGCCGACGGAACGATCATCACGCATTCCAAGCCGCATCCCGAGGTCTTTATCAAGGCGCTCGATCTGCTGGGCGGGCGCCCTTATGAGAGTCTGGTGGTGGAGGATTCCGGAGCGGGGATCGACGCCGCGTATTTGGGCGGCTTTGCCAGCATCGGGATCGGCGACGCAAAGAATAACCGAAGGGTGACCTATAAGATCGATAAATTCAGCGACATTTTAGATATCGTACGGCAGGCGGGGTGATGTATGCAGCGCATTTTATTCAACGACGGGTGGCAGTTCAAAAAGCAGGGCGATTCGCATGAATTTTCCCTGCACCGGGAGGACGTCGTGCTGCCGCATGACGCAATCATCGGCGAAACGCGCGTTCCGGCACAGTTTAACGGAACAAAAAAAGCGTTTTATCCAAACGGCGCGTGGGAGTACGTAAAAGCCTTTGAAGCACCTGCGGCATGGCGGGACAAGCGCGTTTTTCTCGAATTCGAGGGCGTACAGAATCATGCGCTCGTATATGTGAACGGGAATTGTGTCGGGACGCACGCGAACGGATACACGGAATTCTGCGTTTCGCTGGAAAAATATCTGCGGTTCGGCGAGAAGAACGCCGTGAAGGTCGTCTGTAAAACGGGCGATGACAGCCGTTGGTATACGGGCGGCGGCATTTACAGAAACGTGAATCTGCTTGTGGCGGACCCTTTTCATATCGTTGGTAACGGCGTGCAGGTGAAAACAGTACAGGCGGATGAAGAGCGGGCGGTGTTGCAGATCGGCGTCAAACTCTCGCGGAAAAAATCGGCGGATCTGCATATTCAGGTCTTTTGCGGCGATGTTCCCGTCTCCGATCTTTACGCAAAAGCGGAAGTGGCAGGGTCGTATCCCGTTGAAATAAAAGCCCCCAAGTTATGGAGCACTGAAACCCCGTCGCTCTATATGTGCCGTGTGGAGCTTTTGCAGGACGGTAGAACGATCGATACCGCCGAAGAGCGTTTCGGGATCCGCACGCTCTCCGTCAGTGCTTGCGAGGGGCTGAAAGTCAACGGCAGGCAGGTCAGACTGCGCGGCGCGTGCATCCATCACGATAACGGAGTCATCGGCGTCAGGACGTTCCGCGACGCTGAATATCGCCGTGTGCGCATTCTTAAAGAAGCCGGATTCAATGCCATCCGTTCGGCACACCACCCGGCAAGCCGCGCACTTCTGGACGCCTGCGATGAGCTCGGCATGTATGTGATGGACGAGGCTTTCGATATGTGGCAGATGCCCAAGTCTCCCGACGACTATGCCAACGATTTCGATGCGAATTGGAGAGGGGATATCCGCGCGATGACGGAAAAGGACTTCAATCATCCGTCCGTCATCCTCTATTCCATCGGCAACGAGATCAGCGATCTTGCGGGCGCGGCGGGCGTTTCTCTCGCAAAAGAGATCTCCGCTGAGGTGAAAAAGCACGACGGGACACGCTTTACGACGGTCGCGATCAACGGGCTCTTGCTGCTGATGCAAAAAAAGGAGACGGCTGCGCTTTTGAGCGGGAAAGAGCAGGAAAGGAAGCAGGACATCAACGAGGCAATGTCAAGTCTGGACGACGTGATGGTGCGCATCAACAACACGCCCTCCATGGACTATGCCATCAAGGGCGGCTGCGATGCGGTGGATATTGCCGGATATAATTATATGCACAACCGCTATGCGCCCGATCTGGAAAAATATCCCGGACGCGTCATCGTCGGCAGCGAAACGTATGCGAAGTATATTGTCGAAATGTGGGAGCATATCGGCACGCACAACAACGTGATCGGCGATTTTACCTGGACGGGGTGGGACTATCTCGGCGAGACAGGGATCGGGAACACGAGCTACGAGCCCTACGATTACCACAACGGTTTTTACGGGGTCTATCCCTGTATCACAGCCGATTGCGGTGATATGGATATCACGGGATTCCGTACGCCGCAGTCCTACTACCGCGAGATCGTATTCGGGCTGAGGAAAGAGCCTTATATCGCGGTGCACAATCCCGCTATGGCGGGAAAGACGGAATACTGCTCCGCGTGGGGCTGGGGCGATGTTGATTCAAGCTGGGATCATGCAGGCTATGAAGGTACGGCGCTTACGGTCGATGTATACGGCAGGGGCGCGGTGGAGCTGCTCCTGAACGGGAAAAGTATCGGAAAAAAGGACTGCGGAAAAGAATGCCGCGCCTCCTTCTCCGTGCCGTATGAAAACGGCGTTTTAGAGGCGGTCGCAGAGGATGGCGAGCGCTGTACGCTTGTAAGCGGATGCGGGCAGGACATGCTCCGTCTTTCCGCAGAACCTGGCGCAAAACGCGGCGGACTGCTGTTTGTGAACATTGCGATCACCGACGAGGGCGGCGATGTGCGTTTCGCGCACGATCGGTTGGTGAGTTTGGAAGTTGCGGGCGGGAAATTGCTCGGGTTCGGCAGCGGCGCTCCCAGGACAGAGGAAAATTTTTCAGATAACGTACATACCACATACCATGGAAGGGCGTTTGCGGTCATTCTTGCAGAAGATGCGCAGGTCACCATACGGGCACAGGCGGAAAATATGCAGGCGCAGTCGCTTATTGTGAACGTGCAGGGTGAGTAGAGAGATGGTTTGAAATCAGATGTTTGAGCTTTGTTATCATGCTGCGCCCCCGCAAGGTTCATATATAGATATCAAGTTATTTGCGCGTTTTTCCATAGGAGACGAGACGAAAACCGTAAAAGGGTTTTATGACGGCAATGGTATTTATAAGATAAGGTTTCTTCCGCAGACCCCTGGGAAATATTCCTGGCAGGTATCTGGGATCATACAGGATAGCGGAGAAGATTTCTGCGAAGATTGTTCGGAACAAGGAGTGATCCGCGCCGTCGGAACTCATTTTGAAGATGCGAACGGAAATGTATTCCGCCCTTTCGGAACGACGGTATATGCGCTTCCCCATCAGAAATTGTCGCTCATCAGCCAAACGATACAGACGCTTCAGAGAGCGCCGTTCAATAAGGTACGTTACTGTATTTTTCCAAAGTACTATGATTATAACCGCGATGAACCCGAGTTGTTCCCGTTTGAACGGGAAGGGGATCGCTGGAACGTGCATCGTCCGTGCATAGCGTTCTGGCAACGATTGGAAAGCGTGATTCTGCAACTTGCAGATAGCAGGATTCAATCCGATCTCATCATGTTTCATGCGTACGATAAATGGGGATTCAGCGGGCTGACGATGCAGGAAAATTTTGTATATCTCGACTATGTACTGCGCCGTTTTTCAGCATTTCCGTTTGTATGGTGGAGCCTCGCAAATGAATTTGATCTCCTGTTTGCGCGGACTTTGCAGGATTGGTATGCTTTGGAAAGATTTATTTTTGATAACGATGTGTTCGGGCACCTGCTCTCTGTGCATAACTGTTTTTCTTTCTATGATCATCACAGAGAGGCGATCTCGCATTGCTCCGTTCAGTCCGGGCAGATCGAAAGTGCAGCAAAATTTATTCAGGACTATGCAAAACCGGTGATTTTCGATGAATGCGGCTACGAAGGGAATGTAGCGCAGGATTGGGGAAATATGTCGGGTTTTGCACTTGTGAATTCATTTTGGACGATTATAGCACAAGGCGCATACTGTACGCATGGAGAGACGTTCGTGTCCGACGATGAGATCCTCTGGTGGTCAAAAGGCGGCGTTTTCAAGGGCGAAAGCGTTCCGCGGTTAGCGTTTTTAAAAGGAATAGTGGACGGGTTCCCGAGTTATATTTTGCCCTGGCAGACGGATCCGCTGGAAGGGATCGATCCGGAACAGAGAAAGCTGATTATGGATACGCCTTTCCGGAAACTGATTCGTGAAATGCCGAAACGTCAGCAGGAGAGCTGTTTTGTCAGGGACGCAAAGTTTATGGGGAGATGCGGCGATGATGTCTTTTTGCAGTATTTAGGAAGACATTGCTGCGCAGAACTTGAATGGAGGCTCCCCGAGGACAAACGATATGAGATTCATGTCGTTGATGTTTGGGAGATGACAGATAAAATTGCATGCAGAAATATCTGCGGGAAGGTGACGATCCCACTGCCGGGGAAGGAAGGAATTGCGGTAATTGCATACCGGAGAGAATGATTATGAAAATTGATCTGAATGCCAAACCTTTTCATTTAACGAAGAAACAGTCGGAACAAGTTTACGATATTTTTGAAGGGATGACGCAGGAGGAAAAGATCGGACAACTCTTCTGCCCGAGCCTCGCCTCGTTTGACGAGCATACCGTCAACTATTTCGCCAAGGAACTCAAAGTCGGCGCGGTCATGATCCGCCCCTTTGAACGAGAGGGCCTGCGCGAAAAAATTGCTGCGCTGCAAAGTGCATGCAAGATTCCGCTGCTCGTGGCGGCGAATCTGGAAAACGGCGGTTGCGGCGCGATCCGCGAGGGAACATTGTTCGCCAATCCCATGGGCTGTGCCGCAACGGGCGATGCGAAAAACGGGTACCGCCTGGGGAAGATTTCTTGCATGGAGGCGGCGGAAGTCGGCGTTAATTGGTCGTTTGCACCTATAGTAGATATTGACGAGAATTATCACAATCCCATTACCAACGTGCGCACGTTCGGAGGGGATGCGGGTACAGTGCTCTCTTTTGCGCGCGAGTATATCCGCGCGGCAGAGGAAGAGGACGTCATGCCTACGATCAAGCATTTCCCCGGCGACGGCAGGGACGAGCGCGATCAGCACCTGCTCGTCTCCGTCAACGACTGCACCTTCTCCGAATGGACGAAAACCTACGGCATGGTATATGCAAAACTCATCGAGGAGGGGATCCCTGCGATCATGGCGGGGCATATCGCCGCCCCCTATGTTGCGCGCGAAGTCAGACATGGTATCTCCGAACGGGATGCGCTGCTGCCCGCAAGCCAATCGGAAGCGCTTCTTACAGGAATGCTTCGCGAGAGGCTTGCCTTTAACGGGTTGATCACCACAGACTCTACGCTGATGGTCGGATATATGCAGAGTATGCCGAGGAGCATCGCCGTTCCGCGCTCCATCGAATGCGGTGCGGACATGATCTTATTCAATCGTTCTATTGAAGAGGATATCGGTTACATACGGGATGGTTTAAAAAACGGAACACTCTCTAAGCACAGGCTCGATGAGGCGGTGCTGCGCATCCTTGCTTCGAAAATGGCGCTCGGATTGTTTGAAAAGCAGTTTTTTTCGGTACCGGAGCGGACACTTCCGGTGGAAGTGAAAAAAAGCTGGGTAAACGACTGCGCCGATCAGGCCGTTACATTGGTCAAAGATGACCGCGATCTTTTGCCGCTTTCGCCCAAAAAGACGAAGCGGATCTACCTGAACGTCATTGAAAATACAGTGGATAACCGCTCACCGTTTGCACAGGAGATCAAACGGCGCCTACAGAGGGAGGGCTTTTCGGTCACACTGCGCAAACGGAAATATCCCTTCGATCCCGCTGCGCTCACTTTGGAGAAGATCACGCCTGCCGTCAATAAGGCCCTCGAAGAGACGATGTGCAATACCGGGCAGTTTGTCGGGAAATACGATCTTGCCATGATCGTGCTCAATATGCAGACGGCATCAAACGCGACCGTCGTGCGTGTCAACTGGAACGTGCTCTTCGGAATGGGGAACGATCTTCCGTGGTATTCGGGCGAAATGCCGCTCGTTGCCGTGTCGTTCTGCAACCCTTACCATTTGCTCGACGTTCCCATGGCGCATGCGTATATCAATGCCTATACCAACAATCAGGCGACGCTTGACGCCGTGTTTGATAAACTGATGGGCAGGAGTGCGTTTTACGGAAAGTCGCCCGTCGATCCGTTTTGCGGAAAGCTGGATACGCGGTTGTAATTTATGGATGACAGGAGAGGAACATGATCCCGAATGAGAATGAAAAACAGCCGCGCTTTGCCTATCGCGGGCTGATGCTCGATTGCTGCCGTCATTTTTTCAGCGTGGAAGAGATCAAAAAGATCATCGCGCAGATGGCAGTCCTGAAGATGAACGCCTTTCATTGGCATCTGAGCAACGATCAGGGATACAGGATTGAAAGTAAGCTGTTTCCCAAGCTGAACACGGTGTCGTCCTACCGCAAACTCGATGAGCTCGATCCGCTTGTGACCTCGGGAAAGTATTCCGCAGGGGATACTTACGGTGGTTTCTATACACAGGACGAGATCAGAGACGTTGTGGCATTTGCTGCAGAACGCGGGGTCGACGTAATTCCTGAAATAGAACTTCCTGGGCATACGACGGCGATCCTCGCGGCATATCCGGAGTACTCCTGCCGCAAAGAGCCGATGCAAGTAGCCTCCACGTTCGGGATCCACGAACGGATCGTCTGCGCGGGAAACGATGCAGCTTATGCGTTCTTGGAACAGCTCCTGCGCGAGGCGGCGGCGCTGTTTCCGTCGAAATATTTTCATATCGGCGGCGATGAGGCACCCAAGAGCGAGTGGAAGGCGTGCCCTGCCTGCCGCGCCGCCATGGAGAAAGAGGGACCGCAAAATTACGAACAGCTGCAGGTTCGGTTTATGAACCGCATCATTGCCTTTTTAAAGACGCTCGGCAAAACTGCCATCGTCTGGAACGAATCCGTCATTGCAGACGGGCTGGATGAAAGCGCCGTCGTTCAGTATTGGATGGAGATGGCGCCCGGCGCAAGTTACTGCGAGAAGGAGATCGCCAAGGGAAGGAAATTTATTTTTTCCAACCAATGCCAATTTTATTGCGATTATTCGTATGCGGAGACCCCGCTTCGGGCAACGCTCAATTTTGAACCGAACGTAAAGGGAATTACCGTTCCCGAGGAGAACGTACTCGGCATTGAGGCGCCCATGTGGACGGAATGGATCTCGGAAGAGGCGGAACTTGAAAAGATGCTCTACCCGAGACTTCTCGCCGTCGCAGAGTGCGGGTGGTCGCATCGGCGCAATACCGATGCGTTTTTAGAGAGGGCAAAGGCCTTTTTGAAGGAGCCGCAAAACAATTATCTCGTACCCATGCCATGGGAAGAGGCAACGGTCGGCGGCGAAAGGGCGTTGCGGGAGATTGCGCGGAATATGATCTCGCTCTCCGAGCGGCATGGGAAAATGGCGCAAAAACAGGGGAAGGCGTCCGCACAGGCGGTCTTGCCCGAAGATGCGCCTAAGGAAGATCCCGCCGCTGCGGCTTACCGCTATATGAAGGCAAAGATGGAGGCTGCATATTCTGAGGAGGAGATTCAAAAGGTCATGCGCTATCTTGCGGAGGAAAGAGCTTGAAAAACATATATCGCGCGGGACTGTGTCGGGCTTGCGTTCCGCCTTGGTTGCGTACGCCTCTGTACGCGCCCTGCGGCAAAGCCGCGCCCTTCTTGTCCGGCGCGCATCTGTTTTCCAAGCGAAAGATAGGAGAGTATCGTCATGAACACAAAAAAACAGGCTTTTAATCCGTTTTTGCCGCTCAATGTCTGTATCCCGGACGGCGAGCCGCACGTATTCGGCGACAGGGTGTACCTGTTCGGTTCTCATGAGGAAGAGGGCGGAAAGGAGTTCTGCAATCTCGGCTACGAGTTCTATTCCGCACCTCTCAGCGATTTATCCGATTGGACGAGTAAAGGCGTCAATTACGAGGCGCGGCAGGATCCTTCCTACGGTCCGAATTGCAGGTATATGTACGCTCCGGACGTCGTGCGCGGCAACGACGGCAGATACTATCTCTATTACGCGATGTCGGGAGGGTGCTTTACTTCGCCCATTCACGTTGCCGTGTGTGATACGCCTGACGGGAAATACGAATATTACGGCGAGGTGCGCAATGCCGACGGGAGCACATATGCGCGCAAGATCACGTTTGACCCTGCGGTCATGAACGACGGCGGCGTGATTCGGCTCTATTATGGCTGGTCGCTGGCGGTCAATAAGGAATTTGCGCAGGATGCAAAAAAATACGGGTTTCCGACAGACCTTCTGAGCGTGCAGGCGATGCTGTTCGGCAAGACGAAGGAAGAGATCGAAGCCGAGCCTGACGGGATCATGGGCGCATTTACGGTGGAGCTGAGTGACGATATGCTGACGGTAAAGTCTCAGCCGCGCCGCGTCGTTCCCGGTCCCTTCGACAGCGCCGGCACTTCCTTTGCGGGGCACGCGTTTTTTGAGGCGAGTTCTATACGAAAGATAAACGGACGCTATTATTTTATCTATTCGTCTGAACATCAGCACGAACTCTGCTACGCGATAAGCGATCTGCCCGACCGCGGGTTTGTCTACGGTGGGACGCTGATCTCGAACGGCGATATCGGTTATCACGGGCGGTCGGAGCGCGAGCGGCTTGCCGCGACGGGGAACAATCACGGGAGCCTTGAAAAGATCGGGGATTCGTGGTATATTTTTTACCACAGACACACGCACAAGACGAGTTTTTCCCGTCAGGCGTGTGCCGAGAAGGTGACGATCGAGAAGGACGGTTCAATTCCGCAGGTCGAGATGACCTCGTGCGGACTGAACGGAGGCCCGCTGCGGGCGGAAGGTACATATCCCGCGGTGATTTGCTGTAATCTGACGAACGGGAACATGCCGCATACCGACGTGCAGTACGAACTCGGCGAGATCCCGTATATTACGGATGACGGGAAGGAACGCTTTGTTGCGGATATCCGTGAAGGAACGCAGATCGTTTACAAGTATTTTCGTTTTTCCGGGGCGGTACAGCTTGCGCTCGATGTCCGCGGCGGTGCGGGAAGGGTAGAGGTGTTCGCAGGTGAGAAAAAGTGCGGAGAAGTCGCATTTGCTGCAGCTACAAATTGGCAGCATATCTCGCTGAGTCTCTACGTTCAGGGGATACGTTCCTTAAAGTTTGTATGGCATTGCGAAACGCCATGCGATTTCCGCTCCTTTTCTTTTGAAAAGCAACAAAACTGAAAAAACTTACATAATTTTGAAGGAATGTGACTTTGCGTTCTTGTAAAATAGGATTGGAACACAGATATGGAATATTCGATTCGTCAATTGTGTCAGGATATCAAAATGGACGACGAGGCGACTGCAGTGGTTTTGTCTGCCTGGTCGGAGACGGAGTTTTCTTCCTTAGAACCGTTTCTTTCCGGTATGATGGATATCGTAAATCCCATGGACAGCTTTCTAGCAATTGCCAAGAGATTGGGCGGGGATGAGCGCGGCATGAAAATTCTGGCAGTACAGCTCGAATGCGCCAGACGTTGCAGAGAACGCTATCGGCAGAAAGGGATCGATGAAAAAATATATACGGACACAATGGCGTGTTTTTCACGATTTGTCAGAGAGTACCGTCAGAAACACGGACAGTTGGGCTTTGATTGCCCGTGGTGGGCTTATCGCCAGTTGAATATGACCATTTTTCGACTCGGCGCTCTCGAATTTGAATTTGAACCCAATTCCGATCGTATCAATATTCATATTCCTTCGGATGCGGATTTTTCCGGCCCGTCCGTAGAGGATGCTTTGGCGCAATGCCATACTTTTACAAAAAGATTTTTTCCTGAGTACGGCAATGCGCAAATCGGCTGTCATTCATGGTTGCTGTCTCCCGTTCTGACGCCGCTGTTAAAAGATAGGTCTCATATTTTAGCTTTCCAAAAGCGGTTTACGATCACGGAAGTATTCAAAGAGGAAAATCAGTACATCGGTTTTCTTTTTCAAACGGACGAAGGCACGCCGATCGATGAACTGAAAGAGGAAACAAGTCTTCAGAGACGTGTAAAATCGTTGATGAAAAAAGGGATCGGGATCGGCGCTGCCTATGGCGTCCTTCGCTGTCCGTCTTGATCAGGAGAAAATTATGCAGAGATTTTTTTCAGATGAGATGCAAAGTTACGAGGTGGAACACGCAGGGAAAGTCCGCGAACGTGCGGCGGAGTGCACGCTGTTCTTAAAGCGTAACGGCGACTTTCCCGTACAGCCCTGCAGGGTCAGTCTGTACGGGAGCGGAGCGCGGCGCACCGTAAAGGGCGGCAAGGGCTCGGGCGACGTGAATGCCCGCTATAACGTCAGTATCGAAGAGGGACTGAAAAATGCGGGCTATGAAGTCGTTACGACGGCGTGGATGGATGAATACGACCGCGTTGTAAAGGCATGGTCGGAAAATTATTATAACGCGCTCAAACAAGAGGCAGATGCGATGGGAACGTTCGTCGAGGCACTCTTAATGTTCCGTCCGAAACCGCCGATCGATTACGATATCCCGCTTACGGGCGACGGCGAGCTCAACCTCTACGTCGTGGCACGCGACTCCACAGAGGGGATGGACAGGCAGGCGATCGAAGGGGACTATTACCTTCTCAAAAACGAGGTACGCGATATTCTGGAGCTTGCCCGCCGCAAAGAAAAATTTATGCTCGTGCTCAATGTGGGCGGAGCGATCGATCTTTCTCCCGTGGCGGATGAAGTGGAGAACATTCTCCTTTTGAGCCAGCTCGGACAGGAGACGGGCAACGTGTTTGCCGATATCCTCACGGGTAAGAGCGTCCCGAGCGGAAAGCTCTCGGCAACGTGGGCGAACAAGTTGCACGATCATCCCTCCGCGCAATGGTTCGGTACGCAGACGGAGGTCGATTATCGGGAAGGACTGTTCGTCGGATACCGTTATTTCGATACGTTCGGCGTCCCTGTGCGCTATCCGTTCGGATTCGGGCTTGGATATACCGATTTTTCCGTTCAGCCCGTCTCGTTCGAGGTGTGCGGTAATGAGATAAGAATCCGCGTTACGGTCAAAAATACGGGGAATTTCCGTGGACGCGAGGTCGTTCAGGTATACTGTTCCTGTGATGCGGAGGACGACGCTCCGCGCCGCAAACTTGTCGCCTATAAAAAGACGGGCATGCTTGCACCGGGCGTCTGCGAGGCGGTCGAACTCGTCGTATCCGCGGAGGATATGGCGGCGTATTCCGCGGGAAAGAGCGTTGTTTTGCTTGCAAAGGGGCTGTATTTCTTTGATATCGGCAACAGCATTCAAAGCACTGTCTGCGCGTGCGCCGTTCGGGTGACAGAGGACGTTATCCTGCAAAAGGTACATCCGCTGCGCTCGGAAAACGTGGAAACGCTGCATGCGCCCGCCTGTTCTGACCATGCTTCCCCCGCCCTCGGAGAAAAACCTTTCTCGCCGCGTTTTCAGCCGAAGGATCGTAAGGCGTACGCGGTGAGCGATGCGGTCAGGGCGATGCCCACGGAAAAACTTGTCTCCCTGTGCATCGGCGTGTTTAACGATATGACGCTGCGCAACAACATCGGCAATTCGGGAAAAAAGGTCGCGGGTTCCGCGGGAGAGACATATTCGGAGGAGGGGATCCCCCCGCTCGTTCTTGCGGACGGCCCTGCCGGACTTCGTCTTTCCAAGTGCTATCGGCTGACTGAGGAGGGCGGCGTGGTCGCGCTCGACAATCCCATGGCAGGCATTTTGCCCGATACGCCCTCCGAAACGCCGCACGGAGAGGACGTCTGCTACCAATATTGCACCGCGATCCCCGTCGGAACGGCCCTCGCACAGAGCTGGGACGTCTCGCTCTGTGAAGAGATGGCCGATCTCGTCGGGAAAGAAATGCAGCTCTTCGGCGTCGATATATGGCTTGCGCCCGCGTTCAACATTCAGCGCAATCCGCTGTGCGGCAGGAATTTCGAGTACTATTCGGAGGATCCTTACCTGAGCGGCACGATCGCAGCCGCCGTCACGGAAGGCGTGCAGAAAAACGAGGGGTGCAGCGTTACCATCAAGCATTTCTGCTGCAACAATCAGGAGACGGACCGCACCTTTTCCAGCAGCAACATGAGCGAGCGTACGCTCAGGGAGCTGTATCTGAAAGGGTTTGAGATCTGTATCCGCAAAGCGCAGCCCAAAGCTCTCATGACGTCGTACAATCTACTCAACGGCATCCATACGGCGAACGATGAGGGCGTGCTCATGCGGGTGCTCCGCGAAGAATGGGGATACGACGGGCTGGTGATGACGGATTGGCTGTCGACGGGCGGCATGGGAACGGGCGCCAAGTACGGACCCGCCTCGCCGAGCGGCTGTATCAGAGCGCAGAACGATCTGATCATGCCCGGACGGGAACAGGACCGCGAAGATATTCTCCGTGCGCTCGGCTGCGGAGAACTCACGCGCGGGCAGCTGGAAGTATGCGCCGACCGCGTATATCGTCTGGCATTGAAAAAAGGGGGCAACGCATGAAAAAGTATATGGATACGACGCTTTCGGCAAAGGAACGTGCGGAGGCGCTTTTGAGGGAACTTTCGTTGGAGGAAAAAGTCCGTCAGATTTCCTGTTCGAGCGTGCTCATGATCATGCCGCTTGAGATGCAGGACTTGAAGGGCGGCACGGGCGCGGCGACGATCGGGCTCGGAAAATCGGAGCGTTTTTTGGACGACGTAAAGGAAGTGCAGGACTATGTGATGGAGCATTCGCCCCATCACATTCCTGCGCTCTTTCATACGGAGGGATTGGCGGGACCGCTGTGCCTCTTCGGCGGCAGTCAGTATCCCATTTCGATCGGGCTTGGCGCGACATTTGAGCCGGAACTCGTGGAGGAAATGGCGGCATATACGCGCCGTCAGCTGGCGGCAAACGGCGTCCGCCACGCGCTCTCTCCCGTCTGCGATCTCGCGCGCGATCTGCGCTGGGGACGGTGCAACGAAACGTACGGCGGCGATCCTACCCTTGCAAGTGCGATGACGGTCGCCTTTGTGAAGGGGATGCAGGGCGACGACGCAAAGACGGGCGTGGCTGCAACCTGCAAGCACTTTCTCGGGTATTCTGCGAGCGAGGGCGCGCTCAACAGCTTTCAAACGCTCCTTTCCGAAAACCAAATTCGCGAGCAGTATGCAAAGCCCTTCGAGGCAGCCATTCACATGGCGGGGCTGAAAACAGTCATGAACAGCTATTCCGCCGTCAACGGCAGACCCGTTACGGCAAACAGAGCGATTTTGACCGATCTTTTGCGCGGCGATCTCGGGTTTGACGGGCTTGTGGTCGCGGATTACGGCTCCATCAATCAGATCAAGTCGCCATACAATCTGGCGGAGACGAATACGGACGCCGCGCGGCTTGCTTTGGATGCGGGCCTGGATGTGGAGTTCCCGGAGCGCGCCGTCTATACGCAGGAGCTTGTAGAGGCGGTCAGAAAGGGCGAACTTAGCGAGGCGCTCATCGACCGTTCGGCGCTCAGGATGCTCACGCTGAAATTTGAACTCGGACTCTTTGAAAACCCCTATGGCGTCGGCGATCTTGCTCTGGCGATGGACAACTCCGCGCCCAACGCGGGGTCCCACCTCGCGGCAAGAAAGAGCATGACCCTGCTCAAAAACGACGGCATCCTGCCCATTGAGGATGCAAAAAAGAAGATCGCGGTCATCGGCCCCGTCGCAAATTCGCTCCGCCTTCTGTACAGCCACTATACGGCGACGTCCATGCGAGAAATGGTTGCCGCGCTCATGAAGGAAAAGGCGGAGACGAAGAATGCCGATATCGTCAATATCATGAATCAGGGGCGCGAAGAGGAACTTGCGGGAGCGCCTCAGCCGCGCAGCATCGGCGATAAATATTTCTTTGACGGAGAGATCCGCAAGGCGTATCCCGAGGCGCAGACCATCTTCGAGGCGATCAAAGAACGCTTTGAAAGCGTCGAATTCTGCGAGGGGTGCGACTACAAAGGGGAGGACAGGAGCGGATTTGCCGCCGCCGTGGAGCTTGCAAGGCGCAGCGATATCGTCGTGCTTGCGGTCGGAGAGAAGAGCGGCATCGATGCCTCCTGTACTTCGGGCGAGGGCGTGGATGCGACGAGCCTTTCTCTCCCCGGCGTACAGGATGAGCTCGTAAAAGCGGTGTATGCCGCCAATCCCAAGGCGGTCATCGTGCACACGGGCTGCCGTCCCCTGTGCTGGGAGTGGGCATACGGGAACATCCCCGCCATTCTGGAGGCATGGTTTCCCGCCACCTACGGTGCGGATGCGATCGCGGCCGTTCTTACGGGCGAATACTGTCCTGCGGGAAGAACACCCGTCGATTTGCCCCGCAGCGCTGCGCATACGCCCGTCTATCACTGCCAGTATAACGGCTCATCTTCCGACGACCGGCAGGGGATGGACGGTACGGGGTATGCAGACAGTCCGTCCACTTCGCTCCGTCCATTCGGGTACGGATTGAGCTATACAAAGTTTGATTACTCCGATCTTACCCTGCAGGCAGATGAAGCGGGAAACCTCGTCATCTCCGTAACGGTAAAAAACATTGGCGAACGGGCGGGCGAGGAGGTCGTACAGCTGTACGGGAGGGACGTGATCGCCTCCATGGTGCGCCCGCGGCAGGAACTTGTGGGCTTCAAGCGCGTAGCGCTCCAAGCGGGTGAAAGCAGGCGCGTCGCCTTTGCATTCAACATTGATATTCTCTCCTTTGTCAATTACGAGAAACAATGGGTCGCGGAGGCAGGAAAATTCGATTTCTTCGTCGGAAGTCACAGCAAGGATAAACGGCTGACTTGTTCCTATACGTTGCGCGAAACAAAGAAGATCAATCCCAACAGCAGAACATTTTTTGCACGGGCAGCGTGCATCTGAGGCGATTATGAAACTCATCGATTTGAAAATATCTTCCGAGCATGAGCCCGTCGTCGATCGTGCTCCCGATTTTTCGTGGGTGATCGCGAGCGAGAACGAGAACGTGCGGCAGACATCCTATGCGATCACGGTGGAGGCGGACGGCAAGATCGTCTGGGAAAAATCGGAAAACACCGAACAAAGCACCTTTATTCCATACGGCGGTCCCCTGAAGAGCCGCACGCGCTACCGCGTCCTCGTGAAGGTGACCGACAATTACGGAGAGGCGGATACTATGGAGAGCGCGTTCGAAACGGCGCTCCTTTCGCGGGGGGACTGGTCCGCCAAATGGGTGAAAAACTCCCTGCCTGTCTCCGTGGCGGAGAAGGGATTCGGGAAGCAGCCGCCCGCTACCATGTTCCGCAGGCGCTTTTCCTGCGGGCAGAATATCGTGCGTGCCCGCCTGTATATGACCTGCCACGGCATCTATCGTCCCTATCTCAACGGGGCAAGGCTTGGAAATGCGGAGTTTGCGCCCGAGCATTCCGTCTATGAAAAAGTGCTCTTCTATCAGACATACGACGTCACGCACCTTCTGACGGCGGGAGAAAACGATTTTGCGGCATATGTCGGCGACGGGTGGTATCTCGGCGTCAAGACGACGCCGCGCGTGCGCAATTTTGAGCGCCGCCATGCGCTGTTGTTTCAGCTCGAGATCGAGTATGCAGACGGCAGAAGAGAATGTATCGTCTCCGATGAGGATACTGAGTGTGCCTACGGCCCCGTTGTAAGCTCCGATCTCTTCTCCGGGGAACGCTACGATGCGAACAGAACGTTTTCGGGATGGAAAAGGACAGAACTTGCCGATTACGGGTACGATAATTTGTGCGCGCAGATGGGCGACGGAGTCGTCTGCGTGGAGGAGATCCCCGCGCGGGAGGCACTTTCGGCGCCCAACGGGGAGAAGATCCTCGATTTCGGAAAGGTGCTTGCGGGCAGGGTGCGCATGCGCGTCCGTGCGCCCAAGGGGACTGTATTGCGGCTGACGCATACCGAAGTGCTGGATGCCGACGGGAATTTTTTTCAGAATACCGATATGCCCGACGGCGGCGTGGAACAGATCGACGAGTACATCTCGGACGGAACGGAGAAAACCTACGAGCCGCTGTTTACTTATCACGGCTTCCGCTATGTGAAGATCGAGGGCATCGGGGAGATCAGGACGGAAGATTTTACAGCACGGGCATATTCTACACGTAAGGAAAACGCAGGCAGCTTTTCCTGTTCGGATGAACGGCTCAACAAGCTCTATCGGAATATCCGCAATTCGCAAAGCTCCAATATGATCTCCATTCCCACAGACTGCCCGCAGCGGGAAAAGGCGGGCTGGACGGGCGATATCGCCATCTATGCGAGAACGGCACTTCTGAACGAGGCGGTCACGCCCTTTTTGCGGCGGTGGCTCCTGTCCGTCCGCGCCGATCAGAGCAAGGACGGCGCCATTCCGCAGATCGTCCCATACGACGGCGGCTATCCGATGAGCGAGGTGTTCTTCGGCACCATGTTCGATGAAACGGATACCTTCGGCGTGGCGGGATGGTCGGATTGCTGCGTGCTCGTGCCGTGGTCGGTCTACGAGATCACGGGGAATACACGCATCCTGCGGGAAAATTTTGCGGTCATGGAGCGCTGGTGCGACTATATCTTAAAGCGCTGCGCTATGCCGAGAAAGGATGCCGATATCCCGTATGAGTACGACAGGTGGCTTTGGAACAACGGGTTTCAGCAGGGTGACTGGCTGGTCCCGAGCATTGCCAAGAACGCCGTGCAGTATGAGGATGCCATGAGCGGTTCGCTCTCCTTCCAAACGAACTTTGCCTACGAATATTCCGTTCCCATGTATGGGTGGCATACTTTTTCAATTATGGAAAAGATCGCCGCGCTCCTCGGCGAGGAACAAAAGCGTACCCGCTATGCGGAAATTGCGGCAAATATGAAACGTGCAATACAGCATGTCCTCTTCGATGAAAACGGCCTGAAAACAAAATACATGGGCGGATATGTTTTGGCGATTGCATTTGATCTTGTGCCCGAGCACTGCAAAGAAAAGGTAAAAGCACAACTTTTAGACAGTCTCAAATTAAACGACGGATGCCTTGATACGGGCTTTCTTTCAACGCCCTATCTGCTGGATGCGTTCTGCATGATCGGCCGGTGCGATCTTGCCTATGCGCTCCTGTATCAGACAAAGTGCCCGAGCTGGCTGTACGAGGTGGAGCGCGGTGCAACTTCCGTATGGGAGAGCTGGGAGTCCTTTGAGGAGGACAGCACGCCGAAGAAGATCTCCTTCAATCACTATGCGTTCGGCTGTGTGGACGATTGGATCTTCCGGAATATCTGCGGTATCACGCCGCTTGATGCGGGGTTCAGGCGGTTCCGCATTCAGCCCCTGCCCGATGAGTGTCTTGCCTTTGCACGGCGCAGCTTTGCCTCGGAATACGGGACGATCGCAGTCTCGTGGGAAAAAAGAGAGGGGGAATTTGTGCTTGCATGCGAAATTCCCTGCAATACACAGGCGGAAATCGTGCTGCCGGGTGGAAAAAGACAATGGGTCGGCAGCGGAAAATATGTATTCCGCGAGGTGCGCACATGAGTTTTTTCATCGGCGCGGCGACGGCGGCGCATCAGACGGAGGGTAATAATCTTTTCAGCGACTGCTGGGCAATGGAGCAGATGGCTTGTTCCCCGTTTCGGGAGCCGTCGCTCACCGCCGTCGATCACTACCATCGCTTTGAAGAAGATATCCGTCTGCTGGCGCAGGCGGGACTCAATACCTACCGCTTTTCTGTGGAATGGGCGCGCATCGAACCGCAGGAAGGAAAATTCAACGAAGACGAAATAAATCATTATAAAAACGTTCTTGACGCGTGCCGAAGATTTGGCGTAGAGCCCATCGTGACCATGCACCACTTTCCCTCGCCGAAGTGGCTGATTGAACGGGGCGGCTGGGAGAGCGAGGATACCGCCACATATTTTGCGCGGTACTGTGCGTTCGTTGCGGAAAGGCTTGGAAACCGTATGAAGTACGTCTGCACCATCAACGAGGCAAACATGGGCAGGCAGATTGCCGCGCTTTCCAAGAAGGCTGCATCTGGCGGCGCTTTGCAGATCGGGATCGATCTGGATGAGATCAGATCGCGTGCGAAATGGACGGCGGAGGAAAACCGGCGCGTGTTCGGAACGGCTGAACCTGCCGTCTTTTTATCGGCGCGGAGCGAATGCGGCAACCGTGTGATCCTATCGGCCCATTGCCGTGCGCGGGAAGAAATGAAGCGCATTTGCCCGCATTTGAGAATCGGGCTTACGCTCTCTCTTCACGATATTCAGGCGGCGGAGGGCGGCGAGAGGGCTGCGGCTGCCGCATGGGACGATGAATTTTCTTGGTGTCTGCCTGCAATTCTGGACGACGATTTTATCGGGGTGCAGAACTATACGCGCACGGTGTACGGACCGCAAGGGGAGCTTCCCGTTCCCGAAGACGCGGAAAAGACGCAGATGGGGTATGAATTTTACCCCGACGCGCTCGGAAACGTCATTCGCCGGGTGTATCGGGAGGCGAAACTTCCCGTGCTCGTGACGGAAAACGGCGTTGCGACGGAGAACGATGGTCGGCGATGCCTGTTCATGGAACGCGCTTTGCAGGGTGTCCGGCAGTGCTGCGAAGAGGGGATTCCGATCATCGGGTATCTGCATTGGTCGCTCCTCGATAATTTTGAATGGCAGAAGGGCTACGGTATGAAGTTCGGATTGATTGCAGTGGACAGGACGAATATGAAACGCGCACCCAAACAGAGTTTGTTTGCGTTGGGAGCGTTTACACGGAGCATGGTATGAAAGAATATGTAAACGGGATCGTCTGGGGCGAAGGGCTTCGCTGGCATGGTGGAAATCTGTATTTTTCGGATATCTACGGGCAAACGGTATATCGTGCGGCGGAAAATAAAAAAGAGATCGTCATCAAGCTCGGCGATATGCCGTCCGGGCTTGGTTTTTTGCAAGACGGATCGCTTCTCATCGTCTCGGGCGGGCAGAAAAAGATCCTGCGTTTACAGGAGGGCGCCGCGCACGTCTATGCCGATTTTTCGGACGATTGCGTCGGGCTCAACGATATGGCCGTTGACGCCAAAGGACATGCCTATATCGGCGCATACGGGTTTGAAATTCAGCATTACCGCGGTGGGAAGGCAGAGGGGTGGCTCTATCATATTTCCCCAAGCGGAAAAGACGAAAAAGTCTGCGATGGGCTGATGGCTCCCAACGGTATTGCCGTAACGCCCGACGGGAAAACACTCATCGTGGCAGACACTTTCCAAAAAGCGCTCTTTGCATTTGTGCTCGATGAAAACGGCACACCGCACGGGAGGAAATTGTGGGCAAAGCTCTCATCCGGTCCGGACGGGATCTGCCTCGATGAAGATGGGTGCGTATGGGCGGCGCTGCCGAACGAAAAGAAGGTAGCGCGCATCGAGGAGGGCGGCAAAATCCTGGAAGAGATTTTGCTCAACGAAACGCCGCTTTGCTGCGGACTGGGCGGCGAAGCGCGGAAAACGTTGTTTATCGTCACCGTTCCCGCGCACAGTGAACTTTCAGCCGACGAACTCAGCGATTTCGACGCGCAGCGGCAGAAAAAAGCCTCGCGGATCCTGTATACGCCCGTCGGCGTTTCGGGTGCGGGTGCGCCCTGACTTTCGGGAGGGGAAAATGATAAAACTTGCAACCTTGTTCCAAAGCGGGATGCTGTTGCAACGCGGCAAAGCCGTTCGCATCTGGGGCGAAAGCGACTGCGAGGAAAACATCGAGGTACGCATCAATGACGAAAAAATTGCCGTATTTTCTGTGCCGAAGGGAAAATTTTCGCTGCTTCTTCCTGCGCAGTCCGCGCGGGAAAACGTGCGTCTTCAAATCGGTGATGTCGTTTTGGAGCGCGTAGATTTCGGTGAAGTCTGGATCGCCGGCGGTCAGAGCAATATGCAGTTCTATGTAAAATGGGACGCCGATCGCGAGGAGATATTCGCACTTCCTTCGGACGAGCATATTCACTATTACGAGGTCTCCAAATACACCTTCGAGGGGGAAGAAAAGGACGGATTCAAGGATGCTTCCCATTGGGATAAATGGTTTTCCTTCAATCGGGAAACGTGCCCCTATTTTTCAGCCGTCGCCACATGGTTCGCGCTTGCGCTCCGCAAAGAGCTCGGCGTTCCCGTGGGAATCGTGAGCTGCAATCTCGGCGCTACGTCCGCATCTGCGTGGATGGATGAAGATCTTCTGCGCGCAGACGAAGATCTGAAAGTTTATGTGGATGCCTATGAGGTGTCCGTGCAGGGGCTGGATATGGCGCGCTACGAAGAGATCAACCGCTTTGTGCGGGCGTTTTCGGTGGGCAGTGCCGAAGCGGCCGAAGACTATATGCACAGAGAAACGGGTGTTACACCGCAGCAGTTCAACGAATTTCTGGCAAAGAACAGTGTGCCGCAGGAAAACGCGGCGCCTTTCGGGGATTTCTCCGTGGAAGAGCTCATGCGCCCGGGACCGCATGAACCGCATCCCGGGTCACTGTACCGCGCTATGCTGAAAAAAATCATCGGATTTACCTGCCGCGGCGTGATTTGGTATCATGGCTGTCAGGATGAGTGCAGGGCGCCGCTCTATCAAAAGCTCTTTACCGCGCTCATCGGCTGTTGGCGCAGGGACTGGGGAGATGAACTTCCCTTTATCTATGCGCAGCTCGCTCCGTTCGCCTCGTGGTGGGGAAATACGGGAATAAATTTCCCTGCTGTCCGCGCGGCGCAGGCTGCCCTAGAAAAGAGCGCCCCGAAGGCGTACATGGTATCCACTTCCGACGTCGGGTGCGAAAACGATATACATCCCAAACACAAGAAAAAGGTGGGGGAGCGGATGGCGCTCCGTGCGCTTGATAAGGTGTACGGGAAAGATCTGCTATCCGATGCGCCGCGCTTTCTGTCAGGGCGGAAAGAGAAGAATGCGCTCATTCTGCAATTTGAGCATGCGCAGCATCTGCATATCGAAGGCACAACACTCTCCGCACTCTGTGTATCCGTGGACGAAACGGCTGTTGAAGGGATTATGGCATCGTCGGAGGAAAGCCGCCTGATCATTCGTGCGGAACAATTCACGGCGGCAGGCAGGATCGAAGTGCAGTTTGCCTGTACGCCCTATTACAAAGTTAATCTGTACAACGAGGCAGAGCTGCCGGCAGTCCCGTTTGCATGGATTTGGGAGGATCGTAATGATAACTCAAACAATCAAAATCAGTGAACAGGCATCGTTAAAGACGTATTTGTGGGAGCCCTCGGAAGAGCTTGCGGTGGCTTCGCGGCCCGCGGTGCTCGTGATTCCGGGCGGAGGATACATCATGTGTTCCGACAGAGAAGCGGAACCAGTTGCCCTCGCCTATGCAGCAGAGGGTTTTCAGGCGTTTGTCCTGCGGTATACGGTGCGGGAGGGATTTGAACCGCCCTTTTCAGAGGCGAAAAAGGCGCTCGCCCTCATTCGGGAGCACGCCAAGGACTGGGGGATCGGCGACGGGCAGATCGCTGTGTGCGGGTTCTCCGCAGGCGGGCACCTTGCCTGTGCGCTCGGAACGATGGGAAAGGACCGGCCCGATGCAATGATCCTTGGCTATCCCGCCGTACTTCGCTCGTTCTGGTTGAAGGGCGGATTTGACATTCCCGATATGGTGGAGAGAATCGGCGAGCAGACGTGCCCTGCGTTTATTATGGGCGCAGAGGACGATACCACCGTTCCCGTTGAAAATGAGATCGCCCTCATGGACGCGCTGCGCAGACACGGCGTTCCGTTTGAAAGCCATATCTATCATCGCGGCGGACATGGGTTTTCTTTGGCGAAAAAACTGACTTCCTCTGGGGATGATGCGATGATCAATCCGCGTGCAGAGGGCTGGTTTGCCCTCTCTGTCAGTTGGCTGAAAGATACGGTCGGGGATATCACGCTCAGAGAAAAGCCGAAACTTCCCGATGGCGTTTCTTCGGCGATTCATACCAAAATTTCCGAGCTGCTTGCTCGGGAAAGTGCAAAAAGCATCTTGCTTTCGTACAGCGATGCGTTTGCAAACGATACGATCGTCAGACTTGTTTCCGAGGCGCCGCTTTCTGCGTTTATTCTCTCGCTCGGACTTACGGAGGAGCAGATCCTTGCCCTTTCCTTCGAATTGGAAAGGGCTATAAAACAGCACGATGAATGACGATGTTATATTCTATCGGTATCGACCTCGGCGGTACGTTCATGAAGTTCGGCGCAGTCGACGAGAGCGGAAATATTCTCAAAAAAGATAAAATTCCCACGCCCGCGGGCTGCGATTACGGAGCCACCGTGTCCGCGATCGCAAAAGCGGTCAAGGGGATGATTGCGGACATGGGTGTGCCGGAAAGCGTGGGCATCGGCTGCCCTGGCGTCATCGACGGCGAACACGGTATGGTCGTCACGGGCGGAAATCTCGGCTGGGAGAATAAGCCCCTTGCACAGGACTTGGGCGGACTACTCGGCATTCCCGTCACGCTTTGTAACGACGCGAACGCCGCGGCGTACGGGGAATATATCTGCGGCGCGGGAAAGGAATATCGAAGCATCGTCCTCATCACGCTCGGCACGGGCGTGGGGAGCGGCATCATCTTCGGCGGGAAGCTGTTCACGGGCGAGCTGGCGCAGGCGCAGAGCTCGGGCATGAGGTCATACGTATGGACGGCGAGCCATGCGCCTGCGGGAGAAGGGGCTGTTTCGAGGCATACGCCTCGACGAGCGCGCTTGTGCGGCAGACGAAAAACGCAATGGTCGCTCACCCGGAGAGCAAAATGTGGGAACTTTGCAGAGGGAACGCGGACAATGCGGACGGCAGGACGGCGTTCGACGGGATGCGGTGGGGCGACGAAACGGCGAAAGAAGTCGTGGAGCGGTATCTTAATTATCTTGCGGAGGGGATTGCGAATATCGTCAATGTGTTCCGCCCGCAGGCGGTGCTCATCGGGGGCGGGATCTCCGCGGAAGGGGAAGCGCTCACGCTACCCTTGCAGAAGATGGTGGACACAAAAATGCTCGGGCGCGGCAGATATGCGCCCGTAACCATCAGGGCGGCGAGCCTCGGCAACGACGCGGGGCTGGTGGGGGCTGCAATGCTGGCAAAGGAGAAAAAATGATCACATATATTCCGGACGGAACGGAGGAACAGAAAGCCATTGAACGCACGACCCACCTTGCGATCTCCGCGCATCAGGACGATATCGAATTCATGGCGTATGCGCCCATCGCGGAGTGTTTCGGGAATCAAGACAAGTGGTTTGGCGCCATCGTCGTGACGGACGGCGCGGGGAGCCCGCGAAGTGGACTTTACGCGGACTACACGGACAAGCAGATGAAGGAAGTGCGCATCGTCGAGCAGAAAAAGGCGGCTTGCGCAGGGGAGTACTCTCGGGACAAAGGAAACGCTCATCATGATCCGCGCCAAAGACGGGCAGATGCTGCTGAATACCCTTTTCTTTGCAGAAGAGATCACGGCAAATCCCGCCAAAGAACTTGTAGTGGGCGGCGAGAGGGAATTGCAGATGGCAAAGGCAATCATCGAATCCATGACGGGCGAATTTCGTGCAGAGGAGTACAAGGACGAGTACCGTGAACGTTTGCAAGCGGCGATCGAGCGCAAGATCGCGGGCAAGGAGATCGTCTCGCCCAAGGAGAAGGGGAGCGGCAGCGTAGTGAGTCTCATGGAGGCACTCACCAAGAGTCTGGAACTTGCCAAAAAGCCCAAGACGCCCGTCAGGCGTACCGCAAGGAAGAAGAAAGCGGAATGAGCGACTTGTTTGACGACAAGAACATTTCGCCCATGCTGCTCTATGAAACGCAGCCCTTCGACGATGAGGACTATATCTACGAACTCAAGCTGGACGGCATCCGCTGCATCGCCTATCCGGGAGACGGCAAGGTGGCTTTGCAGAACAAGCGGTACAAGGACGTGACGGCGCTCTATCCTGAATTGCATGAGATGTACCGCTGCATCAGGCGGCGCGCGGTTTTGGACGGCGAGCTGGTCGTGCTCCAAGACGGAAAGCCCGATTTCTACGCATTACAGAAGCGCAGTCTGATGGGGAACGCGTTCAGGATCTCTCTTGCGGCAAAGAGCAATCCCGTGCAGTTCGTCGCCTATGATATTCTTTACTATAACGGGAAAGATCTGACGGACTTGCCTCTCATGGAGCGAAAGAAGTACCTTTCCGAAAAGGTGACGGAGGGGTATTATTTAAGCGTTTCAAGATATATCGAAAGGGAAGGGAAGGCGTTCTTTGAACTCACCAAGCGCGAGGGATTGGAGGGGATCGTTGCCAAGCGGAAGGATGGGAAATATCAGATTGGCAAGCGGACGCGCGATTGGCTGAAGATCAAAGTTATGCAGGACGAGGACTTGCTCATCTGCGGATACCAGCCGGACGAGGAGGGGAAGGTCAAGGATCTCATCCTCGGCTATTTTGATGAGGAAGGGAAGCTGCAATGCCGCGGCAAAGTGTATCTGGGCATTTCCAAAGAGGAGCGGCGGATCATCGAGGCGTTTGCGAAAAACAACCGCGTTTCAAAGCCGTGGTTTGCAAAGTACAGGAACGCGGTCTGGCTGAAACCCGAACTTGTCGGCACGGCGCACTTCATGCACGAAACGCAGAGCGGTGGTATGCGCCAACCCGTCTGGAAGGGCCTGCGGGAAGATAAGTAAAAGACGCGATTGACAAAAGCCTCTGATAAGGTTATAATAATAACAGAGAAAAGATAAGGAGGCAGGTATGTCCCGCGTGGAAGCAGTGGAGCAGATGGCAAAAGCCGTTTTGGGAAACAGCGATAAGGTCATCAGCACAGACGAATACAACGAGTTGATCTCGCAGGCACAAAGTCAGGAAGAGCGCGATCTCTATACGGAACTCTACAATTATTTGTTGAAGAAAAAGCAAAGAGGGCTTGTAGAGGATGGCGTCTACTAAAATTTTCACACTATTTGCAGGGGTGAACGGCGCGGGGAAAAGTACACTTTTTTCTGTTGATACGGCTGCCGATTTGGGCGTGCGTCTGAATACGGATGAGATCGTAAAAGAGCGCGGTTGGGATTGGCGGGATGCTACAGCCCAATTGCGCGCCGGAAGAGAACTTCTTCGGCGTCAGAAAGAGTGCCTTGAAAAAGGCGTTTCCTTTAATCAGGAAACGACGCTCAGCGGTGTTTCGATCTTGAAGGCAATTCAAACGGCAAAAGCACAGGGATATCTCATTCGGATGCGCTATGTCGGCGTAAGTTCACCGGAAATCGCAAAAGAGCGCGTCGCAAAGCGTATTGCGATGGGAGGGCATGGTGTCAGCGGAGAAACGATTGATCGCCGTTATAACGCTTCACAAGAAAACTTGAAAAAGGTTTTTCCGCTCTGTGATACGGTCAACATTTACGATAATTCGGGCGATGGGTTGGTGCTTGTCGCCAGCTATGTTGATGGAACATGGATCAGGTCAGGCGTTCCCTGTTTGTGGGCTGATGAGCTTATCTCTGGCTTATAATAGAGGGACGGTTTTCAGAATTTCTTGGGAACGGGGTACTCGGCGACGATATAAGCCTCATTGATAGCAATTACGTTCGGATTTATGGATTTACAGTCCACCACGAGAAAAGGCACCGTTTATAGGGTGCCTTTTCTCGTGGCGGAGGGAGGCGAGCCGCAGCCTCGTCATCGCGGGGCG
>ERZ1090879.218-NODE-218-length-38574-cov-7.929437_pt1 | contig 38574 bp, 41 predicted proteins | sample MGYA00478472_ERZ1090879 | MGnify/ENA primary metagenome ERZ1090879 (study PRJEB33644, sample SAMEA5815723) | chicken gut metagenome | biome: Chicken; feature: Gastrointestinal Tract; material: Caecum | place: Ireland | collected 2019-01-01 | study: A study of the... | reverse complement strand
TTGTGTAACCTACAGAAGAATAAAAAATCCGAACCATGCAGCTACTTATGCATGGTTCGGATTTTTTTGGGATATTACATTCCTAGGAAAAATTTGCAGAACGCAGCTGCAATCACCGCACCAATAAAGGGGGCAGTGCCGGGAACCAGAAGGCCATAGGCCCAGTCGTTATCTGCCTTATTGTGAATGGGAAGCAGCTGATAGGCAAGCCGCGGACCAAGGTCACGGGCTTGATTCATGGCAAAACCGGTTGTGCCGCCGAAGCCCATACCCACAGCCCAGACCAGAATCCCAACGCCCAACGGCAGCCAGGTTTCATAGTTTTTGGCAATTGCAAGGATGGCTGTCAGAAAAACCGTGGTGGCAAACGTTTCGACAAAGTAGTTGCGGGGCAGGTCGCGCATAGGCGGGTTGGTGGAGAAAATGTTGCGGACCGCGATGGGATCAACTTCGTTTTCGCTGGCACGGAACTGGTCGGCATACATTACATAGCAGATCAACGCACCCACAAAGGCGCCGGCCATCTCTGCAATGGCGTAGGGAATAAAAGCACTCCAGGGAATCATCCCCAAAATGGCCTGAGCCAAAGCCATGGAAGGATTCAGGCAAACACCACCAAAAATCATCAAGACAACAGAAATGCCAAATCCCCAGGTTGTAATGGCAAACAAGTGCCCGGAGCCGCGGTACTTGCTGTTTTTCAAAACTTCATCGCAATGTACGCCAACGCCGAAAACAATCATCAACCCGGTACCAAGAAATTCCGCCAGAATATTGTGAAGCATGATTTTTCCTCCCCGCCTTTACTGAACTACGACCGAAAGGCCGTCAGGAATCACAGCCACACGCGCATCTGCTCCCAAGCGCAGAAAAGCGCGCGCCAGCGCTTCATCTACAGTAGAAACCAGCTCCAGGTGAAGAGCTGCGGCAATGTGCGGGTCCAGAAGATCCGATACAAGAATCACATGGTATTTTACCAGTATACGGGCCAAAATCTGGCTGGTCCACTGTTCGGGCACTGTTTCAAGGCGCGGTGTTGCAACAGCCTGCTCCAAAAAGGCTTTCGGAGATTCCGCCTTGGCAATATTGTCAAAGAAAGCCTGTCCGCCGTGACCATCACGGCAGCCGGCCACCATAATGATGATGCCGCCTTCCCGGACGGTGGCTTCGGCAGCGGTCATGCCTTTAACTGCCTGATAGACGTTCTGATCCAGAGGATAGCCGCCGTTTGTTGAGATCGCAATATCGCAGGGGACTTTATCAACACGGGCCAGATCGTTGACGAAGCGGCAACCCGTCAGATGTGCTTCCTCTACATCTCCGGCGAAAGAACCGATGATCTGTTTTTCTTCATTGAGAACAACGTTCACGATAAAGGCGAGCTTGGCTGCGTGTGCGGCAAAGACCATATCCGCGTGAACCCGGTTGTGGTTCAGGTTACCGGTACGACATTCCGGCGAAGCAATGAACTCACCGCAGTGGTTGGCCTGAATGGTTTTGTAGCTGGCGATACCGGGCAGAACAGATTTGCGGCCACCGGAAAAACCGGCGAAGAAATGGGCCTCGATGAATCCTTCCGCAAGCAGCAAGTCGGCTTCGGTGGCAACGCGATTGATCAGACAGTGACCGCCGCTGGGTAAAACGCCGACATCGACCATGGCTGCGTCATCCCGGGCATCGTGCATCACGATCTCCTCATGATCCACGATCTCCTGACCGTATTTGGCAATTAGTTCTTCCCGCGTTGAGGCGCGATGAAACCCTGTAGCAACGAGAATGCGGATGCGGGCATCGGGAGCGGCACTGCGCAGCCGACGCAGGAGAATCGGCATAATAATGGCAGAGGGAACCGGGCGGGTATGGTCAGAACTGATGATGACAATGTTTTTCTTACCTTTGGCAAGTTCCTCAAGGCGGGGAGAGCCTATTGGATGATCGAGGGAATCTTCTACCAGTTCAGCGCCGCTCTTCTGAGCCTGATAGGATGCCTGGCGTGAAACCAAAACGCCGGCAAGATTCCGCTGGGGGACATGTACGATTTGCGTTCCCATATCATAAGGCAGACAAATCTCTTTCATGACTGGACACTTCCTTTTGAGATTGTAGATGTATCAAAGACGATCAACAGTGTATCACGCTGATACCTGGACAACTACCTCAAAAGATGGTATCATTTGTTACACAAAGAGGAAGGAGCGAAGGCGAAGATGGACAGCGACGCCTATTTGCTGCGGCGGCTTGAACAGTGGGGGTATGTGCCGGAAGAACGTTCCCGCCATACCTATCTGGCATATTGTGGGTTGGACCAGCCGTTTACCTATGTACTGGCACATGGTGTGGTTAAAACCAGCATTATCTTAAAAAACGGCAAGGAATTCAATATTGCTTATTTGAAAGGACCTTCGCTCATCTCCTTGCTTCGGGATGAGGTATCCACTTTTACAAGCGCACCGTTCAATATCCGAGTGGAAAGTGAAACGGCTGTTTTTTATAAAGTTCCGCGCGTTGCGCTGTGGCAAAACATCAATCAAGATCCGGTTTTGCAGCAATATGTCAAAGAGTATTATCGGCAGCGCTGGAATGAAAGTATCCGTAACCAGCAGCTTATGGCGATGAACAGCAAGCGGGGCGTGATTTGCGGGTTCCTGCTCAATCTGGCTCAGCAATTCGGGCGCCCGGTGGAAGGCGGTACCTTAATTGACTTTGTGGTACCGTATGAAGATATTGCCGGGTTCTGCGGAATATCTACGCGTAACAGCGTCAACCGTCTGATTACGCACCTTCGGGAAGACGGTTTATTGAAACTGCAGGACCGCCATATTCTGATTCCTTCCCTGGAACGCCTTCGGGAGCAGATTGCAGAATAATAATTGATCAACACATCTCTTTAAGGAGTATCGCAAGGTAATGAATGTATGAAATGGATTGTGTTATATTTGGTTGTGATCAATCTGGTTGCATTTTATCTGATGGCAGAAGATAAACGGCGTGCGAAAAAACAGAGCTGGCGCATTCCGGAAAAAACATTGTTCCTGGCGGCACTGCTGGGCGGAAGCGCTGGCGCATGGCTTGGTATGTATCTGTGTCATCATAAAACAAAACATTGGTACTTTGTGGTGGGAATTCCTTTGATTCTGGCAATACAGGTGGTTTTGGCGTGGATGATTGGAGGAAAAGGATATGTGGCTTGACCGCTGGAAAAAGCAGAAGACAGAGAAGAAAACACCGCCTGACGGCATGACGGAATCGGATATTTCGACCCAAAGCAGCATTTGTACGGGAGAGACGCTGATTGGCTTTTTGGATGCGAAAACGGGACGGCTTCTGCAGGCGGTTGTGGTTCGTACACCGGCGGATATAACCGCTTTTTACCGCTCTTATGGATATACACCGCCACGTCACATTTGATAAAAAAATGCCAATCTGCGCTTGATATTTTATTAACTTTGTGAATTATCTTGCGGTTTCGCATATTTCTTGCGCAATCTGCAGGGGAAACGCACATATTCTTTGCAAATAACAAAATCGATGTTATAATACAATTGTAAGTGTCGCGCCTGGAATATCCCTGTTGATATTTCTGCGTTGGAAAATATTGGAGGTAGTTTTTTGTATGTCCATTTTTGAAAATTTTGAGACCAAGCTGCGCGCAGAATCTAAGTCCATCGTTTTTACGGAGGGTGCTGATGCGCGGATTTTGTCTGCTGCCAGCCGTTTGCTGGCCGGCAAAACCCTGCATGTGATTCTGCTGGGCGATCCGGATGCCGTTCAGAAAGCCGCAGCGGATGCAGGCTTCGATATTACCGGCGCGGAAATCATCAACCCGACTTCTTACGAAGGCTTTGAGGAAATGGTGACCAAGATGGTCGAACTCCGCAAAGGCAAGATGACGGAAGAGCAGTGCCGTGCGGCTCTTTCCAAATCCAACTATTTCGGCACCATGCTTGTCAAAATGGGTAAGGCGGACTGCCTGCTGGGCGGTGCTACTTATTCTACTGCCGATACGGTTCGTCCGGCATTGCAGCTGATCAAGTGCAAGCCCGGTGTCCAGTCGGTCAGTTCCTGCTTCATTCTGATGCGTGGGGACGAATGCATCGCGATGGGAGATTGCGCCATCAACATTGATCCCAGCGAGGATGAAATCGTGGAGTCCACTGTGGAAACTGCGCATACGGCTGAAATTTTTGGTATCGATCCCCGCGTGGCGCTTTTGTCCTACTCCACCAAAGGTTCCGGCAAGGGCGAAACGGTTGACAAAATGCGCAATGCAACCGCACGTGTACAGGCAGCTCATCCCGAACTGAAGGTGGATGGCGAATTGCAGTTTGATGCTGCAGTGGCTCCGGAAGTCGGCCAGCTGAAGGCTCCCGGCTCTACGGTGGCTGGGTATGCCAATACCTTTATTTTCCCCAACATCAATGCCGGCAATATTGGCTATAAAATTGCGCAGCGCCTGGGTGGCTTTGAAGCGTATGGTCCTATTCTGCAGGGGCTGAACGCACCTATCAACGATCTGTCCCGTGGCTGCAATGCGGAAGAAGTCTATAAAATGGCTCTGATTACCGCTGCGCTGATCTGATCATTCCAATTGAATGCAAAACGCTCCTTTCTGAGAGGGGACAGTAAAAACTGTCGTTCTCTCCAGAAAGGAGCGTTTTTATGTATCAGGATTATTTGCGCCGCGACGAAGTTTCCATCGGAAGGCCGGTGGCATAGTCCAGCTGGCGCTCCTCATAATCGTTTTCAGACTGTCGCGTGTAACCGGTATAGCTCCACGTTGCAGCCGGAGCGTCTTTGCGCCACGGACGGCGATGCCAGTAATACCCACGGAAAGGATCGCGTGTCTGGTTCATATTATCCAGGATTGCATCGTGCAGTCGGCAGATTTCCGTATAGCACGACGGATCATTTATGAGATTGTTCATCTCATAAGGATCCTGTTGCAAATCATAAAACTCATCCTGTGAAAGCAGATTGATGCTGAGTTTATATCTTCCATCGAAGACGCTTCGCATAGGTTGGAATCCACCGAAGCCGTCATGGTCCACCTCATAACGTCCGAACTCTATAAAGCAATACTGATTCACGCGTTCAGCGTTTCCATACAATTGTGGCAACAGACTGTTGCCAGGGAAAACCGGCGGACATTGCAGACCGAAGAGGTCCAGAACCGTGGGCGCCAGATTGATATGAGAAACTGGTGCCGAGCTGACACTACCGGATGCGATGCCGGGGCCTTTGATGAAAAGAGGAATCCGTGTGATTTCGTCATAAGCGGCAGGACCTTTTCCCGTCAGGCAGTGGGATTCCAGGAAATCACCGTGATCCGAAGTGTAAAATACAATGGTATCTTCTCCGGCAAAGGTATCTGCTGCGTCAAGAACTCTGCCAATTTGCGAATCCACAAAAGAATTACATCCGAAGTAGTACGGTGCTCGGATTTGGACGTTGGTTCGTTCCTGATCCAGCTTCTGGCCGGCCCAAACTTTTTGGTAGTCAGGTTTTCCGTCCAGTGTATCGGCAACGTTTGGTGCACTGGGGAAAACAAAATCTTCATAAGGCTTCCAATATTCCTGCGGGCACAGATACGGGTCGTGCGGCTCGTCATAGGATACACAGAGTAAAAAATCCGACTCTTGCCCGTGCTCTTGCAAAAACTGAACTGCACGGTCAGTACAGCGATGGGCATAGGTGAAAGAGGAAGGAATATCCTGCGTTTGCATGGTGGTATCATGACGGGAGGCGGTACGTTCCTCCGGGGTCAATTCATCAAGATAGTTCCGCATATCATACCAATAGGCAGGGTCCCAACCATCCGGGCAACGACCAAGGCCGAAGTAATCGCCGCCATCCAAATGCCATTTCCCGATATAGGCGGTACGGATTCCATGGTCACGCAAGCGCTGCCCGATTGTATGAACATCAGAAGACAGGGCGGAGGAGTTGGTCCAACTGTTACAGGAATGGGGGTACATTCCTGTAAACAGGGCACAGCGTGCAGGTTGGCAAACCGGTTGAGTGGTGTAGGCACGGGTGAACCGCATTCCCCGGGCAGCCAGACTGTCCAGGCAGGGCGTACGAAGGCCGGTGGAAACGTTGGCGTTCACCATATCATAACGCTGGGAGTCTGTCATAATGAATATGACCTTTGCCATAGCTAGATAACCCTCTTTCCGTTCTCTTTCGCGCCCATTAGGAGCGCCAGGAGAATCGTTTATTTTCCTCTAGATTAGCATAAGTGGACATATTCCGCCATGGACAAATGTACAATAATGTGTATAAAAAATGCGATTTATCAAAAAAGCCCCGAGGCTCTGTTAGCAACAGAACTTCGGGGCAAATACTTTATAGAATCAGATATCAATACCGCAGATGGTCGGCATCCAGCGCTTCCAGCACTGGCAGCATTGCGGCAGCCTCTACACGGGCGGCCACAGGGTCCATCATAAGGTAGTTGCCGCATTCCACGGCGGAAGCTCCGGGAATTTCTCCCTCATACTCAGCCATCCAGGCAAAGGCACTTTTCACAAGGTCCAGTGCCTCAGCGTCAGACAGACCGGTCGTCAGCAGATAAAAACCTGTAAGACACCCCATAGGGCCGACGTATACAACACCTTTGCTGTATTTGCTGTTGCGCGCATAGGTGGCAAAAAGATGTTCCAGCGTGTGTGCGGCGGCAGAAGAAAGATACTGTCCCTGGTTGGGGCGTTTCATACGGATATCCCAGGTACGGATCTCGCCGTCAGGTCCGTCCTGACGGGAAAGATACATTCCGGGCAGCAACTTTGTGTGATCCACGCAAAAACTGGCAATACGTTCCATCTTGTTCACCTCAGTCCGGCATAGCCTGTACGACACCGCGAGAGCAATCCATCGAAACCTGCATACCGTCTTTCAGGGTACGGGTTGCGTTGGTGGCACCTACGATCACAGCTTTGTCCAGCGTCAGCCCCACAATGGCAGAATGGCTGTTGGTGCCGGCTTCCTCCGTAATAATGCCTGCGGCATCACGCATAAAGGGAAGGGCTGCGTTGGTCGTGAAGGGCACAACCAGAATCTGGCCGGGCTTGAACTTTTTGGCGGCTTCCGCAGCGCTGCGGCAAACACAAACTTCACCCTTTGCATTGTGCTGCCCAATACCCACGCCCGCAAGCAGCGTGTCGCCAACCAGATGAATCTTGATCATGTTGGTTGTGCCGGACACGCCAACGGGAACACCGGCAGTGACAACGACCAGATCCCCGGAATGGATCAGATTAGCCTTCTCTGCAGCGGCCACCGACATGCTGATCAGTTCATCGGTGGACTTGGCGTAATCCATCAGCAGGGGGGTGACGCCACGATAAATGTTCATCTGGCGGCGGGTACGCTCGTCCAGAACGCAGGCAATGATCTGGGTATCGGGACGGAAGCGGCTCAGCAGACGTGCGGTTTCGCCACTCTTGGAAGCGGAGATGATGGCCGAAGCACCGATATCGGCAGCCGTTGTGCAAGCAGCATGACCAACTGCAGCGCCGATGGTGAGATGAGAATCATGGTTGCCGGCGTGGTGTACCAGGCTGTCAAAGCTGGAATCCGCCTCGGTGGTTTCGGCAATGGTAGCCATGGCCTTCAAGGCTTCCACGGGGTATTTGCCGGCGGCAGTTTCGCCGGAAAGCATAACGGCACCGGTACCGTCATAGATGGCATTGGCTACGTCGGTGATTTCGGCACGGGTGGGGCGAGGATTGACCATCATGGAATCCAGCATCTGCGTGGCCGTAATGCAGATTTTGCCAGCGCTCATGGCGCGGTCGATCAGATGTTTCTGGATGGCGGGGATCTCGGCATAATCAATTTCAACGCCCATATCACCGCGCGCGACCATGATGCCGTCCGCTACAGTCAGGATCTCGTCAATATTATCGATGCCTTCCTGGTTTTCGATCTTGGCAATAATGCGCATTGTGCAGTCGTGCTCATTGAGCAGGTGACGAATCTCCATGATGTCCTGCGCATTGCGGGTGAAGCTGGCGGAGATCAGATCAAATCCCTGTTCGATACCGAAAAGGATATCATCCCGGTCACGCTGGCTCATATACGGCATGGACAGATGCACGCCGGGGACGTTAACGCCCTTTTTGGTCTTGATCACGCCATCGTTCTGCACGGTGCAGTGGATGTCGGTATCGGTAACGTCATCAATAAGAAGTTCAATCAGGCCGTCGTCCAGCATAATGCGGCCGCCGGGCTGAACATCATGGGGGAGTTCTTTGTAGGTGACGGAACAAATCTCGTTGGTGCCTTCCACGTCGCGAGAAGTCAGCGTGAATTTCTGACCAACGGACAGGGTTTCGGAACCGTTGGCAAAAACACCAAGACGGATCTCGGGACCTTTGGTGTCCAGCATGGCTGCGACCGGCAGATCCATTTCATTGGTCAGCGCGCGCAGCGCATCCAGGCGCCCTTTGTGCTCTTCGTAATCGCCGTGAGAAAAATTGAAACGGGCAACGTCCATACCGTTTTCCAGCAACTGACGAAGAATGCCAGGCTTATCGGTGGACGGACCCATTGTGCAAACAATCTTTGTTTTACGCATATACTTTGTTCCTCCATGGATTCTTGAATCTTTAACACTATACATGGTAATTATACTACAACTTCGAACCAATAGACAAGACCCTGTTACGGGTTTACGCGTATTTTACCGCGACGGCCGTTAAAAGCCTTGCTTTGCCAGAAAAAATGATGAAACATTTTACTTTTAAGTGTCTTTCGGTTATAATGTGAAATAACAATGGCGTATTGTAACTTTTCCGATTTTTATGACAGGAGAGTAAAACTTATGGCAAAACGAGTATTTCTCATCGTTCTGGACAGCTTCGGTATCGGCGCAGAACCCGATGCAGCACAGTTCGGAGATGTGGGCACCAATACGTTGGCGGCAATTGCGGCTCATCCCAACTTCAAGGGAGAACATCTGGCAGAACTGGGGCTGTTCAACCTGGATGGCGTGACCTGCGGTAAGGCTGTGGAGCATCCCGCAGGCAGTTTCGCTCGTCTGCGCGAAGCCAGCGCCGGCAAGGATACAACGATTGGGCACTGGGAGATTGCCGGTCTTCTGAGTGCTGAGCCTCTGCCGACTTTTCCGGATGGATTCCCGCAGGAACTGCTGGATGCCTTTACCGCTAAGACTGGGTATAAGGTGCTGTGCAATAAGCCCTATTCCGGTACAGAGGTCATCCGTGATTATGGAGAGGAGCACCTTAAAACCGGTGCGCTGATTGTTTATACCTCTGCTGACAGCGTGTTTCAGATTGCTGCCAATGAAGCGCTCGTACCGGTGGAAAAGCTGTATAAGATCTGCGAGCAGGCCCGGGAACTGCTGGTTGGCAAATACGGTGTCGGCCGCGTGATTGCCCGTCCGTTTGTGGGGGATTGCGCCGCTAACTTTACCCGTACGGCACGCCGGCATGACTATAGCCTTGTTCCGCCGCAGGATACGATGCTGGATGCCTTGTTGGCCGCCGGAAAAGCCACCATCGGTGTGGGTAAAATCCATGATATTTTTGCAGGAAAAGGTGTTGGCGAAACCATCCGCACCAGTGGCAACACAGAGGGGCTGCAGGTGACGCTGGAACTGGCGGACCGCGACTTTGAAGGGCTGGCATTCGTCAACCTGGTAGATTTTGATATGCTCTACGGTCATCGACGGGATGTGGCCGGCTATGCGGCTGCGGCGGCAGAATTCAACGACTGGCTGCCCGCGTTCCGTGCCAAGATGCGACCCGGGGATGTGCTTATGATCACGGCTGATCACGGCTGCGATCCCAGCTACAGCAAAACCACTGACCATACGCGGGAGTACGTGCCGTTCCTGATTTACGGAGATGAGATCCGGTCGGGAGTGAATTTGCATACGCGCTATAGCTTTGCCACGATTGCGGACACCGTCTGCCAGAGCCTGAACGTTCCGTACTGTGCGGCCGGCTGTGGTGTGTATGATGAGATTCGTAAATAAAATGGGATCGGTACTCCTCTATGTTCTGGCGGCAGCGTTGGTAGTTTATTCTGTCGCGCTCATGTTTACCAGCAACTTCAATATGGGGAACCTGATGGTCTGGATCCTGGCAGCTGCCGTAACGTGTTATGCAATATGGCAAAAGCCGCTACACGCATGGTTCCACACTTCGGGTGTGGGAAGGATCACCGGGTGGTTGGTTCTTCTTGTGGGGATTCTTTATGCGCTGCTGGTCGCTTTTGTTGCGGTCAGCGGATATTCCAATCCGCCCACAGGGCAGGAAAAAGTTGTCATTGTTTTGGGGGCTGGTCTTCGAAAAGATAAGCCCAGCACATTGTTGCGCTATCGACTGGATAAGGCTTACGAATACGCGGCGGCGCATCCCGACGTACTGGTGATCACCAGCGGCGGGCAGGGACGCGACGAATGGGTCCCGGAAGGGCAGGCTATGCGCGATTATCTGATAGCCAAAGGCCTTGATCCGGAACAGGTGGTGGCAGAGAATGCTTCCACCTCTACAGAGGAGAATTTTGCCTTTTCGCTGGAGATCATGCGGCAGTACGGATATGATACGTCTACGCCGGTGGTGTATGTTTCTAACGCATTCCACTGCTATCGGGCCGGTTGCTATGCACGTATGGCAGGGCTCACTGCAGCAACGTCCCTTCCGGCCGCCACACCGTGGCGCAGTGTGCTGCCCTGCTACTTGCGGGAAGCTCTTGCGCTGGCCTATTACTGGGTTTTCAAAACTTCCGCCAGCGGGCCTATGCACGCGATGGTGGGATTTTTGGATTTGAATAAACGATTTTTTTATAAGTAGGAGGGAACTGCTATGCAGATCCGCTATTATAAGGAATACAGTCGTTATCTCGACCGGTTTATGGAGTTCAAGGTATACGGACATGCCGGACGGCCGATCCTGATTTTCCCGTGCCAGAGCGGGCGCTTTTATGACTGGGAAGACCGCAATATGTGCAATCTGGCGGCACCGTGGATCGACAATGGAAAATTGCAGATTTTTACCGTGGACAGCATCGACCCTGAAAGCTGGGATAACCATGGTCCGGAACGTCCGCGCATTGAAATGCAGGAACGTTGGTATAACTATGTCTGCGAGGAACTGACCCGGCGGGTACTGGAAATCAACCGGGAACAGGGCGAGGATCACACCGGCAGGATTCTGGTGGGCGGCGCCAGCATGGGGGCAGGCCATGCGGTGAACTTGTATCTGCGCCGTCCGGATCTGTATAACGGCACCATTGCGCTGAGCGGATTGTATTCTTCCCGAATGTTCTTTGGCGATTATATGGACGATTTGGTTTATCGCAATTCTCCGTGTGATTATATGCGTAATTTCCCGGACAATCACCCCTACAAAAAGCTGTATGCGCAGGCTGACAAGTTTATTATGTGCTGCGGTCAGGGCGCATGGGAAGGGGATCTGCTGGCTTCGACCAAAGAGCTCCAGGCAATCCTGGAGAGCAAGGACATTCATCCCATCGTTGATATCTGGGGAACTGACGTTTCACACGACTGGCCCTGGTGGGAAAAGCAATGGACATACTTCCTGCAAATGACGCTGGGGAACCCGTGATCCATTTACATGGCAAAGGAATAAACGTTTATGGATTTTTGGCATGATGCAGAAGCACAGAAGCGCTGGCTGCGCCGATTTGTACTGCTGATTCTGGTGCTGCTTCTGCCCGCGGCACTGCTGGCCTTTTATGCGCGGCCGTCTGCGGATGACTATGTGTATGCGGCGCGTACGCATGCGGTAGTAGAGCAATATGGTGCGGACTGGGGTCGACTGCTGACCGCCGCCTGGGAAACAACGGTATACTTTTTCCGGAACTGGCAGGGACTTTACGTTTCGGGATTTGTGCTGGCGCTGCAGCCGGCAATCTTTGGCAATCAATGGTATGGCCTTACCTTTTTGTGTGTATTGATACCGCTGTTTTTGTGCCTGTATGCGGCTGCACGGATCGTGATTTTCCGCCTGGAACCTGCTCAAAAACGTCTGCCGCTGGCATTGTCTTTGCTGTTTCTTTTTGCCTTTGTGGAAGGAATGCCCTCTCCGGTGGAGGGACTCTACTGGTTCAACGGCGCTATGAATTATCTGCCGTATTTCGCGCTTACCATTCTGAACACTGCACTCATGTTCGCCTTGGCTATGCCGGATAACCTGAGCCGGTTCCGCCGCGCAGCTTATATGGTTTTCGGTACAGGAATCGGACTTGTAATTGGCGGCGGGCACCAGGTGGTTGGCGAGCTCAATATTCTTCTGCTCCTCTTTGGGACCATTGTATGCGTACGGAGCCGTAATTTCCGGATCATTCCGGCGCTTGTGTCTGCGATTGTCGGATTGCTGATCAATATTACGGCTCCGGGAACGCAGGTGCGTACAGAAGGTTTCACAGGCGCCGGTTTGGTTGAGGCGATTGCCAAGAGTTTTGTGTTGGCGGGGATGCAGTGGATTCGGTGGCTGGATGTGCCCTTACTTTGTCTTTTGTTGCTTCTGGCCTTACCGTTGCACCGTTTGGCGCAAAGTTGTGTGCTGTCTGACAGAATCTTCCGTAATCCGTGGTGGGGGATTGCTGGCACCTATGTGCTCATGTGGGCCATGATTTTTCTGCCGTCCTATACGATGGGCGGTATTGGCGCGGGGCGGCTGTTGAACGTAGTCTGGATGACCTTTATTTTGGGTCTTGCTGTATCGGAATTCTTGCTGTTGGGTTGGCTGGAACGTATACGGAGCGTTTCTTTGACGACCGCAGAACACAGGTTGTGGCATCACGCCCGATTTTTGCCGGCTGCTATGGCTGCGATGCTTGTCTGTATGGCGTGTGTCGGCAGTCATACCGTCAAGGAAGGGCAAGACAATTTTTTCGCTACCAGTCTGGAAGCTGCTTATGAACTGGCAAACGGCCAGGCGGCCGCTTTTGCCCGCACTCTTGATGAGCGGGAAGCTATCCTCAGTGATGAGCGTGTGACCGATGCGGAAATTACTCCCTTAGGTGCGGATGAACGCCCGTGGCTGCTGTATTATACAGACGTTTCGGTCGGACCGGACCTTTGGGGACTGACACCGTATTATGGAAAAAATTCCGTTGTAGTGGTAGAAAAACAATAAAGAAAAACGCATAGCCCGAAAAGGCTATGCGTTTTTGATTTTATAAGGAACAACCTGTAACACAGCAAATAAAAAAGCCGCAGAACGTATGCTGTTCTGCGGAAAATACACTCAGGCACGCTGCTGCACGTAGCGAATAAATGCATCCCTTTCTGCAGTGGAACGCAGATTTACCGTATACATTCGGTCGCCCATATCCAGACGGAGTGCCAGCGGAAGTTCGTCACACATTTTCATGCGGCTGCCGTATCTTGCCATGATCTGAGCATGAGTGTGTTTGTATTTGTGGCAATCCCTGCGAGATGCATACACGCAGTAATATTTAGGACCGTTCAGGTTCAGATTCCGCACCTCGTCATAGCAGACCATATCCGCCCAGATCTGATAGCAGTCTACAGAGTTGGCGTAATTGATCATATCGGGCGTATAGCCGCCGGCAGGGCGCATATTGACTTCCAGGGCCACATAATCGCCTTTTTTGCCGAGGCCGGGTTTGTCCTCATTGAGTTGGAAAAATTCACAGTGGAAAAAGCGGCTCTTGGCGCCGAAAGCCTTGATCGTGCGGAAACCCACATCCTTCAAGGCAGCAGGAACGGATTTTTGGGTCCAGTATGCCAAATCGCCTTTCTGGCTTACAATATCCAGAAGCGGGGTAGGGAAGACGTTCGAAGTGTAGAACAAAGGAACACAATGGGAATCAGCAACTCCGTCAAAGCTGACAATGGTACCATTGATGTACTCTTCCATGATATAGGGGATGCTGGGCAGCTTGGCAAAGAACTCCTGCAAATCAGCATCGTTTTTCAGCTTGTAAGTGGCTTCGGCACCGCAGCCGTTGTCCGGCTTGACAATGACAGGGTACCCGACAGTACGGATAAAATCTCTGGCAGCCTCTATAGTGCAGACCATGTGATGGCGAGCAACAGGAACCCCGGCGGCGCGGTAACTCTCTTTCATTTTACTTTTGAACTTGATGCGTTCAATGAAATCGTTTTTCGCTCCGGTGGAAATGTTGAAGTCGGTGCGCAGCTGCGCATCCATTTCCAGCCAATACTCGTTGTTGGACTCCAGCCAGTCGATTTTCCCGTAATGGAACGTGAAATATGCCACAGCACGGACCATCTCGTCGTAATTGCCCAGGTTGTCCACACGATAATACTCCGTCAGGCAATCCTTCAGTTCATAGGGGATCTCGTCAAAAGGTGCGTCGCCGATGCCCAGCACATTTACACCGTTCCGACGCAGGCGCTCGCAAAAATTCCAGTATGTTTTAGGAAAATGCGGGCTGACGAAGATAAAGTTCATGGATTGTTCTACTTCCTCTCTCACAAAGCGGTCTTACACAAACTGGTTGCGGGCAGGATCGTATTCGTATCCCACTTCTGCAAGGGCCGCACGAAGAGCCGTTTCATCCGCCTCTTCTTCCTCACAGAAAATTGCCAAGCTGGCATCGCGATCGCGCAGCTTGGTATTGACATAGCTTACTAGAATAATAGGATCACGGGGCAGCATAGCATACTCCTTTATAAAGTTCCGAAAAAAGAGAAAAAGCCGGTCACGCGACGTGACCGGCAATTTTTCTTTCCAATCAGACCGCGCGGGTAACTTTACCAGAGCGCAGGCAGCGGGTGCAGGCGTAGATATACTTCGGGGAACCGTCCACGATCGCCTTCACGCGCTTGACATTGGGGTTCCAGGTACGGTTGCTCCGACGATGAGAGTGAGAAACCTTGATACCGAACGTGACACCCTTGCCACAGCAAGAACATTTGGCCATAATTGCTTGCACCTCCTTTTCAATAGCTGTACCATTATAACGAATATTTTTCGGAATTGCAAGCCTTTTGCACAAAAAAGTTGAACTTTTTTTGTAAATGCGTGCTTTTGTACAAAAAACGGTCAAAACAGCAGTTCTGTCCCATGGGCAGGGCTTGTTTTGCGCCATTTTGTACGATATAATAAGATGATTCTTTAAATGGGGTGGTGTTTCTTTTGAACGGCTTGCTTTCGCCGTACCAGATTGTACAGTATCTGCTGCGGGCCGTTGTTGTGCTGATCGCCATACCCTTTCATGAAGCAGCACACGCCCTTGTCAGTTATTGCTTGGGGGATGACACCGCCGTACGTGCGGGAAGACTGTCGCTGAACCCAATGCGTCATTTTGACCCACTGGGCGCACTTTGCATGTTGATTGGCGGTGTAGGTTGGGCCAAGCCTGTAGGGGTGAACGTCCGGAATTATAAAAATCCCAAGATCGGAATGGCAGTTTCTGCTGCCGCAGGTCCCGTCAGCAATCTTTTGCTGGCTTGGTTTTCCATGATTCTCTACAAGTGTGTGATTTACAGTGGATTGGGCGGCCAGCTTCCGGCACTGATGCTGTTTCTTTACGATATGGTGGCCATGAATTTGAGTCTGGCTGTATTCAATCTGATTCCGATTCCTCCATTTGACGGAAGCCGTATTGCCTTGCTTTTTTTGCCGCGTCGATTGTATTTCAAAGCCATGCAGTATGAGAGGCAGATCATGTTGGCGGTTTTGCTGCTGGTGTTTTTAGGCGTGCTCAATGTACCGCTTTCCGCTGCCGTTAATTATATGTGGGATCGCCTGGTTGAATTGACAGCCTTTGTGGATGTATTCTGGGGGTAACTTTGCAGGAAGCGTTAACTTTTAAACTGGAAGATTTTGAAGGACCACTGGACCTTTTGCTGTATCTGGTGGGTAAAAATAAAATGAATCTCTATGATATCAATATCATGGAGCTGATAGATCAATATACAACGGCAATTCGAACGCTGCAGCAAAACCGCATGGATGTGTCCAGCGAATTTATTGATATGGCGGCCCATCTGGTACAGATGAAAAGCGCGCTGTTATTGCCCCGCAGTCCGGAAGCCGAGCGCATGAAGGCAGAACTTACCGGGCGCTTGATCGAATACAGTACCTGTAAAGAGGTGGCTGCACAACTGGGGGGACGTGCGCGGGATCTGTATACAGCCGTTCGCGAACCGATGCCATTGGTGGGTGCGGCTGAATATACCCGCCGTCATGATCCCAACCTTTTGGTACAGGCTTGGTTTAATCTGATGGGACGCAGTTTGCGTAAACGCAAACCGACCCAGGAACGGTTTGAACCGTTGGTCACGGCGCCTTTTGTTTCGGTGGCCAGCCGGGTTTCCCATATGCTCCGGGGTCTTTTGCGCGGAAGCCTGCAAAAAATGAATCAGCTGTTCAGCCGAGAGGAAAGCAGAAGCACCAACGTGGCAACGTTTCTTGCTTTGCTGGAACTGATCCGCGCAGGGCGTGTCCGTGTGGATGAAAATGGCACCCTGGATCTTGATCGCAGCCATAACAGACGGAAGGAGGATACGGCCCATGAATGATGCACAGCACACCGGCGCATTGGAGGCAATGTTGTTTGCCCATGCGGAACCGGTGGAAATTGAGCGGCTGGCAGATGCGTTGCGGCTATCCACTGTAGAAACAGAGGAACTGCTGGAACAGCTGCAGCGGCGCTACGATGAGCAGGAGAGCGGTCTGGCGTTGCTTCGTTTTGGCCCTGATCGCTGGCAAATGACAACGCGGCCATATTACGGAGAAATGGTCAAGCGGATTCTGGACACCCGGCGTAATGCACCTCTTTCTCCGGCCGCTTTGGAAGTGCTGGCCGTGATTGCTTATAACCAGCCTGTTTCCCGCAGTTTCATTGAGCAGGTACGCGGCGTGGATTCCTCTTCTACTGTGACAAAGCTGCTGGAAAAGGGCTTGATTGAGGAGGCGGGTCGGTTGGATCTGCCGGGAAAGCCGGTTGCTTTTCAGGTAACCGACACCTTTTTGCGGGTCTTTGGACTGGGCAGTCTGAAAGATCTGCCGCCGCTGCATGATGAGGCAGGAGAGCCAAACGATTCCGGGGCAGATGAAGAGTCTTCTGAGAGCGACGCAGAACAGTTGGAATGGAAGTGAGTGCCAATGCCTGTATTGCTTGCGATACTGAAAGTCCTGGCTGTACTTTTGCTTGCCGTGGGCGTTCTTGTTCTGACGGCGCTCCTTTTGCCAATGGGATTGGCGATTGAGTATCGCACGGGATACTTTCGCGTTTCTGCCGTATATGGTCCGCTGCGCCGTACGGTGTGGTCGCACCGTATGAATCCTCGCACGGATAATATCGCTTCTTTTTTCCAAAACAAAGAGAAAAAGGAAAAAGCGGTGTCCGAAGAGCCCCAACCGCCGAAATCATCCGCTCACCCACAGCCGGATAAAGCGCCGGCGACCGACAAACCGCGGCAGCAGGGAAAAGCGGAACCTCCTCCGATAAACACAATGCCGGTTCCGGAAAAAACAGTGGAGGAGGAAGAGGCGGAGCTGCCTTCCGGTGCCAAAGGACGAATCGAGCGTGCGCTTTCTTTATTGGAAGAAGATCCCAAGAAACTTGGCAATTGCTTGTTAGGACACATGCGCTGGCTGCACCAACATTCGATTTTTAAAATAAGTGTCCGTCATGTAAATATTTTCTGGACGGTTACCTGTGAAGATGCCGCAGCAACTGCAGTTGCCTATGGGGCAGAGATGGCGGCTTTCAATACAGCGCTTGCGCTGGTACAGCAGACGGTCCGTCTGCAAAGCGATTGCCTTTGGCTTGAACCGGATTTTACTGGTTCGCGGCGCGCGGAACGGAGAATTTCGTGTACCATTTCGGCCAGTGCAATTCTTATGGTCCACTTGTTGTACCGCGTATGGAAAGACCCGCTGTTACAGCCTGTGGCGAACCCTGAACCACAAAACGTTTGATAAGATTCTATTATTTGATTATTGGGAGGAGTTATTATGGCAGAACATCCGATTCAAGGGCTGATGGGCGTTACCATTGACAAGATCCGCGAGATGGTTGACACCAGCACCATCATCGGCGACCCGATCCGGGTTGATGCCGCCACTACCATTATTCCGGTATCTCGTGTCACGTTTGGTTTTGCCTCCGGAGGTTCTGACGTGGCGCCGAAATCCGAAAAGCAGATGTTTGGCGGCGGTACCGGTGCGGGCGTTTCGGTAACGCCGGTGGCGTTTTTGGTGATTTCCGGCGGCAATGTTCGCACGGTACAGCTGATTGAAAAAGTTACGGCAGTTGACAATGCGATTGCAGCGCTGCCCGATCTGGTGGATAAAATTACAGCAATGGTCAAAAAGGACAAGGTCGAGGAGGCCGCGTCCGAACATAAGGAGTAAGCATGGCGGAACAACGGATTCAAAAAGTTCTGGCGGATCAGGGGATTTGCTCGCGCCGCGAGGCAGAGCGCCTGATTGCAGCCGGGAAAGTCAAAGTGAACGGGCATCCTGTCGGTTTGGGCGATAAAATGGACCCTGACTACGATAAGGTTTCCATCGACGGAAAAAACGTCCGAATCGTACGGAAGCGGCAATATACGTATATTATGCTGCATAAACCACGGGGATACCTGACGACGCGGTCGGACGACCGTGGCCGTAAAACGGTAATGGATCTTGTGTCGGATGTGCCGGCAATGCTGCGCCCGGTAGGCAGGTTGGACAAAGACAGTGAGGGCTTGCTTTTGATGACCGATGACGGTGCGTTCATCAATCTGCTGACGCACCCTTCCGGGGGTGTTGGCAAACTGTACCGCGTAACGGTAAATCCTCGCGCCACCGAAGAGCAGGTCGTCCAGATGGCATCCGGTGTTGTGCTGGACGATGGCGTTCGCACCCAGCCCTGCGTCATTCACGTGGTGACCGATGAGCCGGGGCGCTCCGTACTGGAGATCACCTTGCATGAAGGACGCAATCGTCAGATTCGCCGTATGTGTTCGGCGGTGGGATTGCAAGTGGTACGCCTGAAGCGCAGTGCGGAAGGACCCGTAAAGCTGGGAATGCTGCAGCCGGGGGAATACCGTGAACTGAAGAAGTCGGAAGTCAGCGCGCTGCGCAATGCGGCACAGAAGACCACCCGCGCTTCTTCTACAAAAAATCAGGCGGCGCCGCGCCGTCCGGGCCCGCTTAAGCGTTCGGAAAAGTGAATTTTTCCAAAAAGCTGCGACGAACCCCAAAAAGAGTGAAAAAATCCAGAAAAACTAAAGAGTTTCTACTTGTGGAATTTTACACAAAGTAGTATAATTGTGCCAAATGACATATTTTTTATGAACATTTTCACAAAAAACAGTCAGTCTTATCATGGGAGGTCACTGTATGGCAGCAAACAAACCCGGCAAGGCAGAAATCCTTGCAGCATTTTTTGGCGACGGCGTTTTCTCGCCGCTGTATACGGAAGGCGCCGTCAGTGCGGCGTACGGCTCTGCCAACGGGCAAAGCGTGTATGTTGTATTTGAAAACGGTGAGCCTGTTGGTGTGCAGGACATCAAAAAGAATATCCGCGTGCTGGAAATGGCCGCAGAAACCGGCGCACCGGTGGTAACTTTCTACAACTCCACCGGCGCCAAGTTGGATGGCGGTCTGGAATTGCTCAATGCGACGGCTGCTCTGACGGCTGAGATTGCACGCATTTCCGGTGTTGTACCGCAGATTGCGGTGATTACGGGAACCTGCGCAGGGACCAACGCTATCCATGCAGCGGCAGCTGATGTCTGTGTCATGGCAGAGGATGCGGAACTTTTCCTCAATGCTCCGTTTACGGCGGAAGACAATGTTGGCGGAGCCGGTTCTGCTGCCTTTGCCGCGAAAGCGGGTGTTGCAGCGGTGACGGCTGCCGATGCGGTGGCGGCTGCCAAGCAGGCAGCCAGCATCGTGGCTCTGCTGCCGGCAAACAATCTGTCCGGTCCGGCTTTGTTTGATTTCGATGCTCCTGCCAAAACCATCAATGCAGCCAAATATACGGCTTCGGATGCAGTGGCAGCACTTGCCGACGCGGAGAGCGCGGTTGAGCTGTACAGCGGTTACGGCAAAAACATCGTTACGGCGTTGGCGACCATCAACGGCACCGCTGTTGGCATCGTTGCTACGGAGAAGGCCTCTATCTGCCATAAGTGCACGGCCAAGGCGGCACGTTTTGTCCGTCTGTGTGATGCCTACAGCATCCCCGTTGTTACCGTTGTCAACAGCGAAGGCTTTGTAAAGAGCGAAGGTGATGACCAGGCCGGTGGTATCCGTCAGGCTGCCCGTATGGCAGGCGTCTATGCCGAAGCAACCACCGCCAAAGTTGCAGTGCTTGTGGGCGATGCGATCGGACCGGTTTACACCGTGTTTGCTGCTTGTGCCGACTGGCGCGTAGCTGTTCAGGGCTGCACGGTTGCTCCTCTGGCACCCGAAACGGCAGTCAGCGTTCTGTACAAGGATGAAATCTACGCCTCTGACAATATCGCCAATGCTACCAAGGCGAAGGCAGCTGCTTATGCAAAGGATGTCTGCGGTGCAGAAGCTGCTGTGCAGAACGGTGCTGCTGATGCGGTCTGCGATGCATCCGGCGTGCGCGGTGCAGTGGCACAGGCGCTGGATATGCTGGCCAGCAAGCGTGCTGTACGCCTGGCCAAGAAGCACGGCAATATTACACTGTAAGCACCCGCTCACAGAATAAAATCATCAACCTTGATTTTTAAGGAGGAACTTCCTATGAAAAACCTGATCGTTACCGTCAACGGTGTTGCTTACAATGTCACGGTCGAAGAAGGCACGGGCGCTCCCGTTGCCGCTGCTGCGCCGGCCGCTCCGGCTCCTGCTCCTGCTGCCGCACCGGCTGCCCCTGAGGCTCCTGCCGCTCCCGCTGGTGCTGCCGGTGCCGTCGTGGTCAATGCCCCCATGCCCGGTAATATTCTGGACGTGAAGGTCAAGCCCGGTGATTCGGTAAAGGCCGGTGATACGCTGCTCATCCTGGAAGCCATGAAGATGGAGAACGAAATCAGCGCTCCTCAGGACGGCACCATCGCCAGTGTGGATGTGCGCAAGGGCGACGTCGTGGATTCCGGCGCGCTGCTGTGCACCATGAACTGATCGAAAGACGAGGTGAATGACATTGGCTAAGAAACCCATCCAGATTACCGAGGTCGTTCTGCGCGATGCGCACCAGTCGCTGCTTGCCACCCGTATGACGATGGACGAGATGCGTCCCATCCTGCCCGAAATGGACAAGATCCCGTACTTCTCTGTGGAGTGCTGGGGCGGCGCTACCTTTGACTCCTGCATCCGCTTCCTCGATGAAGACCCGTGGGAGCGCCTGCGCATCCTGCGTAAGGAACTGCCGCACCAAAAGCTGCAGATGCTGTTCCGCGGCCAGAATATGCTGGGCTACCGTCCGTATGCAGATGATGCCGTTGAGTATTTCGTACAGAAATCGGTTGCCAACGGCATCGATGTCATCCGTATCTTTGACGCGCTGAACGATCCGCGCAACCTGCAGACCGCTATCAAAGCCGCCAACAAGGAAGGCGCTCATGTCCAGGCCTGCATCAGCTATACCCTGAGCCCTGTACATAACAACGAGTACTTTGCCAAGTATGCCAAAACTCTGGAGGAGATGGGTGCTGATTCCATCTGCATCAAGGATATGGCCGGCCTGCTCAAGCCTTATACCTGCTACGATCTGGTCAAGGAACTGAAATCCACGGTTAAGATTCCTGTGGATATTCACAGCCACTATACCGCAGGTCTGGCGTCCATGTCCATTCTGAAGGGCATTGAAGCCGGCGCTGACATCATCGATACCGCCATGAGCCCGCTGGCTCTGGGTACTTCTCATATGCCCACCGAAAGTCTGGTGGCAGCGCTGCAGGGAACCGACTACGATACGGGTCTGGATCTCAACCAGCTCAACGTGGTACGGGCGTACTTTGCTAAACTGCGCGAGAAATATATCGCCAACGGCCAGATCAGCCCGAAGTCGCTCGGCGTCGACGCCAACACCCTGCTGTATCAGGTCCCGGGCGGTATGTTCTCCAACATGCTCAAGCAGCTGAAGGATGCCGGCAAGGAAGACAAGCTGGATGATGTGCTTGCCGAGATTCCGCGTGTGCGTGAAGATGCCGGCTATCCGCCGCTGGTTACGCCTACCAGCCAGATCGTTGGTACGCAGGCGGTCTTCAACGTCATCATGGGTGAACGTTATAAGATGGTCACCAAGGAATTCAAGGGCCTTGTCCATGGCGATTACGGCAAGACTCCTGCCCCCATCAAGAAGGAGTTCAGCGACTTTATCCTGAAGGGTGAAGAACCCATTACCTGCCGCTTTGCTGACACGCTGGAGCCTGAAATGGATAAGCTGAAGGCAGAGGCCGCGAAGTACGCCATCCAGGAGGAGGACGTGCTGACCTACGCTATGTTCCCGCAGGTTGCGCCCAAGTTCTTTGAGAAGCGCAATGCCCGCCTGCAAGGTGTAGATGCCCTGCATGCCGACTATGAAAATAAGTCGCACCCTGTCTGATTGAATTATTTGCCGCCCCCGCATCACGCGGGGGCGGTTTTGTGTTGTGCACCTGTGAAAATTCGCGGTAAAAAACAGGGAAAGCCAGTATGCCACCTTGCATCTTGCCTGTAAAAATAGTACAATATACAATATATGTATTTGTGCGACCAGAACAAAAACACAAGCATGAGGTGTAGGGTATGGTTTTAAGCATGACAGGCTACGGACGTGCTGGCGCTTTGCTGCATGGACGGGATATCAAGGTGGAACTGCGCAGTGTCAACGCGCGCTTTTTTGAATATTCATCCCGGCTGCCGCGTTCCTGCGCTTTTCTGGAAGACAAGCTCAAAAAGTTGGTTGCTTCCAAAGTCAGCCGTGGCAAGGTGGAGCTGAATCTTTCCATTCAAACGGTTACGGCAGCGGACACGGTCGTTACGGTCAACTGGCAGCTGGCGCAAGGATACCGTGCAGCGCTGAATGCCATGTCGGAACGAATGGATCTGAAAAATGATGTGACCGCCGGTATGCTGGCCCGTTTCCCGGAGGTTCTGACTCAGACGGCGGCCCCCACCAATGAAGAAGAACTTTGGCAAGACGTGCAGTCTGTGGCGCAGCAGGCCGTTGACGCTTTTGTGGCGATGCGCGCGACTGAAGGCGAGAAGCTGAAAGAAGATGTTTCCGGACGGTTGACCACGATTGAAACGTTGGTCGGCCAGATTGAACAGGACAGCGCTGGTCGCGTGCAGGCATACAGCGATAAACTTTATGCCCGTTTGCAGGAGCTTCTGGGGGACCGCAACATTGATGAAGCGCGCCTTGTAACAGAAGCGGCTATTTTTGCGGACAAAACGGCAATTGACGAAGAAACGGTCCGCCTGCACAGCCATGTGGCACAATACCGCGAGATTCTGGAACTCAACGAGCCGATCGGTCGCAAGCTGGATTTCCTGACACAGGAACTCAATCGCGAATCCAATACAATTGGGTCCAAATGCCAGGATGTGGCGATCACACGGCTGGTCGTAGAACTGAAATCTGAAATTGAAAAGATTCGCGAACAGATCCAGAACATCGAGTAAGGGAACACTATGAAGCTGATCAACATTGGATTTGGCAATATGGTCAATGCAGATCGCGTCATCGCGGTTGTCAGTCCGGATTCCGCCCCTATCAAGCGGTTGGTGCAGGATGCACGGGAAAAAGGGGCTTTGATCGATGCGTCCTACGGAAGGCGTACGCAAGCGGTTTTAATTATGGACTCCGATCATGTGATTTTATCAGGCATTGCATTGGACAGCGTTACAGGACGTTTTGCGCAAGAGGAAACAACAGAGTAAAGGGGTATGGAAGTATGAAAGGCGAAAAATATCTGTTTGTTGTGTCTGGGCCTTCCGGCACCGGTAAAGATACTGTAGTAGCAAACCTTTTGAAAAATCATCCGGAAATCCAGCACACGGTGTCGGCCACCACGCGTACGCCGCGGGAAGGTGAAAAAGACGGCATCAACTATCATTTCATGACCGTTGCGGATTTTGAGGACCACCTGGCACACGACCAGATCGTGGAACATACCCAGTATTGCGGTAATTATTATGGTACCCTTCGCAGCGAGATCGAAACTCGTATGGAACGCGGTATTCCGGTGATTTTGGTTATTGAGGTGGAGGGCGCCGGAAATATTAAAAAGATGTATCCCGGAGCGACCACGATCTTTGTTTTGCCCCCCGATATGCAGGAGCTGGAACGTCGTCTGCGCAACCGCGGCACAGAAGACGAAGAAACCATCCAGCGCCGCCTGAAGCGGGCAGAAGCTGAGATTGCCAATTCCGTTGAGTATGACGAGCATGTTGTGAATGTGCAGGTGGATACCTGCGCCGAGAGTCTTTACTCGATCATTCAGTTCCGTCTCAAGCACGGCAAGGACGAATGACACTTTCCATTGCGCAGGTCGCGGTAGATAACGCGACCATTCACTTTGACAAACTGTACTCCTACCAGATACCCGAACGGTTGAGCACTGTTGTCTGGCCAGGCAGTATGGTTTTGGTCCCGTTCGGACGGGGCGACAAGCCGCGTATGGCGGTGGTCCTCAAGGTCGATACTGTGGACGAACAGGCGGCACCCAAACGGTTGAAAACACTGCACGATGCGGCACCGGAACAGGCGCGCCTGACACCGGATTTGCTGGAGCTTGTCCGATTCTTGAAAGAGAGAACGTTTTGCACCTGGTTTGAAGCGGTTAAAGCGGTGATCCCTTATGGGGCGCAATACCGGGCAGCCATCGTGAACGGAAAGCCGGTCATGCAAAACCGGCTGACTCGATCTACGGAACGGGTGTATACCTTAGTGGGGGAACTGCCCCAAAAGCCCAAACCAGGACCACGTCAGCTGGCTGCGGTGGAAGCCCTCCGTAAAGGCCCGCTGACTGCCCACCAGCTGGACGAAGTGGGCATCTCCAAACCGACGCTGGATACACTGTGCGAAAAAGGTGTGCTGGCTGTTGCACAGCAAGATAAAGCCCTGGATTTATTCGGGAATATTCCCTTTGATCCACAACCCATCACATTGGCTGAAGAGCAGCAACGGGCGTATGACGCATTGCTTCCGGACCTGGAAGATGCGGCCCCCCATGCAGCTCTGTTGCATGGGGTAACTGGCAGCGGTAAAACGGTCGTGTTTCTCAAACTGATCGAGCGTACGCTTGCATTGGGGCGTAAAGCATTGGTTCTGGTTCCGGAAATCAGCCTGACACCGCAGATGATCCGGCGCCTGAAATCAACTTTCGGCAGCCGGCTGGCGGTGCAGCATTCGGCGCTTAATAATACCGAACGCCTGCTGCAATGGCGTAGAATCCAGCAGGGAAATGCCGACATTGTGGTTGGCACCCGCAGTGCCGTTTTTGCTCCTCTGCAAAATATCGGGCTTATTATTATCGACGAAGAACAGGAACACACCTATCAAAGTGAATCCGCACCGCGTTACGACGCCCACGATGTAGCCAAAAAGCGGGCGGCTATGGAAAATGCGCTGTTGCTGTTCGCTTCGGCCACTCCGTTGACGGAAACTTACCACGCCGCAGAAAGCGGCAAGTACAAGTTGCTTACCCTCACCAAAAGGTACGGCGGTATGCCGTTGCCCCAGGTTGATTTTATTGATATGCGCGCCGAACTGGCTTCCGGCAACCCGCGGGAAGTCAGCAATCGGATGGTTCGTGAGTTGCAGGAAAACCTGGAAAACGGAGAGCAGAGTATCTTGCTGCTCAACCGGCGGGGATACCACACGGTTGGTATGTGCGTAACTTGTGGACATGTACTGAAATGTCCGAATTGCAGCGTGCCGCTGGTATATCACAAACCGCAACAGGCGCTGATGTGCCACCATTGCGGCCATACGGTACGACCGCTGCCTCAGATTTGTCCTGAATGTGGAGGTAATCTGAATTACAGCGGTTTTGGCACACAACGTGTGGAAGAGGAACTGTCCGAGTTGTTGCCAACGGCCCGTATTCTGCGCATGGACCAGGATTCAACCGGCCAAAAGAATTCACATGAAACCATGCTTGCACAATTCGGCAACCAGGAATACGATATTTTGCTTGGAACCCAGATGGTCGCCAAAGGTTTGGATTTTGAAAAAGTCACGCTTGTTGGCGTTTTGGGAATTGACTCACTTCTTTTCGGACAGGGGTTCCGCGCGTATGAAAGTGTGTTCAGCCTGGTTACGCAAGTTATCGGCCGTGGCGGCCGGGCAGCTTTGCCTGGACGTGCTTTGATCCAGACAACTGTGCCCAATCATCCTGTGCTGCAGCTTGCAGCCGAACAAGAATACGAGGCTTTTTACCGTGAGGAAATCGCCTTCCGAAAATTCGGACTGTATCCTCCGTTTTGTTCCTTTTGCGTTGTTGGCTTTGTTGGCGCACAAGAGGGGGCTGTGGCAATGGCGGCCCACCGCTTTGGAATCTTGCTGGCGGAACGGGCTGCCGAACAGCCGCAAATGCCCCTTCGTTTGTTGGGGCCGGCTCCCATGGCTATAACGATGTTGAATGGAAAATATCGGTATAAACTCACACTGAAATGCCGCAACGACGCAGCGTTCCGCGCGCTTTTGCGTCAGACGCTGGAGGCTTATGCACAAGAAAAATTGCCGCAAAAGGCATCCGTAATTCTTGATTTCAATTCCGACGGAGATTTATAAATACTATTGGAGGTAATATCTTATGGCACTTCGCACCATTGTGCAGGACGGCGATCCGATCCTGAAAAAAGTATGCCGCCCCGTAACCAAGTTTGATGATCGTCTGGGAGTTCTGCTGGATGATATGAAAGAAACGCTTCTGGCTGCCAACGGTCTTGGTCTGGCCGGCCCGCAGGTCGGTATGATGCGCCGCCTGTTCATCTGCCTGGATGAACGCGACATGCCGGAGGAAGTTCCTGAAAATTACGAGTACAAATTCATCGAGTTCATCAACCCGGAAATCCTGGAACTCAGCGATGAAAAGGTGGAACTTTACGAAGGCTGCCTGTCTTTTCCGGGGCATAACGGGGCCATTTCCCGTGCCAAGCATGTGAAAGTCAAAGCCCAGGACCGCCATGGCGAGTGGTTTGAGCTGGAGGCCGATGACATGCTGGCCCGCTGCATCCAGCATGAAAACAACCATCTGGATGGCATTACCATTATGGATCTTGCCACCCACTTTTACGAGGACGACTACCCCGAAGAAGACGAGGACTGATACATGAAAATCCTGTTCATGGGTACACCCGATATCGCTGCAGATAGTCTGGCTGCCCTTATTGCTGCCGGGCATGAGATCTGCGCGGTTTTTACCCGCCGTGACAAACCGGTGGGACGTAAACAGATTCTGACCGCACCTCCGGTTAAACAACTGGCGGAACAGCACGGCATTCCGGTTTATCAACCTCGTACGCTGCGGGACGGTTCTTCCGATGATGTGATCCGGGAACTTGCCCCTGATATCATTGTAGTCGTGGCGTATGGATGCATTATTCCGCCGCAGCTGCTTCATGTGGCCCGGTATGGGTGTATCAATCTGCACGTTTCACTGCTGCCGAAATACCGTGGTTCGGCCCCGATTCAATGGGCCGTGCTCAATGGCGATCGCTGCACCGGTGTGTCGATTATGCAGCTGGATGAAGGTCTTGATACCGGCGATGTGCTGATGGTGGAGCCTGTGGACATTGATCCGGAGGAAACCAGCGGTCAATTGTTTGACCGCGTCAGCGCGGTGGGGGCCAAAACCCTGGTGCAGGCATTGGAAAAGCTGCAAGCCGGGCAACTCAAACCGGAGCCGCAGCAGCATGAGATGGCAACTATGGCACCGCCGCTCACAAAAGATATGGCGCGCTTCGACTTTACGCAGTCGGCAGCGCACATTCATAACTGGGTACGCGGTATGAATCCGTGGCCCGTTGCCTGGTTTGAGCAGGAGGGAAAGCGGATCAAAGTCCTGGAATGCCGCATGGCAAAAGCCGGGGACAGTGCTGCACCCGGCACGGTACTGGCGCTGAAGCCGTTGACCATCGCCTGCGGCGAAGGTGCGGTAGAACTTTTGACGGTCACGCCGGAGGGCGGAAAACCGATGGCCGGTACAGCCTGGGCTGCTGGCCGTCGCCTGAAAGCGGGGGACAGCCTGTGACGCCGCGCCGTCTGGCGGTCAAGGCGTTGATGCACCAGGAGCAGGCCGGATATGCAAACCTCGTACTGGATGCAGAACTGAAAAAATGTACGCCGCCTTTGGAATCGCGGGATGCGGCTTTCGCGTCAAGAATCTTTTATACGGTGCTGGAATATCAGCCTTTATTGGATTTTTTACTGGGAAAGTTCAGCAAAAAGCCTGTTGCCAAACTAGATGCTCCCGTACGTGCGATTTTGCGCGCGGGACTGGCGCAGGCCCGTTTTATGAATGTACCGTTGCCGGCTGCCGTCAACGAATCCGTTAAACTGACAAAGGCTCTTGGCAAAACCAGCGCTTCCGGTATGGTCAATGCAATCTTGCGAAAAGCTGCGGTGCTTTCGGTTCAGGAATCCGACTTTGCGGATCCGTTGGAGCGCCTTCAGACCTATTATTGCCTGTCAAAAACCGTGGCACAGCTGCTGTACAGTCAATACGGGGAAGAAACATTTGCATTGGCAGCAGCATTCCGGAACAGACCCAAGTCGGCAGTTCGCGTGAATACGCTGCGCACGACCGATGAGGCCTTGACGAAAGAACTGCAGGATGAAGGCTGTTGTGTAGAAAATGGCCCGTGGAAACATGCGCTGTTGGTAGATTTCCAGGGCTCTCCGGCTACGGGGGCGGCTTTTGCACGAGGGGAGTACCACGTGCAGGGATTGGCCAGCCAGTTTGCCGCCCTGTGCGTTGAAGCAAAGCCAGGACAAAAGGTTGCGGATTTTTGCGCGGCGCCTGGTGGGAAAAGTTTGACGCTTGCCCAAGAAATGCACGATACCGGCACACTGGTCAGCGGAGAGGCCGTTTCGGCGCGTGTGAATCTGTTGGAAAAAGCCTTTCAGCGCTGTGGTATAACCTGCGCCAAAGCGGTGCACAACGACGCGACCGTTTGGCAAAAATCGTGGGGCACATTCGACCGTGTACTATGCGATGTGCCTTGCTCTGGTCTGGGCGTCATTGCCAAAAAGCCTGATATTCGTTATAAAGACTTGGACGGAATGGAGAATTTGTGCGTCATTCAGCAAAAAATCTTGCAAAATGGTGCCGATTCACTTGCCGAAAACGGCCGTTTGGTGTATTCTACCTGTACAATCAATAAGCAGGAGAACCAAAATCAGATTGAAGCGTTCCTGCGCCGCAACCCACAATTTCAAGTGGTAGCGCCGGCACTTTCACTTCCGGGGATGGAGCACGGAGCCTTCGGTACGTTGTTCTTGCCCCACAAAACCGGCACCGATGGCTTTTTTGTAGCCATTTTGGAAAAACTTTCGACATAATTTTGCTATATACTATAGGACGGGAAAGGGGGAACTTCTGTGAGCGATATGCAAAAATTCTGCTTGTCGGATCTGACGCTGGACGCTTTGACCGCTTATGTGGTCAGTTTGGGGCAGCCAAAGTTCCGCGCCAAGCAGATTTTCAAGTGGCTCCACCAGAAACTGGTGACGGAGTTCACCCAGATGACAGACCAGCCGAAAACGCTGCTGGCTGTACTGGAAGAGCAGTGTACCATTGCTGCTCCCACAATCCGTCGGCGGCAGCAGTCCAAGGACGGAACCGTGAAATATCTGCTGCAATTGGCGGATGGAAACTGTATCGAAACGGTTCTGATGCGGTATAAATATGGAAACACCGTCTGTGTTTCTACCCAGGTAGGGTGCGCCATGGGTTGCCGCTTCTGCGCTTCCACGCAGGCGGGCCGTGTGCGGGATTTGACCCCCGGGGAGATTGCTTCGGAGATTTACACGGCGCAGAAGGATTCCGGGGAGCGGGTTTCCCACATCGTCTTGATGGGCATTGGAGAACCGCTGCACAATTTTGACAATGTGATGGATTTCCTCGAAATCATTTCCTGCCCGGAAGGTGTCAACATCGGTATGCGCAACATCAGCCTGTCGACTTGCGGGCTTGTTCCCAAAATCGATGAACTTGCAAAACGGCATTTGCAGCTGACTTTGTCGGTTTCGCTTCATGCACCGGATAATAAGGTCCGCTCGTCTATGATGCCGGTCAACGATGCTTATCCCCTGGAAGAGTTGATTCCTGCCTGCCGCCGATATCAGAAAGAAACCGGTCGCCGTATCAGCTTTGAATATTCCATGGTGCGCGGTGTCAATGACAGTTCCGAGATGGCCCAAAAACTGGCACATCTGATTCATGGTATGGGCGCACACGTCAATCTCATTCCCATCAACCCGGTAGACGGAAGTCCATACTCGGCGACTGATGAAGCCAATGTGCGACGGTTTCAGCAGGAATTGGAACATCTGGGAGTCAATGCGACTGTGCGCCGCCGCCTGGGAACGGATATCAGTGCGGCGTGCGGTCAGCTGCGGCGCGAGGATGCGCAGGCCGCTACCTGAATGGCACATATTGCAGTAACGAATTAACCAAGGAAAGGAACATCCTGAATGAAGATCGCCGCGATCACCGATATCGGCAGCTGTCGCCAGGAGAATCAGGATAATTACTGTGCGCAGCAGCTGGCGGGCGGTACGGCCTGGGGCATTGTATGTGACGGTATGGGCGGAGTGAATGGCGGGCGTATAGCAGCCCGTATTGCTACCGATACCATGCAGCAATATTTTGCACGGCAGATGCGTGCTTTGCAGCCGGGAGGAGAAAAAAGTTTTATCATGCGAGGGTTCGATGTGACGAACCGCGCGGTTTATGATAAGGCGACTTCCGACCCCGAGATGCTGGGGATGGGAACTACGGGTGTTTGCGCGTACGCCGGGAACGGGTATGCACACATTGTTCACGCGGGAGATTCCCGCGCCTACCTTTACCATGAAGGAGAGCTCCGGCAGATCACGCGGGATCACTCGATGGTGCAGCAGCTTGTGGACAGTGGGCAGATCACGCGGGAACAGGCATCTCTGCACCCGCAGAAGAATCTGATCACCCGGGCGCTGGGCGTTGCAGCCAATATTGTACCGGAATATAACCGGTGCGAGATTGAGGCCGGGGATATTTTGCTTTTGTGTACGGACGGCCTGACCAATATGATCCCGGACAGCGAAATTGCACGAATCTTGAAAGAAGTTCCGTTCTTTGATGCAACAAGTATTCTGGTAGACCGTGCACTGCAAGCCGGCGGTCAGGATAACATTACGGTCTTGCTTATGGGCGTGGAAACAACGGAGGTCAACAATGGATAATCTGATTGGAAGACGGTTGGATGGTCGATATCTGATTCAAAGCCTGGTCGGCGTAGGCGGAATGGCCAACGTGTACCGTGGTGTTGACGAAAAAACCGGCAACGCCATTGCGGTGAAGGTTCTGAAAGAGGAATTCCTGGACAACGAGGAGCTGGTCCGCCGCTTCAAGAACGAGTCCAAGGCAATTTCGATTCTGGATCATCCGAATATTGTAAAGGTGTATGATGTTTCTGTCACCGACAAACTCCAGTACATTGTGATGGAGTACGTGGATGGCATCACGCTGAAAGAGTATCTGAAGCAGCGCGGCGGTGCGCTGACCTGGAAAGAAACCGTTCACTTCGCCACGCAAGTTTTGGGGGCCTTGCAGCATGCACATTCCAAGGGCATCATCCACCGGGATGTGAAGCCGCAGAATATCATGCTGCTGGCGGATGGTTCCATCAAAATGATGGATTTTGGCATCGCCCGTTTTTCTCGTGCGCAAAGCCAGACGGTCAGCGATAAGGCGATAGGCTCTGTGCATTATATCAGCCCGGAGCAGGCCAAGGGCGACAAAACAGACGCGCGCACGGATATTTACTCGGTGGGCGTCATGTTGTATGAGATGCTTTCCGGTCGTTTGCCTTTCGATGGTGACGGAGCGGTATCCATCGCCATCATGCAAATCTCCGATAAGGCCAAGCCGTTGGCACAGGTCGCTCCCAACGTTCCCGAAGGACTTCGCCAGATTACAGAAAAAGCCATGGAGAAAGATCCTGCCAAACGCTATCAAAGCGCGCAGGAAATGCTCCAGGCCATTGAGGAATTCAAACGCAACCCGTCGGTTCGTTTTGAGTATGAGTACAGAAATATGCAGGATAATCCGGAAAAAAGCATCAACCGCGTTGTAAGCAACGCCAAAGCAGGGGCGAAGGGCGGCACGATCCGCACCGGAGATGCCCGCCGCGCAGGAACTTCAAATCCCGGACGCAGCAAGTCCTCGAAAAAAGGACGCAAGGACAAGAAGCCTCTGTCCATTCTTCCGGTTTTCTTCGGAATGGCGGTGGCCTTTGTCATTGGTGCTGCCATTCTGGTTTATCTGATTTTCACCAATTCCAGTAACCTGCTGTTCTCCAACCGCGCAGATGTTACAATCATCAACTTTGTCGGCATGACGCTGGATGAATACCGCGCTTCGGAGTACAATACACTGCTCAAACTGCAGGAAGCGGAAGAGTATAACTCTACCTACCCGGCTGGTACCATAATCCGCCAGAATCCCAAAGCGGGCCGTACCGTAAAAGAAGGACAGAAAATCACCCTGACGGTGAGCTTGGGCACCCAGTATGTTACGATTCCGGAAACCAAAAATATGGTAGCCGAAGATGCCGAACAGACCTTGAAGGATTTGGGGCTGAATGTTCTGCAGAAGCCTATGCAGGATAACACGGTGGCAAACGGTGCCGTGATTTATACAAGCCCGGCCGCCGGTGAAACGGTAGAGGGTGACTCTACGGTGATTCTGTACGTGAGCCGTGCTGTCATCAGCAATACCAATTACGTTCCCAGTGTGACCGGTAAGACCCTGGACGACGCCAAGAATGATCTGAAGGTTCTGAACTTCTCGGTGCGTACGATTGAGCAGGCAAGCTCGGAACCGGCGGGCACGGTTCTGAGCCAGACTCCTGCCGCGGGTACCGAGGCCCGCGTGAGTTCGATCATCACATTGGTGGTATCGACAGGTGTACCGGAAACGCCGGCAGAAACACCGGCTCCCAGCGACGGCACAATTCAGGAAAGCTGGTGGTGGAGCAGCGATGGCAGCCACGAAATTCATCAGTTCCCGGACGGCTCCATGGTAAATGAAAATGGCGTTCCGTGTGACGCACAGGGCAATCCTATCTGACGATGACAAAGGCAATGCAATATATTACAAAGGGAATCGGCGGATTTTATTATGTTCGTACCCCGGAAGGAATTGTGGAATGCAAAGCCCGCGGAATTTTCCGCAAGCGTGGCATTACACCAGTAGCAGGAGATAATGTGATTCTCTCTTCCGACGGAACGATGATTGATGAGATTCTGCCGCGTAAAAATGTTTTTGTACGCCCGCCTGTTGCCAACCTGGACATTCTTTTTATTGTTGCCAGTACCACCCAGCCGGTTCCCAGCACATTGGTGCTGGATCAGCTGGCAGCTGCCGCCATTTATAAAGATGTACAGCCGGTGCTGGTAGTAACCAAATCCGATCTGGCTGCAGCCGATAAATTGGCTCAGTCCTATGCCACCAGTGGTATCCCCCTGATTCAACTTCACTATGAAACCGGAGAAGGTCTGGATACCATCCGCGGTTATATCGAAGGTCACTTGTGTGCTTTTTGCGGGAACTCCGGCGTCGGAAAATCGACGCTGCTGAATGCGCTGGCTCCGGAACTCAAGCGTGAAACCGGGCAAATCAGCCAAAAATTGGGCCGTGGCCGTCATACTACACGGGAAGTGGAAATTTTTGAGGTTTGCGGAGGCAGACTGGCCGATACCCCGGGCTTTGCCAGCCTGGAGGCACAGAAACTTTGCCGAATTCCCAAAGAAGACTTGCAGCATACATTCCCGGAGTTTGAACCGTATTTCGGACAGTGCCGTTTTACAGGGTGCTCGCATCGCAGTGAAACCGGCTGCGCTGTGCGTGATGCAGTAGAGGAAGGCAAAATCAGCCAAACCCGTTATGCCAGTTATCTGGCTATGTATGAAGAAGCCAGTGCCCGGAAAGAGTGGGAACGATGAGCAAACGCGCTGTTGTGTTTTCAGCCGTGCCGGTGGAATCCGAAATGGCTGCCTATGTGCAGCCGGGTGATTTTATTGTGGCTTGTGATGCCGGTTATCGGAACGCTGCAAAACTGGGTGTTCGTCCGGATCTGATCGTGGGAGATTTTGATTCCGCACCACAGCCTGAAACGGACCGGGAAACGATTGTACTGCCTCATGTCAAGGATGATACCGACACCCAGTTTGCCGCCCGCTGGCTGGTGGAGCACGGGTATGAAGAAGTGACCTTGCTGGGCGCTTTGGGCGGTGCACGCATCGAGCATATGTTTGCCAATGTTTCTACCGGATTGTTTCTTGCAATGCATGGCATAAAAACCATTCTGGCTGATGCCAGAAGTGAAATGCACTATCTGCTGCCGGGGAAAGAACTAATTCTGGAGAGAAAAGACTGGATGTACCTATCCGTCTTCGCCTTGGGCGCGCCCATGACCGGTGTCACTCTGCAAGGCGTGTACTATCCCTTGGAGAATGCGACATTGTCGGAACTGGACTACCCGCTTGGCACCAGCAACGAATTTGTTGAACCTGTGGCCCACCTGCAGTGTGCCGGTGGACATGGCCTTGTGGTGTTGACCCGGGCTGACGGGTAACACCAACTTGCGCCAACTGCATAGTATGGCATACATCACAGAACGAAAGTGAGGTGTATGCCATGCATGTGGTTGTGGTTCGCTGCCCGCGCGCGCTGCGCTGGCTGCTTCGCGCGGCATTTAAGGTCTGAAATTACAACCCCTGCCAAAAGGCAGGGGTTATTTTTTTGCCCCGGCGCATATACATACACCAGACAGCCAACCAAGTGATACATGGAAAGGGGCAATCAAACATGGAACTTAAGGTGTTTAAAGACACCATAGCTGCGTACGGAGGCCGTTGGGAAACGCGACTGGAACTTCCGGTTGAAACAGAAATCCTGATTCCGGATTATCTGCCGGCAGTTTTCAAAATCGTAAAATGCCTGATCGAGCCGGTCGTGTTGCAAAATCGTGTGACCGGTACCCGCTGGCAAAGCGAAGGCTATCTGCGCTGTACGGTATATTACCAGAGCGAAGAGCCCGGTTGCCGTTTGTACCGTACAGAGCAGAAGTTTGCTTTTGAAAAAACGGTCGAGCTTCCGGATGGGGTCTACGCCGAGGGGCCGGCACAGATTTGGGGGGAGCCGGAATACTGCAACTGTCGGGCTGTCAGTGAGCACAGGATTGATCTGCGTGGTGCCTATATCCTGTGCGGCGCGGTGTTATCTACCAAAGAATGTGAACTGCTTACGACCCTGGCCGACTGTGGAATTGAACAAAGAACACGGGAATTGACGGGTCTGCAGCGGATTGCCGCCGAAGAAAAGACCCTTACTGCGGAAACCTCCATGGCACTTCCGGATGTGGGGGAAGCTGTGCTGGACATTGACGGAAGCTTTTTGCTGGGGAATGTATCCCTTCAAACCGGTCAGGCCAGTGTACAGGGAACCTTGCAGATGCAAGTGTGCTATCAGCCCGAAACCTCCGAGGAAATGGAAGTGCGCCAGAAAGAACTTTCCGTGCAGCAGACTGTGGAACTCCCCGGAGTGGCGGAGGATGACATCTGCATGGCCTGGGGACAGGTAATGGCTGCTACACTTACGGCAACGGAGAACAACGGCGAGGCCGGTTTGAATATCACCTGGAAGCTTCATCTGGAAGTGTGGCACAAAACTGCCAGAACCGTGGTAGCAGATGCTTACTCAACGGTATGCCATACGCAAACAGTACAAACTTCCTGCAAATTGCTGAATCCGATGGCATCACTGGCCGGACATGTCAATGTGGCTTTGGAAGACGATCTTCCAGACCCGGACGTAACGGTGAAGGGATGTCTTGTCACGCTGGGAGCCGCCATTCCTACACAGGAAGAAAGCGGCAAAAGTGGTGGTATCTCTTTGATCGGCAAGGGGACTGCCCATGTGTTTTGCGCCGACGAACGCGGGGAACTTACTTGCTACGACAAGCCGTTCTTGTGGCGGCCGGAAGGGAGCTGGGCGGGAACTACGGCAGATACCTGTGCCTGTATGGGAGCGTCAGTTGTGCGTGTAGTCAGCGGAAAAAGCGGTACCAGACTGCGCGTGGAGCTGGAGATAGAAACTGCCGGAATGTTGCTGCAGGCTACATCCAGTGAAGCCCTCTGCGAAGTGGAACTGGGAGAAGAGTACGCGGACGGGAACGATGGCCCTGCATTGTATCTTTACTATGCACAGGAAGGGGAACGTGTGTTTGATATTGCCAAGCGCTATCACGCACGTGCCAAGGACCTTGTGGCGGCCAATCGTATGGAATGTGATGGAAAATCTCCGCAGGACCTTGCAACAGAAACGGTTTGCCTGTTGATTCCGGCGGCGCTGTAAAGGAGGAACGACCGTGACTCAGGAACAGATTTATCAGAACATCGCGCAGCGCACCGGTGGGGATATCTACCTCGGCGTAGTAGGGCCGGTGCGCAGCGGCAAGAGCACGTTCATCAAACGTTTTTCCGAACTGATGCTGCTGCCGCATATCCAGAATGAGGCATGCCGGGCACGGGCCAACGACGAATTGCCACAGTCTGCTGCCGGTCGCACGATCATGACGACGGAGCCAAAGTTCATCCCGGAAAAAGCAGTCCATATCGACCTGTCAGGCGGGGGCAGTTTTCGTGCCCGACTGATCGACTGCGTAGGATACATGGTGGAGGGGGCATTGGGGCACGAAGAAAATGATGCGCCCCGCCTGGTCAAAAGCCCCTGGTACGATCATGAAGTTCCTTTTGATCTGGCTGCGGAAACCGGGACCCGCCGTGTGATCCAGGAACACGCCACTGTCGGTGTGGTGGTCACCACGGACGGCTCCGTGGCAGACTTGCCGCGGGATGCGTATCATGATGCCGAACAACGCATTGTGGCGGAACTGGATGCAATCGGCAAACCGTATATCATTCTGCTCAACTGCGCGGAACCGGAATCTGACGAAGCGCAGCAGCTGGCCGCCCAAATGGCAGAGATCTATCAGCACGCAGTCTTTCCCATCAACTGCGTCACCATGACAGCTGAAACCGTAGATCGTCTGCTCCAGACACTGCTTTATGAATTTCCCGTGCGGGAAATCGCAGTCCACATGCCCAGCTGGGTGACAATGCTGGAACCTGGCCATTGGCTGCAAAACGCTGTGTATACAGCAATGCTGGAATATGCTGCAACCATTCGCAAGATGGCCGACGTGGCCGGCAAACGTCCGCAGATGAACTGCGAATACATTGCCGGCACGGCGCTCACCGGGATGGATCTTGCAACAGGAACGGTCCGTATTACGGCAAATATCTCGTCCGACATCTTTTACAAGATCCTTGGGGAACAGACGGGTCTTGCCATCGTGGATGAGGCAAGCCTGCTGCCTTGTGTAGTCAGCCTGGCACGTGCCAAGCGCGCTTACGATAAAATCAAATCTGCCCTTGATCAGGTGGAGGCCACCGGATACGGTATCGTGATGCCCGGCATCGACGAGCTGACACTGGAAGAACCGGAAATCGTCCGGCAAGGGGGGCAATATGGTGTGCGTTTGTCGGCCAGCGCACCAAGCCTTCACATCATGCGCGCCAATATCCATACGGAACTTTCCCCAACGGTTGGCAGCGAGCAACAGGGCGAAGAATTGATCAAAAGTCTGTTGGCGGACTTTGAAACGGATCCCGGAAAACTGTGGAGCACCAACATTTTCGGGAAAAGTCTCAACGAACTGGTCAGTGAAGGCGTGCAGGCAAAGCTGCTGCATATGCCTCAGGAAGCCCGCAACCGATTGCAGGTAACACTGGAACGCATCATCAACGAAGGTTGTGACGGTCTGATTTGTATTTTGCTGTAAGATGGGGGAGTAGCCCGTGTTTAAGCGAATGACCCGCCAGGAAAAAGAGCAGCGTGCCGCACAGTCAGAACTGAAGGACGCGATGCGGGAATTGCACGCCAATGAGGTGGCCTTTGAGGAGGCACAGGACCCGTTTTATATCGAACAGCTGACCTACCAGCATGCTGCGCTGATGTGCCGTTGCCGTGCTTTGCTGCGGTTGTTGAGAGCAGGAGGTGAAGATCCGTGATATCCTGGTGGATTTGGGGTGGTGCCGGCCTGTGTCTTTTGGTGGCGGGGCGCTGTGCGGCGCATCAACGGCATCCGATCCGCACCTTGTTGGGGGCCGCTGTCTGCGGCCTGGGCGCTATGGCTGTATTGGCACTGCTGGAACCCATGACCGGGGTTTCACTCCCACTCAACCGCTTTACGGGATTTGTTGCAGTGGTACTGGGAGTCCCCGGTGTGATCACGCTTCTGCTTTTTCAGCTGTTGCTATGATACTTGCCAAGGTGGAAAAAATGTGTTATACTAAGCCGAAAACGAGTGGAACATACGGCGGCGGGACAGTTCGCAAGAACTGCCTGAGGAA